>ERZ1066117.847-NODE-847-length-18930-cov-8.498013_pt1 | contig 18930 bp, 17 predicted proteins | sample MGYA00382764_ERZ1066117 | MGnify/ENA primary metagenome ERZ1066117 (study PRJEB33369, sample SAMEA5778347) | biofilm metagenome | biome: Industrial cooling water; feature: Water cooling tower basin; material: Biofilm | place: United Arab Emirates | collected...
GGTTGCTGCGCGGCACGTAGAAGCTCTTGATGCCGCACACGCCGCAGAAGCGGTGACGCGCCACACCGCTGTTCCACAGGTAGTCGACGAGCTGCGCCTCGCCCGACAGCAGTCGGAAGCGCGAGGCCGGGACGATCAGGTGCAGGAAGCCCCCCTTGCTGCAGATCGAGCAGTTGCAGTCCTGCACGACGAGGTCGGCCGGCGCGTCGACTTCGTAGCGCACGGCGCCGCAGTGGCAGCCGCCGCGGTGGGTGACGAGCGCGATCGACGGGCCGGACTCAGCCACCGCGCCCATGGCCCTTGCCTTGGCCCTGCCCCTTCCCCCGGCCACGCGACTCGCTGGCGCGCGCATCCGGCCCGCCGTGGTTCGGCGCGGCCCCTCGGCCGTGCAGGCGTCCCCGACCCTGCCCGAGGCCGCCCTTCAGCGCATGGAACTCCGGCGAGCCCGGCCGGATCCCGAGCTCCTGCGCGATCACGCCCCAGCCGCGCCCGCGGCCGCGCATCTCGCGCTCGTAGGCGTCGGCGACGACCGTGCACGGGCGGCCGAGTTCGCGCGCGATCAGGCAGGCGTAGAAGACGTCGCCCGGCGCCCAGTCGCGCTCGATGACGAGCTCGCGCACGTACGACGCCGGGGCGCCGGTGCTGACCACCACCTCGTCGACGTAGCCGTCGAGGTTGCCGCGCGCGAACACGTTGACGTCGCCCAGCTGGGCGTCGATCCACGCATCGCCGCTGCGCGGATTGAAGCCGAAGGCGTAGTCGTCGGCGACGACGGGCACCGCGAATGCGGCGAGGGCAGCGGCGACGAGCGCAACGCGGACGGGTCGGGGCATGGGTCGTTCTCCGGAATTCCAGGCAGGGCGACGGGATGACGCGGCTCAGCGGCGGAGCAGTCGCGCGCCGTCCGGGTCGAGTGGGCGACCGTCGGCGTCGACGGACTGCAGGGTACCGTCGGCGTGGCGGAACCAGCGCTGCCCGGCGTCGACCAGCTCGATGCAGCGGCCACGCTCGTCGCCGCGACGGCAGGCCTCCTCCCGCCACTCGCCGCCGGTCTCGAAGTCCTGCGCGTCGGTGGCGCCGAGGTAGGTCTCGACCAGCCGGTAGCGGCCCACCGCGCCCGCCTCGCGCTGCAGTTCGAGGGTCACCTCGATGCCGTCGCAGTCGACGCACGGCAGCACGCCGCCCCAAGCCCCGTCGAAGCGGTCGTCCAGCGGCGCGAGGCCCGCGTCGTCGGTCGATTCGTCCGCGCGCGCGCCGACCTGCGCGTCGCGCCCGCAGCCGGCGAGCAGGAGCAGCATCAGCAGCGCGAGCGCGAGTCGCGGGGCACCACGAGGGGACAGGACGGCCATGCGCCGATGGTAGCGGCCCCTCCGCGGCGGGCAAGCCATCACGGATCGCACGATTCCACGAACCCCATCCACCGGCGTCGCGCGTTGGCAGGTCCACCACCCACGACGGAGCATCGCCATGTCGTCCGCGACCATCGCCCACCGCCCGCTGCCGCCCCCGTCGACGCCGGGCTTCAGCCTGCCCCGCAGCGTGGCCGTGGCCGCGGCGACCAGCCTCCATCTGGCGCTCGCCGCGCTGCTCGCCGTTCCGATCGCCGCGCCGGAGCCTCCACCCGCAGCGCCGGAGCCCGTCGCCGTCCTGCTCACCCCGGCCCTGCCCCCGCCGCGGATCGCACCACCACCGCCCGTCCTGAGGCCCGTGATTCGCGTGACCCCCGCGGCACCGCGGCCGCTCCCGTCCGTCCCGCCGCCCCTGACGCCGATCAACCCCGGCGCTGCACCGGCCGTCGACACGCCGCGACCGCTGGACCTGCCGTCGGCGCCGGCCGACGTCGGTGCGGGCGACGCCGGTGCCGGCCCCGAGGCGACCTCGCTCCAGCTCCGCTCGGGGACCGCCCCGCGCTACCCCGCTGCCGCGCTGTCGCGTCGCTTGCAGGGCGAGGTCGAACTGCTGGTCCTCGTCGGCATCGACGGTCGACCGGAATCGGTGAGCGTCGCCCGCAGCAGCGGCCATGCGGTGCTCGATCGCGCGGCGCGCGACCACGTGCTGCGGCGCTGGGTGTTCGTGCCGTCGGTGCGCGATGGCCTCCCGGTGCCCGCCTATGCGCGCGTGCCAGTGCGTTTTTCGCTGCCGTGACGCGAGGCGGATTCAGCAAGGTCATGGGCGCCTGAAGGCCTGCCCGTCCGGTGGGGAACCTTCGTGGCACCGCAGGGCACGAAGACCGCGGTTCCCACGAAGGAGGCACCCGATGCGCATCGCCATTCTGTCCCGCCGCGACGTCCACGGTCCCGGACTGCTTGAATCCTTGGAACGCCGCGCCGAGCGCCTGCTCGGCCGCATCGGCGACCGCATCAGCGAACTTGCGGTCGCACTCGCCGACTTGAACGGCCCGAAGGGCGGCATCGACGCCCAGTGCCAGGTGCAGGCCCGCCTGCACGATGGGCGCACCGTCATCGTGCGTGCGCGCAGCGAGAGCTTCGCCGCCGCCATCGATATCGCCCTGCAGAAGCTGGCCTCGCGCCTGCTGAAGCAGCGCAAAAAGGCCGTGGAGGCGCGTCGCCACGCGCTGCCGTTCGGCCGGCTCGCGGCCGGCGTCTAGCGTTCGATGGGCGGCGCGGCCTCGGCCGCGTCGCCCGTGTCCGTCGCTTCGGCGGGATCCGGCGCACCGGCGTCGATCGCCTCGGGGGCCAACGGCAAGAGGAAGGAAGCGCCCCGGCCGGCGGCGCTGGCCCGGCCGAAGCGCGCGACGCACCGCGCCTCGCCCGCTTCGCGCGCGTCCGACCCCAGCGCGGGGCGGGCATCGCCGTCGCGTCCCTGCGGGTCGCTCAACGACGACGCGAAGTCGTCGGCGAAGTCGCCCGCCAGCTGGTAGGCGTCGCCAATGGACGACACCTTGGCATCCTCGGTGATCGCGCCCGCGCCCTCCGCCCAGTGCAGCACGACCACGTCGTTCGCGCCGGCGCGAGCCACGCCGTCCGCCGCGAAGCCGCCGAGGCCCGCCGGCAGCCGGAACGGGCCCGGCACGAACACCCCGAGCAGCGCCGACGCGCCCGCCGCGCCCGAGGACGTGGGACGGATGGCGGTGACGACCAGCTCCACGTCGAGATCGGGAGAGGCCGGATCGACGGCATAGCGACGCGAAAGCTGCAGGCACACGTCACGAGCGGCGCGGTTCGCCACGAGCGCCGCCTGCTCGGCGGTGATGCCCTCGCCGACGGCGCCCTCGGCGATGCGCACCGAAGGCAGGCCCACGCTCGTTGCCGCGAGCACGGCCTCCGCATCGACGAACCGCTCCGCCTGCGCGTAGGGCTCGTCCTTGAGCGTCGTCATCGGCCGCTCCGTGGCGATGCCGGTGACATCGCGCTTCGGCGCGGAAGCGCAGGCGGTGAGCAGCAGCGCGGCGGTGAGCAGGGAGAACGTGGAGGTGGTGGGGCGCATCGGACACCGGGGTCGGCGGGAGTGGGCGAAGACTGACGAGGGCGCGATGCAGGGCACGTGCGGGACACGTGTCCCCGCCGTGAAGCCGCGCCCGCACCGGGAGGCCGTCGCAGGCCGTGAGATGGCGATGCGAGGGAATGGCCCCACGCCCCGCCGGGGCACTTGCCAAACCCGCAGCTACCACACATATTTGTGGCATGACGCTCACCGACCGCCAGCAGGCCATCCTCGACTTCCTCCGCGAGCACATCGCGGCGGAAGGCCGTCCCCCGACCCTCGCCGAGATCGCGCAGGCCTTCGGCTTCCGCCAGGCCCGCAGTGCGCAAGACCACCTGCAGGCCTTGGCCGCCAAGGGCGTCATCGAGCTCGTCCCCGGCGCGCGCGGCATCCGGCTGCTGGAGGAGGACGCCGAGGGCGCGCCGTCGCCCCCCTCGGCCGCGCGACCGTTCGGCGGCCCGTCCGCCGCCAACGCGCCGCAGCTGCTCGCCCTGCCGCTGCTGGGTCGCGTGGCCGCCGGTCGGCCGATCGACCCGCAGGCCGACTACGAGGGGCAGATGCTGCTCGACCGCGCGCTGTTCTTCCCGCAGCCCGACTACCTGCTGCGGGTGAAAGGCGATTCGATGGTGGACGACGGCATCTTCGATGGCGACCTGATCGCCGTGCGTCGCACGCCGGACGCCGAGAACAACCAGATCGTCGTGGCCCGCATCGACGGCGAGGTCACCGTCAAGCGGTTCAAGCGCGGCAAAGGCCGCGTGCTGCTGATGCCGCGCAACCCGGCGTACGCGCCGATCGAAGTGCCCGAGCAGGCCGACTTCGCCATCGAGGGGCTGTACTGCGGCCTCGTCCGACGCGGCTGAGGCCCCACCGGCCCCGCCCTCCCATCGCACTCCATCCCACCCTGTCCCGCCCACGTTTCTGCCTTCGATCCGCCGGAGTCCGCCATGCACGTCATCCGCCATCCCGATCTCGCGCCGCTGCTGTTCGCCCTGTCGCTTTGCGCCGTGTTCGGCGGCCTGTTCGCCTGGGTGCTGAGCGTGCCGTTCTGGCTCGGCTTCGCGATGGTGGGGGCCGCGCTGTTCGCGCTGGGCGTGCAGGACCAGACCGGGGGCGGCGCGCCCCGCCGCCGCCTCCGCGCACGCACGTCGCCCTGACGGGCGATCCACCGTTCGACCTTCCGGTCCGCAGCGGCGCCCCGGCGGCCTCGTCCCCGACGGGGCGCCCTGCGGATCAGGAGGAGACGACGATCCCGTCGTCCATCACCCGCCGTCCGGCGTCGAGGCGCACCGTCCAATCGGCGAGCGCCGGCAGCGTGGCCAGCGCCTGGCGCGACACGCGCTCGAAGAACAGCACGAAGCGCTCGACCTCGGCCTGCGACATCGTCCGCCGTCCGGGATTCGCCGCAGCCAGCGTGACCTCCTGCTGCCCGCGCCAGTCGGGCACCTGCTCGAAGCCCGGCCCCTGCAGGAAGAGCAGCGCGCCGATGCGCGCCCACAGCGGCGCGTAGTCGGCGAGCGCCGCGTTGCACCAGCGGCGCCATCGGCCGTCCGGGTCCTCGTCGCGCTCGAGTGCGTTCACCGGCTCGACGAGGGCGGCTTCGGGCTGCGGCGGCACCTTGTGGAACCAGCCCTCGAACAGCACCAGGTCCGGCACCCCGTCGACACGCAGCCACTCCGCCTCCGGCACGCGGCGGTCGCTGATCTTGTCGAAGGCCGGCAGGCGGGCGCGCCCTGCCCGAAGCCCGTCGAACGTCGCGAGGCCGAGCGCGATGTCGTGTGATCCGGGCGCACCACGGGTGGCCAGCAGCCGATGCACCTCGCGGCCGAGGCGCTGGCGCTCCGGCTGGTCGAGATAAAGATCGTCGATCGACAGCACCACCGCGCGGTGCCCTCGCGCCGCCGCCAGCGCCGCCACCTGCGCCGACAGCGTGGATTTGCCCGTGCCCTGGAGCCCGGTGATGCCGTACACGCGGCACGGCCCCGGAAGCGCCATCGCGCGATCGAGGACGGCGGCGACGAAGGCTTCGGGGTAGCCGGTTCCGACGGGTTTCAGCACGGCCATGCGGGGCGATTGAGCGAGGTCATGCGCGCATCGCGCGGTGCCGGAGAGAATAGCGTTCTCCCGCTGTTGCCCGAGTGCGCCCACCGTGACCGACGCCCTGCCCCCAACCCCGCCCACCGCCGACGTCGCGGTCGATCCTCTGCTCGCCGAAGCCGTCCGCACCTTCAAGGGGCTGCTCGACGAAGCCACCGCCGCGGGCGACCCGGAGCCGACGGCGATGACGGTGGCCACCGCCGACGCGCGCGGCCGGCCGTCGGCGCGCACCGTGCTGCTGAAGCACGCGGACGAGCGCGGCTTCGTCTTCTACACCAACTTCGATTCGCGCAAGGGCCGGCAGCTCGCCGCCAACCCGCAGGCCGCGCTGCTGTTCCTGTGGAAGACGCTGCGCGACCAGGTGCAGGCCAAGATCGAAGGCACCGTCGAGCCGGTCAGCGCGGCCGAGGCCGACGCGTACTTCGCCAGCCGCCCGCGCGAGAGCCAGATCGGCGCCTGGGCCTCGCTGCAGTCGCAGACGCTGGACTCGCGCGAGACCTTCGAAGCGCGCATCGCCGAGTTCACCGCGAAGTTCGACGGCGGCCCGGTGCCGCGCCCGCCGCACTGGTCGGGCTTCCGCGTGGTGCCGGAGATGATCGAGCTCTGGTACGGCGCGAAGTTCCGCCTGCACGAGCGGCAGCGCTATGCGCGCGTCGACGGGCGCTGGACGAAGCGGATGCTGTACCCCTGAGCCCGCGACGTCCGCGACCGCTTGCGGCCCCGCGTGGACCCGCGCACGCTCGAGCGCATCCACACCCGAGGGGACCGGCATGAAGTGGGAGCGCGCGCGCAGGAGCGAGAACGTCGAGGACCGTCGCGGCACGGGCGGCGGTGGCGGCCGCTTGCCGATCCGCGGCGGTGGCCTGGGGCTGGGGGGCATCGTGGTGGTCGTGCTGGTCGGCTGGGCGATGGGGATCAACCCGATGGAAATGCTCGGGATGCTGAGCCAATCGCAGAGCGGCGGCGTGCCGGGGATGGCGGAGCCGGCGTCCACGTCCGGCAGCGCCGTGCCCCCCGGGCCGGCCGCCGATCCGAACGACCCTCAGCGCGCCGTTGTCGCCAGCATCCTCGGCGACACCGAAGACGTGTGGGGCGCGATCTTCCAGCAGAACGGGCAGACCTACCCGGCACCGACGCTCGTGCTGTTCAGCGGCCGCGTGCAGAGCGCGTGCGGACAGGCGACCTCGGCGGTCGGGCCCTTCTACTGCCCCGGCGACCGGCAGGTGTACATCGACCTGGAGTTCTTCGACGAGATGCGCACGCGGCTCGGCGGCGGCGGGGATTTCGCCGAGGCCTACGTGATCGCGCACGAGGTGGGCCACCACGTCCAGACGATCACGGGCGTCTCGGCGCGGGTCAACGAGGCCCGGCGCCGCGGCGAGACCCTCGAAGGTGACGGCGGCCTGCTGGTGCGGCAGGAGCTGCAGGCCGACTGCTACGCCGGCGTCTGGGCCCACCACGCGCAGGCCCGCCACCAGTGGCTGGAACCCGGCGACATCGAAGAGGCGATGAGTACCGCAACCGCCATCGGCGACGACGCGCTGCAGCGGCAGGCACGCGGCGTGGTGGTGCCGGACAGCTTCTCGCACGGCACCAGCGAGCAGCGGGTGCGCTGGTTCAACCGCGGCTTCGAGAGCGGGCAGCCGAACGACTGCGACACCTTCGCAGCGCGGTCGCTGTAACCCTCAGAGCACCGCCGGATCGAGGTCGCGACACAGCGGATCGAGGCTGGCGAAACGCGCCAGCACCGCGTCCTTGGTCGGCAGCTCCCAGTCGATGAAGTAGCGGGCCGCCGCGAGCTTGCCTTCCAGCATCGCGCGACGCACGTCATCTGCCGCCAGCGCCTGCCGTGCGGCCAGCGCCTGGTCGAGCCACAGCCACGCGACGACCGCATGGCCCATCGCGTCGAGCAGCAGGTAAGCGTTCGCGAGAGCGAGTTCGAGATCGGTGGCGGCGACCTTGCCGGCCTTCACTACCGCCGGGCCGAGCGCCGCCCAGCGCGTCGCCAGCGTCTCGGCCAAGGGAGCGAGCGCGGCGTCGGCACGCGCGGCGGCGAGCGTCGCCTCCACGCGCTTCGACAGCAGGCCGAAGGCCTTGCCGCCGTCGCCCAGCAGCTTGCGGCCGAGCAGGTCCATGGCCTGGATGCCGTTGGTGCCTTCGTGGATGGCGTTGATGCGGTTCTCGCGCCACAGGCGCTCGACCGGGAAGTCGCGCGTGTAGCCGGCGCCGCCGTGTACTTGGATCGCCAGCGAGTTCGCCTCCTGCCCGTAGTCCGAGGGCCAGGCCTTGACGATGGGCGTCAGGAGATCGACCAGCGCCTGCGCTTCCTTGTCAGCGCCATGCTTGGCCTCGTCGACCAGGCGGCCCGCGTACAGGCAGAGCGCCAAGCCGCCCTCGGCGAAGCTCTTCGCCTTCAGCAGCATGCGGCGCACGTCGGCGTGCTCGATGATCGGCACCATCGGCGTGGAGGCGTCGCGCTCGCCGGGCTTTCGGCCCTGGCGACGCTCCTTGGCGTAGTCGAGCGCGGCGCGGTAGCCACCGTAGCCGGTCATCGCCGCGCCGATCCCGACGCCGATGCGCGCCTCGTTCATCATCACGAACATGCCGCGCAGGCCATCGTGCGGGGCACCGACGAGCTCGCCGATGGCGGGCTCCTCCTCGCCGAAGCCGAGCAGGCAGTTCACCTGCCCATGCGTGCCGAGCTTGTGGTTCAGGCCGATCAGGCGCACGCCGTTGCGCGCACCGGCGTGGCCCTCGGCATCGACGTGCCGGCGCGGCACGATGAACAGCGAGATGCCCTTGGTGCCCGCCGGACCGCCCGGGATCTTGGCCAGCACGAGGTGGACGATGTTCTCGGCGATCTCGTGGTCGCCGCTGCTGATCCACATCTTGTTGCCGCGGATCGCGTAGCGGCCGTCTGGCAGCGGCTCGGCGACGCAGCGCAGGTCGGCGAGCGAGGAGCCCGCCTGCGGTTCCGACAAACACATCGTGCCGAACCAGCGGCCCTCGTTCATCGCCGGCAGGAAGCGGCGCTTCTGGTCCTCGCTGCCCACTTCGCGGATCAGGTTGGCGGCCGCCTGCGTCAGGAAGGCGTAGCCGTTGGTCGCGACATTGGCGCAGCTGAAAAGCCCGCCGAGCGCGGCGACGAAGGTGTACGGCAGGCCGAGCCCGCCCTCCTCGGCGGGCGCCTCCATGCCGAAGAAGCCGGCCTCGCGGTAGGCCGCCAGCGCCTCGCGGATGGCGGGCATGAGCGCGACCTTGCCGTCGACGATCTGCGGGGGGTTCTGGTCGGAGGCGGCCGCATGCGGCAGGAAATGCGAGGCGGCGAGGTCCAGCGCGGCATCGATCATCGCCACCCCCGTGTCGCGGTCGACATGGGCGAAGGCGGGCATCGCGGCGAGGCGCTCGGCCTTCAGCCAGTCGTAGAGCCAGAAGTGCAGATCGTCGCGGGGTGGGAGCATGGGATAGGGAAAAGAGTGGAGAGGAGGGAGAAACGGGAGTGGCGCATCCCGCCGGAAACGGGAGCATCGCCGATCAGGCGGGCGGCGTGGCGTAGCCCTCGCGCCAACTGGGGAATCGCGGCGTCCAGCCCGTGCTGCGCAGCCGGGCGTTCGAAACGCGCTTGCCGGTGATCGGACCCGCAGCGGCGCCCAGCGCGGGCAGGCCCAGTCGCGCGCGCAGTCCGTCGATGACCTCATGCTCCAACGCGGGCGCGTCGTCGTTGCCGCAGTAAACGCGGGCCAGGCGCGGCGCTCGAAGCAGATGCAGCAGCGCGCTGGCCACATCCTCGACGTGGATGCGGTTGGTCCAGCGCGGCTCGCCGGGTTCGTCGCGGCGGGCGCGGTTCCACATCCGCTCGCGGCCGGGCCCGTAGATGCCGGAGGCGCGGAAGGCCGCGGCGTCGGGATGCGCGTCGAGCTCGCGTTCGGCCTCGAGCAGCACGCGGCCGTTGAACGCCGCGGCGTCCGCGACGGCGTCTTCGTCGACGGCGCCGCCGTCATCCTCGGCAAACACCGCCGTGCTGCTGACGAACAGCACGCGGCCGATCTCGGCGCGGTCCAAGAGGCGCCGCATGCCGTCGCGGTACAGCGCACGGTACGCGGCCTCGGTGCGCTCGTCGGGCGCCGCGCAGAACACCAGGGCATCGAGCCGCTTCGGGATCGCCGCAAAGCCGTCGCCCGTGCGCAGGTCGGCGCGCAGCGCGCGAAGGCCCGGCCCGGCCGCCGCGGTGGCGGGCATCTCGCGACGGCGCAGGGCCAGAACGTCCATGCTCGAGTCGGCGGCCAGCGCCGCGAGCCGCGAGCCGGTGTCGCCGGCGCCGGCGATCAGCAGCGTGCGGCGGGAATCGCGAATGGCGGCCATCGGTCGTCGGCGATGAAACCCAAGGGACGCCGATGCTACCGTTCGCGGATGAATCCCGCGGTGAACCTCGTGCTCGTCGGCCCCATGGGCGCCGGCAAGACCTCCATCGGCAAGCGCCTCGCCGAGCGCTTCGGCTTGGCGTTCATCGACCTCGACCACGCCATCGAATTGGCCACCGGCGTGCGCGTCGCCGACATCTTCGAGCGCGAGGGCGAAGCCGGGTTCCGGGAGCGCGAGGCGCGGCAGCTGGCCGTCGCGCTGGACAACGAGGACCGCCTCGTCGCCACGGGCGGCGGCGCGGTGCTGCTCGAAGGCAGCCGCGTGCGGATGCGCGAGCGGGGCTACGTGCTGTACCTCGCGGTGTCGGTGGACGAGCAGCTGAAGCGCCTCGCGAACGACCGCGTGCGCCCGCTGCTGCAGCGGCCCGACCGCGAGGAGGCGCTGCGGGCGATGGCGGCCGCGCGCGCGCCGCTCTACGAGTCGGTGGCGGACCTGCGCTTCGACTCGAGCGGGCTGACGCCGTCGCAGGCCTGCGAAAGGCTGGTGCCGCTTTTGCGCGACCGCTGGCTGCGCGCGAGGGCGGCCGGATGAGCGCGATGACCACCGTCGACGTCGAGCTCGGCGCGCGCCGCTACCCGATCCACATCGGTCCCGGCCTGCTGGACGACGCCGCGCGCCTGGCCGCGCTGGCGCCGGGCCGCCACGTGATGATCGTCAGCGATGACCACGTGGCGCCGCACTACCTCGCCCGCGTCGTGGCCGCGTTCTCCGCGCGCGCCTCCGGGAAAACGGTTGGCACCCACGTCCTGCCCGCCGGCGAGCAGGAGAAGACGCTGGCGCGCTTCGGCGGCCTGATGGCCGCGCTCGCCGCGCTCGGCGCCAGCCGCGACGCCACGCTGGTGGCCCTCGGCGGCGGCGTCATCGGCGACATGACCGGCTTCGCTGCCGCCTGCTGGATGCGCGGCGTACGCTTCGTGCAGCTGCCGACCACGCTGCTTGCGATGGTCGACTCGTCGGTGGGCGGCAAGACCGCCGTCGACCTGCCGGAAGGCAAGAATCTCGTCGGCGCCTTCCACCAGCCCGCAGCCGTCATCGCGGACACGTCGACGCTGGCGACGCTGCCCGACCGCGAGCTGCGCGCCGGCCTCGCCGAAGTGATCAAGTACGGCGCACTCGGCGACGCGGCCTTCTTCGAGTGGGTGCAGGCCAACGCGGCCGCCCTGCTCCGCCGCGATGCCGGCGCGCTCACCCACGCCATCGCCACCAGCTGCGCGCACAAAGCCGGCATCGTGGCGCGCGACGAGACCGAGACCGGCGAGCGCATGCTGCTGAACCTCGGCCACACCTTCGGCCACGCCATCGAGGCGGTGCAGGGCTTCGGCGGCCTCGTGCACGGCGAGGCGGTGGCCGTCGGCATGGTGCTCGCCGCGCGCCTCAGCGCCGGGCTCGGCCTTGCGCCGCGGGCGGACGCCGGGCGGATGGAGGCGGCGCTCCGCGCGCTCGGGCTGCCGACGGAGGTGCCGGCCGGCCTCGATCCCGATGCGCTGCTCGCGACGATGCGCCTCGACAAGAAGAACCTCAGCGGCACGCTTCGGCTGATCCTTTGGCGCGGCGTCGGGCAGGCTTTCGTCGCCACCGGCATCGACGAGGGCGCGGTGCGACGGGTGCTGGCACGCGAGTAGACGCCGCCCTCACAGGGCACGGTGGCGCTCACCCCTCGCATGGCGGCACCATCCGGATGGTTTTCCGCCTCGCCCCCGACATGACCGACCTGCTGGCCCGCGTGGCCGACTCCCTCGCAAGGTCGAACGGACTCGACGCCTTGACCCGCCCGCTGCTGGCGCTGCTGGAGCAGGTCAGTGGCCTCGAGTCGACGTACCTCACGACCCTCGACGAGGCGACCGGCGTCCAGCGGGTGCACATCGCGAGGAACAGCGGCGCGCTGACGATCACCGAAGGCATCGAGGTCTCCTGGGGCGACACGCTGTGCCGCCGGGCGATCGACCAGGACGTGAGCTACACCGACGACGTCCCGGGCCTGTGGGGCGACTCGGACGCGGCGCAGGCCCTCGGCATCGTCACGTACACGACGACGCCGGTGCGCGGCCAGGACGGACGGCTGCTCGGCACGCTTTGCGCGGCGAGCCGCGAAAGGCGCCCATTGGCGCCGGGCACGCGCGACTTGCTGACCCTGTTCAGTCGCGTCATCGGCCAGCAAATGGAGCTCGAGGCGATGCTGCGCCGTCTGCAGGCCGCGAACGAGGAGCTGGCCACGCACGCGAGCACGGACGCGCTGACCGGCCTGCCGAACCGCCGCGCCCTGCGCGAAGCGCTCACCGAACGCCTGCAGGAGGCCTACGCCGCGCGCCGGCAGATCCACGTCGGCTTCGTCGATCTCGACGGCTTCAAGGCCATCAACGACCGGCACGGGCACGACGCCGGCGACCGCTTCCTCCGCGCCATGGCGGCGAAGCTCACGGCCTCGATGCGGCCGGGCGACCTCGTTGGCCGCTACGGCGGCGACGAATTCGTGGTGCTGTTCGACGCCCCCGCCGATGACGGCAGCACGGCCCGGCAGCTGCGCGAACGCCTGGAAGCCGGCAGCCGCGGCCGCTTCGACCTGGGCGGCGCCACCGTCGACTACGCCGGCGCCAGCGTGGGCGTGGTCAGCAGCGCGGTGGGCGACACCGACGTCGACGCGCTGATCGCCCGCGCCGATGCGGCGATGTACGCCCAGAAGCAGGCGCGACGAGCCGCCGGCTGATGGACTGGCTCGACGCCCTGCCCGACAGCCGCGTGCTGCGCGACCCCGCGCACACGGCCGACTACACGCACGACGAGTCGCACGTTCGCGGGCCGGCGCCGCGCGCCGTGGTCAAGCCGCGCAGCCGTGACGCGCTTCGTCAACTGGTGCACCGCGCGGGCGACGAAGGGTTCACCCTGGTGCCGCGCGGCGCGGGCAGCGGCAAGGCCGGCGGCTGCGTGCCGAATGCGGGCAGCGTGGTCGTCGATCTCTCCGACTGGCCCGGCGACATCGACGTCAACACCGCGAACCTCACGCTGTCCGCACCGGCCAGCGCCAGCCTCGCGGCGGTGAAGGCCCACGCCGACGCCCACGGGCTGTGGTACCCGCCCGACCCGAACTCGTGGCCGCTGTGCAGCTTCGGCGGCTCGCTGGCGACCAACGCGGGCGGGCCGAACGCGTGCAAGTACGGCATGACGCGACGCTGGGTGCTGAGCGTCGAGGCGCTGATGAGCGACGGCGAGGTGCATCGCTTCGGCATCGACTCGGTGAAGCAGAACGCCGGCCCGAACCTGGCCCAGCTGCTGATCGGCAGCGAGGGCGTGTTCGGCATGATCCTGGGCGCGACGGTCGCGCTGGTCCCGCGGCCGCGCGAACACCTCACGCTGCTGCTGCCGCTGCCCGACATGGCCCTGCTGCCCGCGCTGCCGGCCCGGCTGTTCACGGCGGGATTCCTGCCTTCGGCGCTGGAGTTCTGGGATTCCGCCGTGCTCGCCGACCTGCGCGCGCACGGCCCCGACGAGGCACGCCGGCTGCCGGGCGAGGCCCTGGTGCTGCTGGAATTCGACGACCCCGGCTGCTCGCACGCCGGTTTCCTCGAACCCCTGCTGGACGCGCTCGGCCCCTTGGCCACCGACGCGCGGGTGGCGACGACGGGCCCCCAGCGGGAGGCCCTGTGGAGCGTGCGGCGCACCACGAGCGTGCACCTGAAGCAGCGCTTTCCGAAGAAGGTCAGCGAGGACGTCGTCGTGCCGCGCGACCGGCTGCCCGAGTTCTTCGCCAGGCTGGGGCGGCTCGACGCGAGGACGGTCAGCTACGGCCACCTCGGCGACGGCAACCTGCACGTGAACCTGCTGCACGCCGGCGAGCTCGACGGCGCGGCGCTTGATGCGGCGCTCGACCCGCTGTTCGCGCTCTGCATCGAACTCGGCGGCACGCTGTCCGGCGAGCACGGCATCGGGCTGGCCAAGCGCGACGCCTTCCTGAAACACGGCGATCCGTTCGGGATCGCGACGCTGCGCGGCATCAAGCGGGCCCTCGATCCGAAGCACGTGTTCAACGCCGGGAAAGTGGTCTAGCCGACCGGCCGCGAGGGCGACGGACGCGCGCGCCGCGCGATAATGCGCCACCCACGGAGACCTCCATGCCCTACACCCCGATCACCGGCACGCTCGGCTACGTGCTCTCCCCCGACGGTTCGCGCGTGCTGATGGTCCACCGCAACGCGCGGCCCGGCGACGAGCACCTCGGCAAGTACAACGGCCTCGGCGGGAAGCTCGAAGCCGACGAGGACGTCGCCGCCGGCATGGCGCGCGAGATCCACGAAGAGGCCGGATTGACGGTCACGGCGATGGAGCTGCGCGGGACGATCAGCTGGCCCGGATTCGGCAAGAACGGCGAGGACTGGCTGGGCTTCATCTTCCTCGTCACGGCGTTCGAGGGCGAGGCGCCGACGCGCAACGTCGAAGGCGACCTCGAATGGGTCCCGCTGGCCTCGCTGATGGACCTGCCGATGTGGGAGGGCGACCGCCACTTCCTGCCGCTGGTGTTCGACGGCGACCGCCGTCCGTTCCACGGCGTGATGCCCTACCGCGACGGGCGGATGGTGAGCTGGCGTTACTCGCGGTTCTGAGCCGTGCGGGTCGACCTCAGGGCACGCAGCCCTGGGTCGGCCCGAGCAGCGCGACCGCGTCGTTGGCCGCCCATTCGCCCTCCAGCGGCGCCGCGAAACGCGCCAGGACGTCGATGCCGTGGAGACCCGAGGCGGTGAAGGTCCGCCTCAGCATGCCGACGCCGATCCGCTGTGGCGGCGCACTGGGGGCTGGGTTCTCGACCAAGGACGGCGGTGTGCCCCGCAGCTGCTCCAGCGGAAGCTCGTCGACGGCGCCCCCCACACTCCCGCGCTCGGCGACGAGGAAACGCGGCTCGCCCCAGGCGTCGTAAGCGAAGAAGGCCAGGAACTCGTAGCCCGGCAAGAGTTGCACGCTGTAACCCGTGCCCGAACGCCGCGGATCGAACCAGAGCCCGCTCGCGTCGCGGGTGAGGCCATCGAATGTCGGGCAGCCGCGACCGAAGGACACGTACTCCTCGCGGCCAAGACGGCCTTCGAGCAGGAAAGACACCGCGAAGCGATCGGACGCGAGGGGCGTGACGACGAGTTCGCCAACGGCGGTCAAGCGGTTGCGACCCTGCGCCCACGTGCTGCGGAAGACCGTCGTGCGCCACACGCCGTGGCTCGGCGGCGCATCCGCCTGCACGTAGTACCAGGTCGGCTGGCCCAAAGCGTCATAGGCGTACCACAAACCGGCCCACTGGTTCCCGGCTGGATAGATGAAGAGACCGCTACCCGGACGTGATGGATTGAAGTAGCCCCCGGAGCGGACGACGGGGGCGTCGCCGTCGATGTCGGCGCGCATGACGAGTTCGATCGGCTGCGCCGCGATCGTGCGCACGTTGACGACATAGCGCCCGGGCAGCGGCCGGTCGATGTCCAGCACGTCGTCGAGGCTTTCGACGCGGACACGGCTGACGCGCGTCGGGCCATCGATCGTGACGCTGACGCCGTTGTGCCGACGCACGGCCAGGGAGACGCGTCGCGCACCGGCGGGCACTTCAAGGCGAAGCGCGTCGGACGTGTCGCCGAGGTGGAAACGGACGATCGAGCGGTACTCCCGGCCAAAGGGCAGGACATGAGGCCGCACTTTCTGGTTACCGGCGTGGAAGTCGACACGCTTCCAGCCCACCACCTCTCCGTCCGCCGCCGAAACGCGCACCCAGCCGGCGGATGCGGCGCGCCAGTCCTCGGCCGGACGGTTCCACGTCAAGCCGACGCGGACGTCGCGCCGCCGCGGCAGCGTCGCCGGGCCGGTGGCCACGAAGCGCGCCACGGCAGTGCCGGGCGTCGGCGTAACCGCAACCCCGCCGGTCTCGAACTCCACCATCGCAGCCTCGGTCCGCCGGTTGACCGCGAGCGCCCACCAGGCCAGATCGCGGTTCGCCGCCTGCGTCGCACCGATCGAACAGTCGCGCAGCAGCCCGTCCTCGACCACGACCGCGCAGCGCACCTCGTCCAGATCGGGGCGGCCGTTGCCGTTGTCGTCGATGCCCACGTACAGGTCGATCGCGCGCTCCGGCAGCAGGAACCGCGCGTGCAGCCGCCACTCGCGCTCCGCCCCGTCCGCCGGCAGGATTCTGCGCAGCACGGGCGTGCCCGCCGCCACCGCCTGCCGGAAATCGGCGAAGCGGCCCATTGGCATTGCGGTGACTCGGGTCGTCTCCACGGCCACCGGTCCAAAAGCGTCGTAGCGCGCGTCCGTCCAACCGAGCCAGCTGCCGATGCCCAGCGATGCAAACCCGCGGTCCGCCGTTGCGAACACCGTGTCCGCCGCCTGCGCGAGCCCAACGTCGACGTGGACATCGGCTTCGCGACAGGCGCCCGCTGCGCACAGGCGGTAGCTGAAGCGGTCCGCGCCACTGAGGCCCGATCGCGGCGTGTACAGCGCGATGTCGTCGACCGGCGTCGGTGTGCCGCGAGTCTCCCAGGCGACGGCGCCGAGGCGCGGCGCACGCACGACCTCGAGGCGCGATGCCGCCACGGCGGCATCGTCGAACAGGTCGTTCGCCAGCACGTCGATCGACGTCGCCGCACCGCCGTATCGCACTACCGCCTGGTCCGGCCGCAGCTGCAACACGAAGGCATCGCGGAAGACGACGCTCAAGCCACCGCGGCCCATGGCGCCGTCGGCATCGACGACGCCGGCATCCACCAGCACGTCGGCCGTCTGCCCGGCCGGCGCCAGCAAACCCAGCGCTCCGCCGCGGAGCGCAGTCGATAGCGCGGCCAAGCGGCCGGACAGTGTGAGCTCGCTGAGCCCGGTTTCGCCGCGACGCGCGTCCGCCCGTACGCCGGGCGCACCGGCCCAGGCCAGCGTTCCAGCCGATGCGGAAAGGCGAAGTGTCAGAGGGGCATCGACGCCGTCGGCATCGCTGACGTCAAGCACCGTGATCCGCGCGGTGCCGGACGGCACCCCCGTCACGCTCCCGCCCACCACCACCCGCGGCGCGCTGTTGACGCTGTTGAAGCGGAGGCTCCGGACAGCAGTCGCGGGCGCGTGGCTCAGGCTGTCAATCGTCCAGCGCACGTTCCAGTCGAAGCGCAGGCCCGTGGTCGCGCTGCCGACGGTGACTCGGCGTAGCGCCGCTTGCCACTGCGCGGTATCGGGCGGCGAGTCGACCGCGGCGCGGATGCGGAGCGTGCGCGTCGCGGCGTCGTAGCTCCCTTCGAAGCCCGGCGTCGCCGGAAGGGTCAGCCGATCGAGGCGCAGCTCTTCCGGCGTTTCCGTTCCGCCGCCGACCAGCGTGACATCGACGCCCTGCGGAGGCGGCTCCCCGGTGCATAGCGTCGCCGAAGGATCGACCGGCACGTCCGGGCCGCCCTCGTCCAGGACCAGCGCGTCGACATCGACCCGCAGGCCCTGTCCCGCGCCTGGCGGCAAAGGCTGCCGCTCGAGGCGGGCGGGACCCAACCCGTGGAGCCGCGTCCCGCCGGTTCCGACCACGCCCTGCAGGGCGCCAGCGAGGCTCACCCAGCGACAGCTTCCCGACAACCCGACCGCGACGCCGTTGTCGTAGGCGACCACGCCGGACGCCGTGGCGACGACCCCGCCCAGCGTGCCGAAGCCCTTGTCGTAGACAACCCGGAGCGCGCCGTCGGACTGGCGCCGGACCACGCTGCCGGCAGTGAACACGAGCGCGCCGTTGCGCGGGTCGAAGGCGTGGGACGTCACCGGGGTGGTGCCGACGGCCGCGATGTCGCGCCAGCCGTCGCCGGCATGCTCGACGATCCACCACTCGCCGCCGCGCTCGACGGCGAGGGTTGGAGACACGCCGTCGCGCCCCCAGGCCGCGCTGCGCAGCGCGCCGCCGGGGGGGCCGCCCAAGCGCTGCCACGCGGCACCGTCGAAGAGCAGCAGTGCGGCGGTCGCACCGTCCGCACTGCGCACGAAAGCGCGCCCGGCGCGAACGATCAACGAGAACGGCGCGGTCGGGACGTCCATCGGCGGCAGCGGCAGCGCCCTCCACGCGCCGTCGAAACGCCAGAGGCGGAACGATGCGCGCGACGGATCGGCCTCCGCGTAGACCAGGCTGCCGTCCGCAGGATCGACGGTGCGGGCCAGACCGCGACCTGGGCTCGCGCCCGGCGGCAGGCCGATCGGCGACCAGCGGCCGCCGTCGAGGCGCAGGCCCGTCTCGTCCTCGATGGCTTCGACGCGCGCACGCCCCAGCACGTACAGGCGATCGCGCGCGTCGTCCGGATGCACCTCCGCAAAGCGCGCCCGCAGCCCCTGCGCGCGCAGCGTGCCGTCGGTTCCCAACCGCGAAACGCCGCCGTCCGGAAGCAGCAGGTAGAGCTCGCCGGTCGACGCGTCGAGGGCCACGCCGCGGGGCGACACCGGTCGCAGCTCACGGACGGCGGTCGCCTCGACGCGACCGAGGGTCGAGCCTGATTTCAGGTTCCACAGGTACACGGCGCCGTCGGCCGCCGTCTCCATCCGGAAGGTCGGCGTGCCCACGCCGTAAGCGGCGGAGGCGGCCAGAGGGCGCCACTGTTCGCCGTCCCATGCGGCCAGCGCCGTGCGTTCACCCGTCGCGGTCACGGTGAGGTCGCCGGCCACCAGCAGCCGCCCGGCGACGCCGTCCCAGGCGATACGAGCTCCGGTGATCCCGTCGAGGCCGCCGATCGCCATCCACTGTCCATCGGCCCAGCGGCGAAGGGTCATCGCCTGGCCCTGGCCGTTCGCGTCGCGCACGCTGCCGAGCGCGTAGACGCGCCCGGCGTCGTCGATGGCAGCGCTGGGCGGCGCTGCGAAAAGGTCCGGCAGCGCTTGCAGTGCGCTGCCGTCGAACCGCTGCAAAACGGTGTCGGAGGAGGTGCGCGACTCGCGCGTTTCCGCGAGCAGCAGCAGGTCGGTACCCGGCACACGCGCCGAGCCAACGACCCTCAC
>ERZ1066117.849-NODE-849-length-18883-cov-17.763756_pt1 | contig 18883 bp, 11 predicted proteins | sample MGYA00382764_ERZ1066117 | MGnify/ENA primary metagenome ERZ1066117 (study PRJEB33369, sample SAMEA5778347) | biofilm metagenome | biome: Industrial cooling water; feature: Water cooling tower basin; material: Biofilm | place: United Arab Emirates | collected...
GTCAGAGGATCCCGTCCTCGCGGTGCCGTTTACACCGTTCTTCTGACACTCCCGCCCAACTCGTTGTAGAGGGAAGAGCCTACCTCCGGCTCGCCGCCTATCGCCGCAGCCTATCTCCGCTCGACGACGCTGCAACCCCGGCCGCGCACACGATCCCCGCCCACCATCACCGGGTTGAACGGGAAGTGCCTAACTCCGGAGCCGCGCACCGCCGGTCCGCATGCGCGCTCTCTCTCCCGCCGCCCGACGCGACCCCCCACTGCATCGAGCCCACCCACACGCAACCCGCGCCAAGGCTCCCCACGCTCCCGCCCCCTTCCAACCCGACCACTGCCGACACCAGCTGCACCGCCAAGCACCGCGCACCCAGACCACCACGACCAACCACGCACTTCCCCACCTCGCCCTGCGCCGCACCGCCCCGCATCGCTATCCTGCTCGCCCTTCCAACCGAGCACGAACGTGACCGACCTGCACAGCCACCTCCGCGCCCGCCTGCTCACCGCCGTCACCGAACTCGGCCTGCTGCGAGCCGAGGCCGAATCCCTGGTCCGCCTCGATCCGCCGAAGAACCGCGACCACGGCGACGTCGCCCTCGGCACGTTCCAGCTGGCGAAGCTCGCCGGCAAGGCGCCGCCGGCGCTGGCGACCGAACTCGCGGCGAAGATCACCGCCGACGCCATCGTCGAGTCGGCGAGCGCGGCCGGACCGTTCGTCAACTTCCGCTTCCGCCGCGGCGCGCTCGCCCGCGAAGTGCTGTCGGCGATCCAGGGCGATCTCGCGCCGTACGGCAAGGCCCGGAGCAACGGCCAGATCGTCTGCATCGACTTCAGCTCGCCGAACATCGCGAAGCCGTTCCACATCGGCCACATGCGCAGCACGGTGATCGGCAACTCCCTGTGCCGCATCCATCGCCATCAAGGGGCGACCGTGCACGGCATCAACCACCTCGGCGACTGGGGCATGCCGTTCGCCAAGATGATGACGGCCTACATGCGCTGGGGGAACGAGCAGGAGCTGCACAAGTCGCCGATGCGCTACATGTTCGACCTCTACAAGCGCTACGGCGTCGAGGTGAAGCAGAACCCGGCACTCGACGACGAGGCGGCGGCGCACTTCCGCGCGCTCGAGAGCGGTGCGGACAATCAGGAACGTCGCATGTGGCGGCTCCTGCGCGACGAGTCGCTGAAGGCGTTCCAGGGCCCGTACACGCGCCTCGGCGTCACGTTCGATCACGTCACCGGCGAGAGCTTCTTCGAGGACAAGATGGAGGCGGCGATGCAGCGCGTCACCGCGTCCGGCGTGCTCGAGGACAGCGACGGCGCGCAGGTCGTCTGGCTGAAGGAACTCGGCATCAAGGAGCCGTGCCTCCTGCGCAAGAGCGACGGCACGACGCTCTACCACACGCGCGACCTCGCAGCGGCGTTCTACCGCGAGCAGCAGTTCCACCCGACGCGCATCCTCTACGTCGTCGGCGCCGAGCAGAAGCTGCACTTCGACCAGCTGAAGGGCGTGCTGACGAAGATGAAGGAGCCGATCGCCAAGGCGGTCGAACACGTGCCGTTCGGCCTCGTGCTCAGCAAGACCGAGGACGGCAAGTGGGAGAAGTTCGCGTCGCGCGCGGGCAACGCCGTGTTCCTCGACGAGATCCTCGACGAGAGCGTCGCCAAGGTGCGCTCGATCATCCGCGAGAAGAACCCCGACCTGCCGAACGCCGACGAGGTCGCCGAGCAGATCGGCGTGTCGGCGATCGTGTTCAACGACCTGAAGAACTCGCGCATCAAGGACGTGAAGTTCGACTGGGACGCGATGCTGAACTTCGACGGCGAGACCGGGCCGTACGTGCAGTTCGCGTGCGCGCGCCTGAGCTCGATCCTGCGCAAGGTCGGCACCGCCGTGCCGAGCGTCGACCAGATCGACTGCGACGTGCTGGCCGACGCCGAACGCGTGCTGCTGGTGATGATGGACTTCGGCACCGCCGTGCAGCGCGCGGCCGAACAGAGCGAACCGAGCCATGTCACCGCGCACACGATCGCGCTCGCCGGCGAGATCCACAGCTACCTGCGCGACCACTACGTCGTCGGCCAGGAGCCGAAGGTACGCGACGCGCGCCTCGTGCTGGTCGACGCCGCGCGGCGCCTCCTGACCACCGGCCTGTCGCTGCTCGGCATCAAGGCTCCCGAGCGCATGTGAACGCGACGAGGCCGTGACGAGCACGGCCGATCGCGCGAACGGGATCGCCGGTAGCATCCGCGGGCTCGGCGCCGGCTGTCGGCGCCTTCGAACCGGAGAAGCCCACGTGAAGCACCACCGCCTGCTCGTCTCGAGCCTCGTCGTCCACGCCGTTCTCGCCACCGTCACAGCACAGACCAACTGGACGCTGCGCACGCCGGCGACCTCGCCGCTGCCGTTCACCGCGCACGCGATGGCGTTCCACCTGCCGAGCGACCGCCACGTGCTGTTCGGCGGCACCACCGGCGGCGTGCGCTACGACCAGACGTGGCTCTACGACGGCACCACGTGGACGCAGGCGACGCCGACGACCGTGCCGCCGGCGCGCGTCGCGCACGCGATGGCCTACGACCAGAACCGCGGCGTGCTGGTCATGTTCGGCGGCATCCCGGCGAGCGGCGGCCTGATCGGGGACACCTGGGAATGGGATGGCGGCAACTGGACGCAGCGCACGCCGACGACGTCGCCGAGCCCGCGCCGCTCGTTCCCGATGGTGTTCCACCCCGGCCGCGGCACGACCGTGCTGTGGGGCGGCTTCACGACCGTCGATCAGAACGACATGTGGGAGTGGGACGGCACCAGCTGGACGCAGATCAACCCGGCGAACAGTCCGTCGCCGCGCCGCGCCAGCGACATGGCCTACGACCCGGCGACGGGCAACCTGATCCTGTTCAGCGGCTTCCAGATGGGCGCCGACACCTGGTCGTTCGACGGCGTCACCTGGACCCAGCTGACGCCGGCCGTGTCGCCGTCGGCGCGCTTCGACCACTCGATGGAGACCGACACCGCGCGCGGTCGCATCGTGATGTTCGGCGGCCCGGGTGTTGCCGACCAATGGGAGTGGAACGGCGCCGCCGGCACGTGGCTCCAGCGCACGCCGGCGACGCTGCCGTCGGCGCGCAGCGACACCTACCTGTCGTACGACCTGATCCGCGAGGAGATCCTGATGTTCGGCAGCGTCGCGGTGCCGGAGACGTGGCGCTACGCGCCGGTCGCGTCGGCGTTCTTCGCGACCTTCGGCAACGGCTGTGCGGGCACGCTCGGCCAGGCGCCGTCGCTGGTCAGCAGCGACCGGCCGTGGCTCGCGGAGACGTTCGAGATGGCGATCACGCCGGTGCCGGCGAACACGATCGGCATCGTCGTCATGGGCCTCAGCAACACGTTCTCCGGGGCGGTGCCGCTGCCGGTGTCGCTGGCGGCGATCGGCATGCCGGGCTGCGACCTGCAGGTCGACCCGGTGCTGATCGGCGGCCTGCTGGCGACCGGCACGACGGCCAACTGGGCGCTGGCGATCCCGAACGATCCGGTGCTGCTCGGCGGCGACATCTACGTGCAAGGCGGTGCGTTCGACCCCGGCGCCAATGCCGCGGGGCTGATCGTCGCCAACCACGGCCAGCTGCGCATGGGCGGCAAGTGACCGCCTGATCGCGTCGCGCGCGGTCGGGTGGCGATCGGCTGGCGATCGGCTGGCGGTCGGGTGACCGCCGCGTCAGCCGCCGCTCGCGAACGGCACCACGACGGTCGCCGTCGCTTCGGCCGCAGCCGGCGGCATCACCACCGGCGCGCTCCACGGGGCTTCGAGGTCACCACTTCGCACCTCGATCGGCAGAGCTGGTGCCGGATCGAGCACCAGCTCGCCGTCGACCAGCGGCAACTGGTAGCGCTCGGTCGGCCACAGCACACCGCCGCAGCGCAGCTGCACCCGCTCGCCGACGAGTGCCGTGCCGTCGGGCCGCTTCAGCTGCAGCACGAACCGTTGCGGCCGGTGCGTGAGCGTCAGGGCGACGTGTTCGCCCGCGGCGACGACCAAGCGCTCGGCGTGCAGCCCGGCCATCGCGCGCGGGTCGTAGGCACCGCGGCGGAACGACGCGCGGTAGGTGCCGGGCAGCAGCTCGTCGCAGGCGAACGTGCCGTCGGCGCCGATCGTCGTCGTCGCGGCACGGTCCAGCGTGCCGTCGTCGCGTTCGCGCCAGAGGTCGATGGCGTAGTCGGCGGGCAGCGGCTCGCTCGTGCGCACGACTCCACGCAGCTGCGCCAGCGGCAGGTTGGCGAGGTCGATCGCGACGGCGACGTTCGCGGCGTCGACGGTGACCTTGACGGCACGCATCGGCAGCAGCGAGCCGAACACGCCCGGAGCCACGAGCACGCGGCGCTGCACGAGCAAGGTGTGTTCGCCGCGCTGCAGGTCGTCGACGACGAACGTGCCGTCGGCGGTGACCGGCAGGCTCTGGCCGGCGCGGTGGCGCGTGCCGAGCACGGCGATGCGCAGATCGGCCAGCGGCACGAGCGGCGAACGCACGGTGCCGCGCACCCCGCCATGGTGCGGCAGGGCCACGACCAGCGGCGAGCCGTCGGCTGGTGGCACCAGGTCGCGCACGACGCCATCGGGATCGCCGTCGCGATGCAGGCGCAGCACGCACTCGCTCAGGTCGGGATCGCACCGCAGCATGGCGCTGCCGTCGGCGCCGGTGGTCGCACCGTCCAGGCGTTCGAGCAGCCGGGCCGACATCGCGCAGCGGCGCCCGCGCCGCGGGTCGACGACGAGATCGCCTTCCAACAGCTCGGCACCGTTGCGTCGCCGCAGCAGTTCGACCTGCAGGCCGGCGACCGGCTGGCCGCCGTCGACGACGCGGATCGGCAGCGGCCGCATGCGCGCCAGCACGACCGTGAAGTTGGCGTCGCCGGTCGCCGGCACGGCGATGCGTTCGCTCGGCGCCAGCTCGGGATCCGTCGGCAACACCCGCAGCCAGGTCGCGCCGGGCTGCACGCTGCGCAGGCGCAACACGCCGTCGCGATGCGGGCCGCGATGCTGCACCTGGTCGTGCAAGAAGGGCGTCAAGCCGACGCGCTGGAGCGCGACCCCGAAGCCGACCACCGGCTGCCCGGCATCGTCGACCACGCGCAGGGCGAACGGCGGCAACGGCGTCAGGCGGATCTGCAGGTCGGTCGTTCCCCACGCCACCCCGCGCAGCGGCGGGTGCGCCTGCCACGACTCCGCGTGCAACACCCGCAGCATCGTCGCCGAGGCTCGGTCCATCTCCCCGCGGCGCACGACGAACGAGCCATCGGCGCCGCTGCGCACCGTCTGGGCGAGGAAGGGGTCGCTGATGGCGACGCCCGCCACCGGTTTGCCGTCGCGATCGACGACACGACCCTGGATCGATTGCGGACTGGCGACCCGCAGTTCGACCTCGCCGGATTCGGCGCCCACCAAGGTCGTCGCCGGGGTCGGCACCAGCGACGGACCGGCACTGAGATGCCAACGCACCTCGCCAAACGGCACCGGCTCCGCCAGCTCGAAGGTGCCGTCGCTGCGGATGCGGGCGCCGGCGCGGATCTCGTTCGCCAAACCGCTCGACGCCGTCGCGAAGTGGGCCCGGAGCAACCGCTCGGCGACGCTGCTGCCGTCGTCGGCGACGACGCGGCCGCGCAGGGCGCGACCGGGACGCATGCGGAGCTCACCGAGGTCCAACGGCCGCCGGGCGCTGTCGAGGCTGCCTTGCCACACCCAACCGACACGATCGGGCGCAGTGACCCGCACTTCGACGAGGCCGGAAACCGCGGCCGCCACGGCGAACCGGCCATCGCGCGCCGACCCGTCGACCGCGCTCGCCGTCGTTCGCGCCGGCCCAAGGCCGATCGCCGCGGGACCGGCACCGGGGCGCGCAGCCGGTGGCGCGTGCGGATTGGGCACGATCTGCAGTTCGGACGCATCGATCGCACGCAGCGCGACCTGCACCCCGGCCAGCGGACTACCGCTGTCGGCATCGACGAGACGCCCCTGGACGGCGATGGGCAGGGCCACCGCAGACGCCGGCGGTGCCGCAGCGGGAGGAGCGGCTTCGGCGGACCCTTTCGCCTGTGCCACGACCTCCCGCTGCAGCGCCACATCAGCGGGGCCGCCTGCAGACGGCGACCCGGACGCCACCGAGGGCGCCCCTCCGGGACCTGCCCGGCCCGACGACGGGGTGGGGCCACCCCCGTCGGACTGCCATGCGAGGACCCCGATCGCGAGGGCCGCTGCCAGCGCCGCCGCAGCGACGCCCAAACCTGCGGCCCCCATGAACGCGCCACCCACCGACACGGCGGGCGGCGCTCCTGTGCCGAGCCCGAACGCGACGGCCAGACCTGGCCGCCAGTCGGTCTCGGTTCCTTCACCCAGCCGCGCGCGCAGCGACCCTACGCCGCGCTGCAGCCGACTCTTCACGGTCGCGATCGGGATCCCAGATGTCGATGCAATCTCCTGCGGCGAGCGCCCCTCGAAGAAGCGCTGCCAGATGGTGTCGCGGTAGGCCGGCTCGAGCGCGAACACGGCGGCCATCAGCTGCTTCGCCATCTCCTGATGGGCGAGCATCGCGGCCTGGTCGGGCGCCTGGTCCGGCGAGAGCTCGGGCCGCGCCGCGGCGATCTCGTGCAGTTCGCGCCGGCTGGCGCTGCGGCGGAACTTGCCGACGACGCGCATCAGCACGGTGCGCAGCCAGCCACCGGGCGCGCTGTCGTGCGGCGGCGGCTCCCGCAAGGCCGCAACCCAGACCTCCTGCACCGCATCGTCGGCGTCCGCCGGATTCCGAAGCAGAGCCCCGGCGAGCCGCCGCAAGGCGGTCGCGTGGCGTTCGAGCTGGAGCTCGACGTCGAACGGCGAGGACACGGGAGAGAGGCGAGGGACGGGACGGGAGGGACGGGGCGCGTGATCGGGCCGGTCAGACGCCGCAGCGGTCGTTCTGTTTCCGACTAGATGCCCGCAACCTGTCGAACGGATGCAATCCCCGCGCGGTTTTCTGCGTGACAGCAGTTTCCGTGTGGCGGGCCTCCGTGTCCGGGCACATGGGTGACACGGGCTCCAGCCCGCGACGAACCGCTCGCAGTCTCCGGATTCCGGTCAGCCCGTGCGGCGGTCACCACACCTTGCGCACGATCTCCAGGTCGGGGCGATCGGCGGCCAAGCCCGGCAGGTCCTCGTCGCGCACGCAGGTCGAACGGCTGATGTCGAGGAACCGAAGGCGTTTCGCGGCGCGGATGGCGTCGGCGTGCACCGGGGTCATCTTCGTGCAGCCCTTGGCGGCAAGGTGCTCGAGGCTCGGCGCGGCGAGCAGCGCGCGGAAACCGTCGTCGTCGAGCCAGTCGGCGTCGCGCAACACCAGCTTGCGCAGCGCTGGGAAGCGGTCCCGCAGCAAGGCGGACGCAGCGGCGTCGAAACCGCAGCCAGACAGATCGAGATCCCGCACGCCCGTCGGCACGTGCAGCAACGCACTGCTGACCAGGCCGGTGCATTCCGCCAGCACGAGGTGGCGCAAGCTGGGCAGTTCGGCGACTGCCTGCAGCGCCATGCTGGTGAAGGGGCCCTGGGTGAGGTCGAGGTCCTGCAGGACCAGCAGATGCTGGAGGGACATCACCGCCCGGTCGTGCAGGTTCGGCAGGTTGGCGAGCGCGAGGCGGTGCAAGGTCCGCAGCTCGCCGACGAGCGCGAGTTGCTCGGTGGTGAGGTGCTTGCACGCGGACAGGGTCAGGGAGGTCAGGTGACGGCAGCCGGCGATGCCGCGCATGCCGGCGTCACCGAAGCCGCGCACGGCGATCAGGTACAGTTCTCGAAGCTCCGGCAGGGAGGGCAGGACCGCGAGCGCAGAGTCGCTGACCACACAACCGACCAGGCTCAGCGTCTTCAGATTCTTGCCCTTGGCCAGCGACCGCAGTGCGTCGGCAGGCAAGGCGTCGATGCCGACGACGTGGAGCCGACGCAGGGCCGGGAGCACCAGCACGGCGTCGAGACCGACAGCGGTCAGCGGATCCTGGTCGTCGCGAACGAACTCGAGCACTTCGATCCACGGACAGGCGCCCAGCGCCACGGCCGCGCGATCGCCGAGGTTCCGCACCTCGACGTGCGTGACCATCGGCGTCAGCGTCGCGATCTCGGCGACGGCGCGGATCTGGCGGTACGTGTGCTGGCGGTGCAGTTCCGCGAGCTCCTGCTGGAACGCTGCGTCGTCGCGTTCGACGCGCACCCGCTTGCCGGCGGCGAGCAGGGTCGCCGCGTGCTCGAGCGTGAACCATGGGGCGACACCGAGGTCCACTTCGCGCAGAGGCTTCGCGGCCGCGAGGAGCGCGACGAGTTCGGACGCCGAATCCGCGTTTGCGCCATTCGCGGTCCGGACACCCGCGATGCAGAGCTTCTGCAACTGCGGCAACTGCAGCACGCCTCGAACGGTGCGGACATCGAGGGACCGGCAGCCGCCGAGATCCAACTCGATCAGGGCCGGCGTCTTCTCCACCAGCTTCGCGCCGATCTGCTCGGTGACGATCGCAGAAGGAACCCAGAGTCTCTTCAGAGCGGGCCAGTCCTGGATCACGTCATCCTGGACCAGACTGATTCCGGCCACACCGAAGGGCACTCGCAAGTGGATGCGTAACTCGCGCAGCTGCTTGAGTGACGCGAGCGCCCCGGAATCCAGCGGCTCCACGCTGTCGTCGGAGTTCAGCTCGAGCTGCTGGATCCTGACCAGACCTGCGATGGCGCGCAGGAGAGTCGGCCGGATCGGGTTCTCCATGCAGTCGATGCGCAAGGCCTCGAGACGCTGGAGTGATCCAACGACCTCTGCTCCTTCGGACTCGATGCCCCAAGGACACTCCAGCGAGAGCGACTGCAGCTTGGCCAACTGGCGCAGCGGGGCAAGCGAAGCGTCCGCGTCATGGAGATAGCCGAGGCGCAGGTCCCGAAGCTCCGTGAGCCTTCCCACGCACACCATCAGGTCGGCCGTACTTGCGGTCTCGTCTTGGTCGTTCCGACGCGGCCTGATGTCAGGGTGAACTCCCTCGACGATCAAGACCTCGAGCTTCGGACAGCGAACGACGAGCTCTTCCATCCCTCTCTTGCCGAGCTCCACCTTCACCGCGCGTAGATCCGTCGGCAGCGAAGCCACCTCCTGGCGCGAACGAACGACGACGAGATCACCGTCTCCTAGCTCACTGTCGCCTGGATCCTGCATCGAGGGCGCAGCGACTTGCTGCGCAGGATCGCCGCGCTCTGCGCCTGTGCGCTGGAGCCACGCGACGCCGACGACGACGCCGAGGCCGAGCAGCAGCAACGCCGCCAGCCAAAGCTGACGCCATGGGCCCGCGCCGACCAGACCATCGTCCGGCTCGATCGTCGGTCGCTCGCCAGCCGCAGCACGCGCGAGAACCTGCGCCGTCACGTCGGGAGCCCGTTCGCCGCCGAGCGCTTCGCCGAGGCCGGCGTCGAGCCAGCGGTCCATCGCTTCGGCTTCGTGGGAACGCAGCGGCGCAGTGTCGTTCGGTTGGTCGTTCCTTGGCTCGCTCACGTCGTCCTCCGCGGGTTCGTGGTCGCTTCCCCAGCGCCGAGCCGCCGCTCGACACACGCGCGCAGCACCGCGCGCACACGCTGCAGCAGCGTCTTCACCCCGTTCTCCTTCATGCCGAGTGCCTGGGCGATCGTGCGCCGGTCCTCGCCGTCGCGGTAGCTGCGCTGCACGGCGTCGCGCGCCTTGCCGTCGAGGCCATCGACGCAAGCGCGCAGCGCCTCGAGCCAGCGTTCGCCCTCGTCGGCGGCGGCGACGTCGCGCCAGCGCGCTTCGACGAACTCCGCCAGCAGCACCTCGCGCCGACCCTGGTCGCGCCGACGGCGCAGCCACAGGTGCCGCGCCGTCTCGCGCAGGAACGTCGCCACCGCCGCGTCGCCGCGGTCGTCGTGCAACCGGTCGAGCGCGACCAGGAACGTGTCCTGCAGCAGGTCCTCCGCCTGATCGCCGCGCGCCCCGAGCGCACGCAGGTAGCGCCACAGGCCGAGCTGGTGGCGGCGCACCAGCGCCGCGAGGTCGAGCGGGCTCTCGGTCATGGCCAGGGCGGGTTGGATCGTCGCATGCACGCGGCGTTCATCCCGCGAGCCCGCCGAGGGTATTCGACCTTCTCCAGTTTCCCAGCCGGCGGCGACCGCGGCGTACGGATCGCCGGTTGACGCGCTGGGCGAGCGCATCCACGATCCCGCTCCCCTGACGGCGCAGAGGAGGCGCCGCGCATGCAGAAACTCGGGATCCTGTTCGGCTTCGCCGTCGTGGCGGCCCTCGCGGTGTGGTGGTTCGTGTCGGGCAGCGAGCTCCTGCCCGCACCGGCGGCCGCCGAACGCTCCGCCGAGCAGGCGCCGGCAGTCGCAGCGGTGGCGCAAGCCGTCGCGGCGGGCAGCGCCGCGAGCCAGCCGAACGCGGATGCGGAGCTCGCGCGCACCCAGGCGGCGACGAGCACCAGTGCCACCCCAGGACCGCAGACCACGGTGCGCGGCCGCTGCGTCGACGGCTCCGGCAACCCGATCGCCGGCTGCACGGTCGGAGTGCACGGATGGACGGGCAACCAGGAGCGCATGGAGTCGTGGCTGCGCGAGCACGAGAGCGAGCCGGACTGGAAGGACCCGCCGAAGCAGACGACCGGCGCCGACGGCAGGTTCGAGTTCACGTTCTGGCCGCCACCGCCGTTCCAGTTCACGTTGGACATCGAGCATGTGCAGTTCGCAGCGATGGGCGCCCGCTGGGGCAAGCTCGATGCGGGCACGGTGCGCGACGTCGGCGACGTCGTCATGGCGACCGGCATCCGCGTGCGTGGTCGTGTCGTCGACCAGGCCGGACAGCCGCTCGCGAAGTTCATGGTCTACGTGCATCCCAGGCGTCCGGGCGAGGGCCACGACCAGCAGCTGCCGACGCCGGTGTGGAGCGCATACGGGCGCTGCGACGAGACCGGTGCGTTCGCCTGTGAGCAGCTGCTGCCGCCGGGCCCCTACCACGTGAGCACGAGCGGCCGGGAGCAGCTGCTGGAGCCGATCGAAGGCACGCTGACGGCGACGCGACCGGTCGAAGAACTGACGATCGTGGTCGTCAAGAAGCCCCCGGGCCAGACGATCACCGGGCGCGTCGTCGACGACGCCGGACGACCTGTGGCGAACGCGCGGGTCGAGGCGCGGGACGCCCATCGCGAAGCCAGAACGGACCACACCGGGCGCGACGGCACGTTCCGGATCGAGGCCGACCACACGAGGAACGGCAAGCTGCCGGTGACGCTGCTGGTGCGAGCGGATGGCTACGAAGAGGCCAAGCCGACGGAGCCGATGCCGTTCGGCAGCACGGACGTCGTGCTGACGCTGGTGCGCGCTGGCACGCTGCAGGTGCGCGTGGTCGACGAGGAGCAGCGGCCGATCGAACAGTTCCGCGTGCGCGTGGCGCCGCGCGACCGTCCAGGCAGCTCGTCCGACGACTTCCGCGTGCGTTCCCGGGGTCCGCACCGCGACGGCCTCGCCGAGGTGCCGGGCATCGGCGCCGGCAAGTGGACGGTCGCGGTCGACTTTCCCAAGGCGGCGGGGCGGACGTCGGTGCTGCAGCCGATCGAGGTGGCGGCTCGCACCAACACCCGCGTCGAACTCGTGGCCGCACGCGACGTGTCGCGCTCGGTGCGCCTCGTCGACCGGTCGGGCAATCCGCTCGTGGGCAGCACCGTGCAGCTGTGCGAACCGCTCGGCGACGGATTCGATGCGAACACGGACCGCATCCGCGAAGAGCAGCACTACTCCTGGCAGAACCACAACACGGCGATCGTCCGCGCCGAAGGCAAGACCGACGCGACCGGCCGGGTCGTGCTGTCCGGGCCACCCGGCCGAACGCTCGGGATCGCCGCACTCGGGCCGGGGCACGTGCCCATGTTCGTCGGCGACGTGCTGCTGGGCGTCGCCGACGAACTCGTGCTCACCGTGGATGTCGGCGCCCGCTTGCGCGGCAAGATCGTGCCGCCCGAGGCCGTCGCCGAACTGGAGCGACTGCGAGGCAAGGCGGCGGAGCGGCCTTGGATCTCGCTGCATCGGGACAATCCCGGGATCAACGTCGGCGATCAGGACAATCCTCTCTTCGCGGTCGCCAGCGACGGCACGTTCGAGCTCACGGGCCTGCCGCCGGGCAGCTGGCAGCTGATCCTGTCCTTCTATTGCGCCTACGAAAGCGGCCGCAGCAGCGCCAGTTGCTGGATGCGTGACGTGACGTTGCAGGACGGCAGCCTGACGGAAGTGTCGTTGGATCTCGCCTTCCTGCTCCCGGGAACGATGTCGGGCACCGTCCTGAAGAACGGCGCTCCCGCGGTCGGTGCGGTGCTGAGCTTCTACGTCGAGGTGCCGACGGGCAGGAACCCGATGGGCCTCAACCGGTTCGCCCGCACCGATGCCGACGGCCGCTACTCCGTTCTCCTGCCGCGTGGCACTTGCAGCGGCAACGTGTCGACGCGCTCGGGAACGAATTGGTTGCAGGTCCCGATCACGGTGACCGCCGCGATCACCGCCGGCCAGACGACGACCCAGGACTTCACGATCTGGGCCGGCGACATCCAGGTCACGGTGCTCGACGCGAACGGCAAGCCGGTGCCTGGCGTGCAGCTGGTGGGGCGCAGTTCGAGCGGAGACCAGGTGTGGCTGCCGGTCACCGAGGAACTGGGTCGCATACGCCTCGAACGTCCCGTCGAGACGCTGCAGCTGCGTGTGCTGCCGCGGCGGCTGACGACGCAGGCGGCGCGCCAGGAGCTCGCGGAGCAGCATCGCAAGAACGGCGGCACCGGCGACCCGCTCGAGCCCCTGTGGATCGACCTCGGCCCCCTCGGCGTCGTCGCCGGCCAGACGACGGAGGTCGAGCTCGAGCTGCCGCCGAGCTTCGACCAGTGATCGCGGAACGCCGTCGCGCGCTGGTGCTGCGGAACCGGGCGAGCGATCGTGCGTCGAGCCGCCGATGTCCCTCTCCCTCGCTGCGTCGTCGTCGTTCGCCCTGCTGACCGCCTTCGCCGTTCCGCCGCAACAACCGAACGACGCCGGCAAGCCGACCTGGACGCGCGAACGCGCCCTCGCCGCGCTGCGCAGCGACTCGGCGGCGGAGCAGTTGGCCGCGGCGCAGCAGCTCGAGGGCCACGGCCCGGCGGTGCTGGCCGAGCTGCGCAAGCTGCGCGACGACGCCAGCGACCCGGCCCTGCGCAGCCGCATCGAGAACGTGCTCGGCGGCATCGAACTGCAGCACCCGGGCGGGCTCGTCGTCGTGTTCCCGCGCGGCGAGATCGTCCGCAACGAACTGTGGGCGTGGCGGGACGGCCAGGAGATCCAGCTGACCGCGAACACGACCATGGAGGCCGACCTGGCACTGTCGCCGGACGGGCGGCACCTGCTGTTCTCGACGACGCCCGACCACCACGACTTCGGCGTGCACGACCTGCACGCGATCGAACTCGCCACCGGCACCGAGGTGCTGAAGGACCGCGGCCACGGCGGCACGTTCTCGCCCGACGGCGTGCACGTGGCGATCCTGCGCAAGGAAGGCCTCGTGCTGCGTGGGCTCGGTCGCGACCAGGAACGGCGGCTGGCCCCGGAGCTCGGCGAGGTGCGCGAAGCGATGTGGTCGCCGAACGGCCGGTTCCTGGCGGTGGCCGGTGGCGAAGGCGTCGTCGTGCTCGAGGCGGCGACCGGTGCGGTGCACGCGCGCCTCGACGGCACGCCGCCCAACACCAGCACGATGGCGAGCTTCGCGATCGGCGACAGCCTGGTGTCGCTGGTCAGCGGCAACGGGCCCTACGAGTGGGACCTGTTCGTGGTGCCAGTCGGCGGCGGCGAGGCGCAGAAGCGCACGACGCGCTCGTTCCAGCACGGCATGGCGTCGCTGGCGCCGGACGGCGAACGCGCGCTGCTGCTGCAGAGCCGGCCGGCGCCGGCGCGACGCGAGGGCGAGCCGCCGATGGAGCCGGGCACCGGCTCCAGCCACGGCTACGCCGCCTACCTGCTCGAGCTCGACGGTACCAGCGAGCCGCGCGAAGTGTTCGGCAGCGCCAATCCGCTGCTGCGGCCGACGTGGTCGCCAGAGGGCCGCTTCGTCGTGTTCGTCGACGAAGGTGGCAACCTGCAGCTGCTGCACGTTCGCTCGGGGCGCACGCGCTCGCTGGCGAAGATGGACGTCGGCTACGGGCCGTCGACGACGTCGTTCGCGCCAGCGGTGTGGTTCGCGCAGGGGCGAGCGCTACCGGCGTTCCGCGGCATCGCACCCGCAGCGAAGTGAACGCGACGGCGCGCGTTCGCCGGCGAACTCACTCCCAGCGCATCTCGCCGATGAACTCGAGCGGGCCGCCGCACGACACCGAGTGGCAGGCGATGCAGCCGGCGATGATCGCGTTGTAGGTGTCCTTGCCCGGCGTCTGGTCGAACGCCGCCACCGCGCCGAGATACGCCTGCGCGCGCAGGTCGTACTGCTGGTTGCGCTCCTCGGGCTTGGTCGGCCACGCGCAGCGCATCTTGCGATGCACCGGCAGCAGCGCCTTCACCTTCTGCCCGGCCTCGAGCATCGGCCGCACCTCGCGCAGGTCGTCGACGAACTGGCGCATCAGCACCGACAGCTCGCTGTCGCCGTTCGGATTGCGCGACGACTTGATCAGGTTGCCCGGGCTGCCGGGGATGCCCGCCACCAGCGGCGTCGACAGGTTGCAGTCGGCATCGGCGGCGAGCATGGCGGCGGGGCTCGTGGTGGCGTTCGCCGGGGTGGCGGACGCGCTCGCGGGCGGCGTGGTGTTCGCGGGCGCCGTGCTGGTGGACGACGTGTTGGCTGCGGTGGTGTTCGAGGCCGTAGTGCCGGACTCCGGCTGGCCTTGGCACGCGGCGACGAAGAGGAACAGGGATGCGGTCAGGATGGGGCGGATCACGAACGGCTCCAGGCGGAACGGGCGACGCATGATTGGCGGCCTCGTCGTGCCGCGCAAGCGGCCGGGATGCGGAGTCGCGGTGCTGCACAGGCGTCCGGCGCGAGATTTTCGTCCATTGTGCGGGGGCTTCGTCCCCTCTGGGTGTGACTCCCACTTCGCCGCACGATCGGCTCTTCCACTTCACCTTCCGCCATCCGACGCACGTCGCCGGCTGGCTGCTCCATGCCCTGCCGCCTCCCGTCGCCGACGCCATCGACTGGAGCTCGCTGATCCCGGCCAGCGAACGCGTGCTCGGCGCCCGCCTGCGGCCCCACCTCGCCGACCTCGTCTTCACCGCCAGGCTGCGCGAACACGACCACTGGCTGCTCCTGCTCGTCGAGCACAAGGCCTACCCCGACCACGGCGTGCACGACCAGCTGCTCCGCTACACCGTCCACCTGCGACGCATCGCCACCCACGCCGAGATCGTGCCGTTCTGTGTGCCCGTGCTGCTGCAGCACGGCGGCGGTGTGCCGACCCAGCGCGACCACGCCGTCGCACTCGCACCCGAGGCCCTGCGGCAAACGCTCGTCGCCATGCAGCCGCAGCTCTCGTTCGTCGTCGACGACCTCACCGACCGCGACGAACGGCAACTGCGACGGCCCGGCATGACACCGCTCGCACAGCTCACCCTGCTGTGCCTCGAGTGCCTGCCGCGCTGCCACGGCGACGAAGCCCTCGCCGCCATCGCCCGCTGGGCCGACCTGCTGCAGGCCGTCGAGAACGCGGACGCACCGCCTCTCGGCGACGACGCCGTCGACGCCATCGGCTGGTATCTTCTCGACGTCACCGACGTCGGACTCGACGACCTGCAGATGGCCTTCCAGCAACACCTCAACCGCTACCGCAGTCCGATCATGACCACCGCCGAACGCATCCGTCAGGAAGGAGTGTCCCAAGGCCTGTCCCGCGGCCAGGCGAAGACCCTGTTGCGCCTGCTGCACAAGCGCTTCGGGCCGCTGCCCGACGCGGCCGTCGCCCGCATCCAGGCCGCTTCCGACGCCGAGCTCGATCGCCTCACCGACCGCATCCTCGACGTCGACAGCCTCGACGCGCTGTTCGACTGACGGGCCGAACGGCGCGTGTCAGAACGCGCCGCAGGTCAACGTCAGCGCGTTGCTGACCGTGTTCTCGACGAACTGCGACGACGCGTCGAGTTCGAGCACCAGCAGCTGCTGGTAGACGACCGTGCCCGCGAACGCCGGCGCGTTCGGCAGCGGCAAGGCGACGTCGACACTGCCCGTCGTCACCAGCTGCAGGCCGATGAAGTCGTACTGCAGCGCGAAGGTGCAGCTCGCCGGACTCGGCGGCAGCAGCAGAGAGACCGGCACCTGCACCGGGATCAAGCCGGTGCCGACCGCCACGATCGCCAGCGGCGGCAGGTTGCTGCCCTGCGCGCGGAACGTGCCGCCGAGCCATGGCCGGTCGAGTGCCGTGAGCGCCGCCGTGCCGTGCGCGCCGGCGCAGCCGGGCGAGGTCGACGCGACGGTCGCCGGGCAGGTCGACGCGTAGGTGGCGAGGCTGCGACTGACGAAGCCGCCGGCGGTCAGGAAGCCGCCACCGAAGATCAGGCGGCCATCGGGAAACGACGCCATCGCCAGCGGCGCCGCGGTGATCGAGTTCAACGGGAAGCCGGAACCGAGCGCGGACCACGTCGACCCGTTCCAGCGCGCGACGGCGTCGGCAGCGATCCCACCGATGAAGGGGAAGTTGCCGGCGACGACGACATCGCCGTTCGGTAGCGTGGTGATCGCGAGCGGCAGCCACGGAGCGCCGATGCCGCCACCGAGGGCGGACCACGACGTGCCGTTCCAACGCGCGAGGCCGTTGGCGACGACGCCGCCGGCTTGGGCGAAGTTGCCGCCGACCAGCACCTCGCCGGTCCCGGTCACGGCCAACGCCGTCACCAGGGCCGAGCTCAAGCCGGTGCCGAGCGGCGACCAGGATGTGCCGTCCCACCGCGCGACGCCGTTCACCGGCGCGCCGCCCGCCCCGATCAAGCCACCGCCGACGATCAGGTCCCCGTTCGGCAGCAGCCGCATGGCCTCGACGCCGCCGCCGCTGAGGCCGAGGCCGAGCGGCGACCACGAAGTACCGTTCCAGCGGGCGATCGACGCCGCCGGCACGCCCTGCATCTGCGTGAAGGCCCCGCCGGCCACGAGATCGCCGTTGGCCAGCATGCACAGCCGCTTCACCAGGCCGTTCGCAGCCCCGATCGTCGACCAGCTGCTGCCGTTCCATCGCCTGACCACGCCGGACAACCCGGTCGCCACGAACACGTCGCCGTTCGCGGCGCCGACGATGCCCGCAACGCCGGTCTGCGGACCACCACCGAGCGGCGCCCACGCGCTGCCGTCGTAGCGCGCGGCGAAGAATGCGGTCGTGCCGCCGATGTGGGTGAAGTTGCCGCCGGCCAACAACGAACCGTCCGGCGCCAGTTCGAGCGCTTGGACCGTGCCATCGCAGCCCACCGTCGTGGCCTGCCAGCCGGTCGCGTCGCAGCGCGCCACCCCGCGTGCCGTCGCGGCGCCAGCGGCGACGAACGTGCCGCCGGCGACGAGCTCGCCGCTCGGCAAGCCGAGCAGTTCGAGCACGCTGCCGGGCGAGCCGGCGCCGAACTCGACCCAGCCGGTGCCGTTCCAGCGCACCACCGACGCGGTCTGGCCGCTGGTCGTGGTGAAGGTGCCACAAGCGACGAGGTCACCGTTGGCGAGCACGGTCAGGCCTTGCACCGGAATCGACGAGCCGCCCGCCATCGGCGCGTAGCTGGTGCCGTCCCAGCGCGCGACGAAGGACGCCGGGCTGCCGCCGGCGCCCTGGAACTCGCCGCCGATCGCGAGGTCGCCGTTCGCCATCGGTTGCAGCGCCCGCACCACGAAGTCGACGCCGGAGCCGAGCGTCGACCAGGCGCTGCCGTTCCAGCGCGCGAGGTGGCCACACGGCACGCCGCCGACGGTGTAGAAGAACCCGCCGCAGACGAGGTCGCCGTTCGGCAGGCGCGTCGACGTGAAGATCGCGCCGTCGGGCGAGCCGGCCACCGTCGTCCACGCACTGCCGTTCCACCGGCGGATGCCGCTGCCGAGCGACGTGGAACCGCCCGGGAACTGGCCCATGGCGAGGATGTCGCCGTTCGGCTCGACCGCGAGCGAGTGGACGTCGCCGCCGACGCCGATGCCGAACGTCGACCAGCTGGTGCCGTTCCAGCGGGCGATCGACGACGCAGGAGCACCACCGGCCTGGGTGAAGCTTCCCCCCGCCAGCAGGTCGCCGTTGGGCAGCGCGAGGACCGCGCGCACGCGGCCCCCCAAGATGCCGGCGCCGAGCGGCGCGAACGTGCGCGCCACCGGGTCGTAGACGGCGATGTTGTTGGCGAGCACCGAGCCAGCGGCCGCGAACGCGCCACCACAGACGATGCGCTCGGCCAGCGGCCCGGGACCGTCCGGATCCCACCGCGCGAGCGCTTCGACGCGGCCGTCGATGCCGGGCAGGCCATCGCCGGGCAACCAGGCGGCGCACTGGCCGGACAGCCACGGGGCGAGCAAGAGGGCGACGAACGACGTGACGACGTGGACTCCGTGCATGGGCATTCCCGCGAGCAGGAACAACATCCGTGCCAACGCAGATTGTCGATCCCCTCGGTGAGACCGAGACCGCCGGAGCGCGCGGCGAGGCACGATCGTCGGGGAGTCGACGACGGGTTGCCGACGAAGTCCGGTGCACAGCACCCGCTCGGGACCGAAGGAGGACAAGGCTCACGAGCTCGGGCTGCTCGAGATCGAAGTGGATCGCTGACGCGCGGACGGCGACGGGGCGAGCGCACCGCAGGATTTTTCGTCCATTGTGCGGGGGCGTCGTCCCCTCTGGGTGTGACTCCCACTTCGCCGCACGATCGGCTCTTCCACTTCACCTT
>ERZ1066117.860-NODE-860-length-18629-cov-57.675191_pt1 | contig 18629 bp, 21 predicted proteins | sample MGYA00382764_ERZ1066117 | MGnify/ENA primary metagenome ERZ1066117 (study PRJEB33369, sample SAMEA5778347) | biofilm metagenome | biome: Industrial cooling water; feature: Water cooling tower basin; material: Biofilm | place: United Arab Emirates | collected...
GAGGTTCTTGTTGCCGAAGCCGCGCACGAAGATGCGCTCGCCGGCGGCCGGGGCGCGCAGGAACGTGCCGTTGAACGAGCCGTCCGAGACCTGGAAGGTCACCGTGCCGGCGACGGCGAGGATGTCGCCCAGCGGCGTGAACCCGCCCTGGCGCCAGCCGTCCTCGCGCCCGGTGCCCGCGTCGTTGACGTCAGCGGCGTAGAGGATGCTCGCCAGGTAGTCGTCGTAGGTGTCGAGGCTGAACAGCCCGTTGATCGTGCCACCGGCCGACGCGCCCGTGGTCACGCTGCCCGACACCTGGCCGTCGTTGCGGATCTCGTTGCTGCGGTCGCTCTGCAGGTTCGTGCCGAGGTCCGAGTTGACCTGGCGCTGCAGCCGCAGGCGGTTGCCCGCGACGTTGGTGAAGTTGGGGGCGGCCTTGTTGGCGCCCTCCTTGTAGTAGCCCAGGGTGATGTTCTTCTTGACGGCCATCGGTCAGATCCTCACGTCGTAGTGGAAGGGCAGCCGCACGTTGGTCTGCCAGGTGTTGAGCGGTGTGCGTCCCACGCGTTCGGTGGCAGGCGTTCCGAAGACGACGCCCCGCACGGTGCACTGATGGAAGGCGTTCGCGATCGCGGATGCGGCCGTGTTCGCCGCCTGCACGCCCGTCGCCAGCGGGTAGTTCAGCGCCGCGATGACGCGACCCGGCACGCGCTGCAGCCCGCCCTCGAGCTGCACCGGCGTCAGCGTTCGCCAGCCCGCGAAGCACCACGGCGGCGCCAGCGCGGCGTCCGGCGGCGAGTCGTCGAAGAACGTGCGCAGTCCGAGCGGCACGCGCACCAGGGCGTCCCAACGCTCGCGGAACGCGGCGTAGGCGAGCGACGCGGAGGCCTCCCCCTGCGCCCCGATGGCGCCCACGACGCGGCGGGCCTCGTCCAGCTCCCACGGGAACGAGACCTCGACGGTCAGATTGACGCCGTCGCGGCCGATCGGCCCGATGCTGGCGTCCGGCTCCGCCGTGGCTCCGGCGAACGTGCCACCGGCGATCGAGTCGCGCAGGTTCTCGGCGACCTGCAGCGCGACCAGCGCGCCGCGCCCGGCCGGCAAGTAGAGCGTGCCGACGGCGAAGCCGGTCGCCACGACCGTGCCGATCGTGCGAGGCGACTCGTCGGCGACCTGGAACTCCCACACCAGCGTCGGCACGGCGCTCGGGTCGACGACGGGCCCGTTGTCCCACGCGAAGGCGAAGCCGTTCTTCGACGACCAGTTCGAAGCGGCGACGCGCATCGCATTCTCGACCGCGGCGACCGTCACAGCTGCCCCGCCCGCGCCAGCTCGGCGACCTGCTGCACCGCGTCGGCGAGCATGCCGTTCGGCGCGCTGACGTGGAAACCGCCCTTGATCAGGATGGTGCCGGCGACGCGCTTGCGCCTCGACTTCGGCACGTGCAGCGCCTTGCTCGGCCCCGGGTCCGGCGGCTGGAACAGACCGTCCTCGTAGACGCGGGCGTACGGCACGTTGTTCTGGATCCAGATGCCCTGGCCGAACTTCACCTTGTCGATGATCCGCTTGCCGGCGGACAACACGCCGGCCGCCGACTTGCCGCCCTCGCGGTCCTCCTTGCTCGGCGCGCCGATCGTCAGGTGCCAGCCGTTGCGGAGCGCCCCGGTGTTCACCGGGGTGTTCTGGATCGCCAGCTCGAGCACCTTGAACGCGCGCCGCCGGAACGTCGGCATCACGACGGCCTCGGGGATCACCTGCGCCTGCTTGCGCAGGTAGTTGGCGTACTCCTTCGGGCTCACGTCGCCCCCAGCGCGGCCGCGTAGGCGATCAGCACCGGGGGGCCGCCCTCGCCCGGGCCAAGGATCTCCTTCACGTCGACGACGCCGAGCCAGCGCCCGGGCGTGATCTCGACCTGGTCGAGCACCGCCGGCGTGAATGGAACGCCCGGCAGTACGATGACGGCGCTGCGCGCCTGCTGCAGCGTCGAGTCGCCGAACAGCCGGGTGCGCACCGGGTCGGTGATCGCCGCCCGGATGGTGTAGGCCGACGACGTCTCGGCGACCGAGCCGGTCGCGCGGTTCTCGACGCGGGCGATCGAGCGCCACTGCAGCGTGCAGCCGAACTCGCCGTTGACGAGCTCCGCCGCGAAGTCTGCGAACTCCTGGCCGAGCGTCACGACCGGCCCACCCGATTGCCGCCGACGCCGTGGATGTAGGTCGCGACGAGCGCCTCGGCGGCTCGCATGCGCACGCGGCCGCTACCGCCGCCGCTCGACGGCTCCGCGTACTCGATCGTCTTCTCGAAGCCGACGCCCTTCTTCGTCTCGCGCGTGATCGGCCCCTGGTCGACGCCGTTCGACCACACGGTGCCGCCCTCGAGCAGGTGGCCGGCGACGAGGCACGTGGCGTGCACCAGCTGCCACGGGATCGAGTTCGGCGGCACGAGCCGGTTGTCGTCGTCGTAGCAGCCGTAGCGCGGGAACGGCAGGCGCTGGTTCGGGTACTGGATCTGCCCGCGCCAGCGGTTGCCGCACACGCCGAGGATCCACTCGCGGGTCGCCCGGCGCAGCGCGGCCGCGATCTGCACCTCGCTGGCGTTGATGATCGCGGCCGACGCGTTGTTCGCGTCCCAGAACTCCTGGAACTCCTCGACCGAGCACAGGCTCTCGGCGTTGTCGACGCCGCTGCCGTCCTCGACGATCAGGCCGCCCGTCGCCGGCGCGCCCAGCGCCAACGCCGCGGCGCCGCCGATGAAGGTCAGCGCGGTCGGTGCCGCCAGGCCGTCGCTGCCGCCGTTCACGAGGCCGAAGAACGCCCCGTCCAGCTCACCCTTCGGGTGCTCGGGGATGCCCTTCGAAGCCCCCAGCGTGCCGAGCGCCGCGTCGATCATGAACCCCTTCGTGATCATGCTGCGACCGGTGAAGTGGACGCCGTTCTGCAGGCGCGTGCGCGGGTTCGGGTAGCCGCCGTACTCGAGTGCCAGCTTGCTCGGGTCCACCACCACGCAGTTCGCCAGCTCGTTGCCGACGCGGGCCTGGATCTCGCGCAGCTGCCGCACGTCGTCGTCGGGCACGTTCCACGGCGTGCGCTCGGTCGTCATCACGAGGCACTTGGCGATCGGGTTCTCGCTCTTGCCGCGCATGCCGACGAGCGGCTCGAGCGCGGCCCAGAAGCGCCGCAGCGCCGCCTCGTACTCGTCGACGAGCCGGTTCTCCTGGAACCCGAGGTCGCTCTCGCCCTGCTCCCAGATCACGACGCGCGGGTCCGGGATCATCCGGTTCGCGGCGCACGCCGCCCACAGCGCATCCAGCTGGCGGCGCAGCTCCGGGAAGATCGGCGGCGGGCCGGCGGTGAGCGTCAGCGTGACGCTCGGCTCGGTGACGAACGGCCCGACGACCTCGATCCACGACCCGTCGGCGGCGCGGTCGCGGATGACCTGCACGGCGTAGGGCCGCGTGTTGTTGCCGCCGACACCGAGCACGCCGAGCGCCGAGCCGGCGACGGTGATCGACAGGTTCGTCGTCCAGATGTCCGCGGTGAAGGTGCCGACGGCCGCCGAGATGCGGCCGCGCGCCGGCAGGCTGCTGGTGCCGGCCAGCGCCGTGATCGTGCACGACACGGTCAGCTGCGGCCGCGTCGTCAGGTCCGGATCCCAGCAGGCCGTCGCGTTCGGCACGTTGGCGTTGATCGCGCTTCCGGGAACCGTGAACTTCGCCAGGATGCAGCGGTCGCTCTCCCACTCGTCGTTGGAGACGCGCATCTTGAAGCGCGACATGATCGGGATCTCGCTGCCGCACGTGGCCGGATCCGTGCCCCAGAAGCCGTTGCAGTTCACGCCGGCATGGAGCGGCTGCAGAGCCAGGGTGCGCGTGTTCCAGCTCAGGCACTTCGGGTCGGTCGTGTCGACGCCGACGCCGACCGGGAACGTCGTCGACGGCCACAGCACCGGGTCAAGGTCGAGCGTCATCGCCAGCTGCGCCGACATGAAGCCGGTCGCCTGGCTCTGCCCCAGGTAGAAGACGATCGGCACGCGCACCCAGTCCGCCGGCTCCACCACCGTGTTGCCGAAGCCGAAGGCGCGCCAGAAGTCGTCGCCGAGCGACACGTAGGCGTCGGTCTGCAGCCACAGGCTCGGGTCGGGCTGTCCCACCGGCGGCGCCGCCATCTCGTAGGCGGCCGAGTCCACCACCACGACGTTCGGCAGCAAGTCGGGCAGCTTGTCGATCGCCAGGTGGACGAGGTAGCTGAACGGGATGCCGAAGAACGACACGCCGCGCTGCGACTCGAGTCGGTGCTTCCACACCGCCACCGGCAGGTCCTCGCGGCCGAGGTGCTCACGCAGCTTCGTGATGAGGTTGACCCACTGCTGCTGCGCCAGCTCGGTCGGCATCGGCGGGCAGCCGTAGGTGGTGCTGTGCACTGCGATCTCGGTCTCCCAGCACATCAGGCCGACGCCTTCCCAGCGCGCCGGCGACGGCACGCCGCTGCCGTTGGTCCACAGCGCCACTGGCGAGGCCATCGCCTCGTTCTTCTTGGCGACGAACGCGTTCCAGTAGGTGCTGCCCGGCTGCCAGCCGAGCGCCGCGCCGGTCGACGTCGCGGTGCTGCCGGTGAGCGCGCCCACGACCGCGCCGGCGCCGAGCGTCGCGCCGTTGGTCGAGTGCACGAAGATCATCTTCTGCACGACGCTGTGCCCGAGCACGGTGCCGCTCCAGCCGCCCGGGCCGGTCACGACCTCACCGGGCGCCCACGTGCCGGGGAACGTGCCGCTGCAGCGCACGACCTGCACGCCGACCCCGCCGAGGATGCCCTCGGGGAAGGTGGCACCGTCGTTCGACGAGAACGTCAGGACGCGGATCGCTCGGTCGTCGACCTCCGGCTGCTGCTGCCACCGTTCGAACGCGCGGTGCACCAGCCGGTTCTCCGGACCGATGCCGGCCTCGCCGCCGTCGGTGCCGTTGCCATTGCGCGCGAACTCCCACGCCGTGTCGGGCAAGATCGTGTTGTCGGGCCGCACACCGGAGCCGTTCGGCATCTGCGTGAACGGCACCCACTGGCCGCGCACAGGGTCGGCGACCACCGCCGCGACCGTGCCGGCGCCGCCGGGGTTGGTGAGGTTGGTGATCGTCTGGCTCGGCGCGATCGCGGCGCCATTCTTGCGGACAACGGCCCACGTGGTCGGCGCCGACTTGAAGAGGATCGTGAACTGGCCGCCGGCCGACGTCTGCACGCGATCGCCGGCGGTCCAGGTGCCGGTGAGCCCCGACAGGTCGATCGTCTGCGCCGGCTTCGCGTTGGAGTCGAACCAGACGAAGTCGCTGCCGTCCGGCGGCACGATGTCGTTCAGCCACCGGTCGTTGTGCAGCGGCGCGTACTGGTTGTCGCCCGGGATGTCCTGCGCGTTGCCGAAGAACGACAGCACCGCGGTGCCGCCCGTGTCGAGGTTCAGCGTCTCGCCGGTCAGCGGGAACCCGGCCAAGTTGTAGTTCTGCGCGAACGCGAAGCCCGGGAACCCGGTGGCGCCTGGCAGCGACTCCACGATCCACTCGGTCGGGCTGACGATGCGCACGACGCGCGCCATCGAGCCGGACACCGATCCGCGCACGATGGTGTTCAGCTGCACCGGCGGCGACGGCGGCGCCACCACGGCGAGTCGCTGCCCGTAGACGCGGTCGATCGTCAGCGGTGCCGGAAAGCGACGGCCGCGAACGTGCGCGTCCCCGACGATGGCGTAGTAGTGCGTGTTCGGCATGGCTCAGGGCGCGAGGGGAAAAGTGGCCGGCGCGGTGAGTGCCGCGCCGGCCGTGCCCCATTCGGGGCGTGCACCGAGACCTGCCCGTCCCCCGACGAGCAGCCTCACGTGGTCGATCAGGCCTGCGGCGCGGCCGGCTTCTCGGCGTCGCCCTTCGCGGGCTTCGCCGTCTTCGCCTTCTTCGCCGCGCGGTCGGCGGCGAGCGCCTTCAACGCGTCCGCCTCGGGGACGCCGTCGGCGATCAGCTTGTCGGCGAGCGCTTCCTGGTCCTCGTCGGCAGCGCGCGCGATCGCCTTCACGCGGGCGCGCTCGGCGGCCGGGTCGAGCGGTGCGACCGGGGCGGCAACGCCCTTCGGTCGGTCGTGGTTCGGCGACTTGGTCGAGCCGTTCCACTGGTCGGCGTCGTCGTCGAGGGACCAGCCGTCGGCCTTGCGGCGGTCGACGTCCCACGAGTTGACGATGGCGCGCTCGCCCTTCAGGTTGACCATCGGGACGAGCGTGTTGATGCGGGCAGTTTCTTCGGTCATGGCAGCAGTTCTCGGGTGAGAGTTGCGCTGCCCAGCGCGTCACCACGACGCGCCGGGCAGCGTCGGGAGATCAGCGGACGAGGCCACGGACCGCGAGGTCCGGGTCGAGCAAGATGCCGCCGCAGAGCAAGTCGAGGATGACGTGCATCTGGGCGTTGCGGCTCTCGTAGGCCATGCGCGCACGCACGGCGAGGCCGCTGCTGGGGTCGGTCGCCGTGAAGACGCGAGCGCCGAGATCGCTGCCGTGCATCGGCAGCGGGACCATCACGAGCGCCGCAGCGTTCGGGTGGAAGATCGGCTCGGCCTTGTAGGCCGCGACGCCGGTGCCGGTCGTGGTGACCAGCGCCCACGTGCTCGAAGCGCCCAGGTTGCGACGCAGGCCGGGCGAGATGGGCACGTTGACCCAGTTGTTGCCGGTCGGCGACGTGTCGGCGGTCACCGCGTACTTCTCGGTGAGGCCCGAGGTCGTGTCGGTGATCGCGATCACCATGCCGCGGCGGAGCACGGCGACCTGCGCGCCGCCCGTGTTCAGCGTCACGAGCGCCGTGTTCTTGGCCGGCGTGCCGGCGACCACAAGGCCACCACCCGCGACCGAGGTGACAGAGTCACCGGCGAGAGTCGGGCAGTTGGTCGTCTCGAACCAGTTGAAGCCGTACTTCTGGCCGAGCGCGCCCGTGTTCTGGGCCGAGACGCCCTGATCGCCCGCGCCCTGCTGGGTCGTGAACGCGCTGGTGCCCAACGCGCGCGCCACCGTGGTCGGGGTCGCGACGTAGTGCAGCGGCTTGCCGTCGGCCGGCACCTGGTTCTCGACCATGATCTGGCGGATCTGGGCGAGGGTGGCGGGCATCGTGCTGGCCACGCCGGCCGGCAGATCGACGGTGTGCGGGCAGCCGATGAACAGGCCGGCCAGGTACTGGTCGACGAACTCACCGAGCGCGTCGGCCGCCGGGCCGATGTGCTCCGCGATCAGCCGCTCACCGCTGTAGGCGAGTTCGCGATCGGTCACGACGAACGGGACCTCGCGGAACAGGTCGAGCTTGCACTGCGCGGTGCCGGTGTTGAGGTCCTGGTAGGCGCTGCCAGGAGCCGCGGCCGCGACGAACTTGGTCGGGCGGCGGAAGTTGACGGTGTCGCCGACGCCGAAGTCGTTCCGCTCGCCCTCGAAGCGGCGGTAGACACGGTTGGCCATGCCCTTGCGGGACTTCAGCCAGATGAGGGCCTCGTTGGCCCAGAACTGCGGGTTGTAGTTGCCGAGAACGTTGGGCACGTGGCCCTCCGGAGAGATGTCAGGTCCATGCGGGTTGCGCGGCGCGCTCGTGCGCGGCTTCGCGTTGGCGTCGATGTCGCGGGCTCGCCTGGCCGTGGATCGCTCTCACGGGCACGCTGCAGCTCCTCGCTCGTCTCGCGCTCCACCCGATCGCTCTGGGTGGCCCGCACCGGGATCGCTCTCCGGGGCTTGCCGTCTGTCCGGCCTGTCCGTTTCGCGCTGGGCTTTCTGCGGATCGCTCTCGCAGCAGGGGCCAACGCGCACCGGGACGAGCTTGCGCTCGTCACTGACCGTCTTTCCGGCCTGTCACCCGCTGCCGGCGGGATCGGCGCCTCAGGAGGGCGTCTGCGTCAGCGGCATCGGTTCGATGACCACCTTGCCGCCCTCCTTGGCGGCCCTGTTGCGCGCGGCCTCGTAGGTCGAGAAGTCCGCGGCCTGCTTGCGGGTCAAGAAGATGTCCTTCTCGCCGAGCTCGGGACGGCTTCCGCCGCCACCGTCGGTCGGCGAAGTGATGTCGGCGCCCTTCTTGCCGTCGCCGGCGAGGTACTTGCCGTACTTGGTGCGGAAGTCGCCCGACTTCACGAACTCGTCGACGCTCATCGGGCCGTCGTTGCCCATGAGGCTCGACATGCGCGGCCTGCCGTCCTCCATGATGACGTGCTCGAACTCGCCGCCGTCCTTCTCGCGGATGTCGAGACGGCGGGCGATCGCGTCTTCGATCGCGTCCTCCCACTCGGGGAGTGGCTTCAGGATCGACTTCGCCTTCGCAATCAGCTTCGCCTTCTCGGCCTGGATCACGCGGGCGCGATAGGTCTCGCGCTCGGCCTTGAACTTGGCCAGCTCCGTCTCCAGCGGGCGCTTCGCCTGCGAGACCATCTCGGCGAGCTTCTGCTCGTCGGTCTTCGACTTGTCCTTCAGGATCTCCAGTTCCTTCGCGACCTGGGCCGCCTTGGCCTCGTTGGCCTGCAGCTCCTCGGCCGTGTAGAGCGAACCATCCGGCTTGCGCAGAAGCTTCAGTCGCTCGTTCAGGCGCTCGAGGTCGCGCTCCTTCTCGGCCAGCTTGCCGCGGATCACCGGCAGCTTGTCGATGCCGTAGCCGTCCGGGTCTTCATCGTGGTCCAGGATGAACCCGCCGCCTTCCATCTGGCGGTAGAAGGCCTGGAGCTCCTTCGGGAGCCCATCGAGAGTCGGAACGCGCAGCTTCAGCTTGGCCATGTCGGAATCGGTCGGGGGAGGGTGGTTCTCGGTGTCGAGAACGGGTCTACCGACGGTTGCAAGTGCAAGCGGGCGGGTTCGCTCGGATTTTTCAGAGCTTGCCCGCGGCCCTCAGATCGTCGAGCGACAGCGTCCGGCCGAGCGCCGTGTCGACCATGTCACCCAGCGCCAGCTTGCCCTCGCGCCAGGCCTCGGCCTTGGTCTTCCCAAGCACGAGGTTCTGGTCGGCGACCGAGCGCCCGCGCAGCCAGGTGTCGAAGTCGGTCTTGGCGTCCACGCGCCCGCCCAGCGCCGCGCGCTTCCCCACCACCGGGCCGATCGCCGGCGCCAGCGTGCTGCGGCAGTTCGGGTGCGCCGGCGGCGACGGGTGTGGCTCGTCCGGCGACCACGTCTTGCCGTCGAGGCTGGCGCACAGCGGCGTGGTGCGTAGGTCCAGCGTCGCGATCCAGCGCACCTTCTCGACGACGTCGGTGTTCCGTTCGAACGTCAGGTCGCGCGCCACCGACGACGTGTGCGTCATCGTGGTGCGCGTCAGCATCGCGACGCCGCGGCGCGACTGCGCCATCACGCCGTCGGTGTAATGCAGCGCCCGAGTTCCCTGCAGGCTGCGCACGATCTGCGGCGCCGCCTCGCCGGCGACCATGCCCGCGCGCACGCGCGACACGATGCGGGCCTCGGTCGCCTTCGGCACCCAGTCCGAGAACCACTCGCCGAACGGCCGGCCCAGCATCGGCTGCCGCGTAATCGCCGCCTCGACCAGCGACGGCGCCGCGGTGCGGAACTGCGCCCCGAGGATGTCCTTGCCGGCCTTCCGCAGGAACCGCACCTCGAGGCCGGCGAGGGCCTTTGCCTCTTCGAGCAGCTTGGTCTTCGCGCGTTCGGAGCCCTCGCGCACAATCTGCTTCACCGCGTCGACCAAGAACCGGGCGCGCCGGTGCTCCATGAACTGGCGGCCGCGCGGGATGTTGACGATGCGCCGCGCGACCTCGTCTGCGACGTCCTGCAGGACGTGGCGCTCGAACACTGCGCCGACGCGGATCGCCGCGCCGTTGCCGAACTGCGCCTTCAGCACGGCGTGCATCAGTTCGCGGTTCTCCCACTCGGCCTGCAGTTCGGCGCGGGAGCGGTTCGAGGGACCGCCGCCGCGGCGGCGCGGGATGGCGGAGCTGGTCACCTGCCCTCCTGCTGGTCCAGTTCGCGGTTGCCGGCGATCAGCTGCCCGTCGATCCACGTGCCAAGGCAAGGCGCCAGGCAGAGGAGGTGCCCCTCGGCGGTCGCGTTGCCGGCGTGCTCCCACTCGTCGAACGAGCACGACCGCCGCACGCGCCCATCGCCGACGATGTAGCGGTTCAGCAGGATCCAGGGTCGGCCTGTGCCGACCTCAGCGCCGCACATGTCGCAGTGAAGGGTCACGCCGCCTCGCCCTCACCCTCAGCCTCGCCGTCGCCACCTCCAGCCGGATCCGGCTCGCCGCCGGCCGCCTCCGCGATCGCAGCGTCGAGGCTGGCGTTCTGCTTCGCCCAGTCCTGCAGCTCCTTCAGGTTGTCCTCGACCGGGAAGTCCGGCCGCAGGATGCGGTGCCGGACAGCCTCGATCGTCACCTGCTTGGGCGACAGGTACTGCGACAGCGCCTGCAGAGCGCGCGCGCCATTCTCGGGCGTGACGTCGTTGGCGAACTCGCGGTTGACCTTCGGCTGCACGTCCTCCGGCAGCTCGCCCATCGACAGCCACTCGGCCGCGGCCTCGCACACCTGGCGCAGCAGCACCTCGAGGCGCCCGCAGAACGTCTGCAGGTTGTTCGTCGACTTGGCGTCGTCGCTCGCCACGGCACGCGCCGTCACGTTGCCGGTCTTGCTGATCCGGTGCCTTGCCCCAAGGCGCTCGCACTCTGCAGCCAACTGCTCCATGTCCTGGAACGACAGCTCGATCGACTTGCCGTTCGGCTCCAGGAACGACACGGAGACGTCCTTGGGGGTGCGGGCCGAGTTCACGCGGGACAGCGGGCCGAGCACGATCTTGTCGTGCCGCTTCGCCTCCAGCGGCGACGCGCTTTCCGGGTCGGGGAAGCCCAGCGTCACCAGCGTGATCAGGCGCGCGATGCGCATCACGTGCGCGTGGTCGCTGCGCGACTGGAAGTGCGCCAGGTTCACCCACGCCAAGTCCTCGAGCAGCGGCTCGGCGGCGTAGTGCCCGGTCTGCTGCGTGAACAGGGTGAACAGCGGGATGCCGTTCTTGCCCGGGTTGTAGGCGACCTTGGCGCCGGCAACCCACTTGCGGCCCTTCGGGTCGAACCGCCACTCGAGCTTCCAGCCGTCCTCCTCGCCGAGCTTCTTCTGCAGCTCGACGATCACGACCTCGTGCTTCGGCGCGAACGCGTCCGGGTCGAGCGTCTTCCGCATCACGAACCGACAGTAGGTGACGCGCTTCCGGCCGGTCTCGTCGGCGGTGTCGCGGATGTCGAGCATCGACAGTGCGTCGATGCGCTGGGCGTAGACGCGGCGGCCGTCGGTGGTCTCGCGCGTCGCGCCGCTCTTGCTGCTGGCGTCGACCAGCACGTGCGTCATGCCGCGGTGCATGCCGTGGAACAACGTGTCCTTCCCGAACACGGTCAGCGTCTTGCCGGTGCCGTCGACGTCGCGCAGGAACTCGGCGAAGCCCGGGTTGCCGTCGCCCGGCTCCCTCTCCCACGTGATGTCGCGCCCGAACGGGCGGGCCGCCAGGTCGAGCAGCGTGTCGCGGTAGAACGGGAAGCAGGTCGAGCGGCCGACCCGGATCCGGTAGTTGGTCTCGCTCTCCTCTTCCTCCTTCGGCAGCCACTCGTCCGACTCACGCCGCATGCGGCGGTTGCCGCCGAGCAGCGCGTCGGGGAGCTTTGCCGCCTCGCGCATCTCGGCGAGCTCGGGGCGCGCGAGGTCCGGGCGGGGCGAGTCCTTGTCGATGTCGTGCTCGGCGGGGAGGGCCGAGACGGCGGAGGTCAGGTCGAAGGTCTGGCTGACGGTGTTCGGGTCCACCGCAGGAACGTCCACGCGGGCGCGCGACGTGCCGGCGGGTTCGCTACATCGCCCGGCTGCTGACGCCGCGCCGCCCCAGCACCGGCGACCCGCACCGCTGAACCAGGAGATACGCCAGCCCATCGCTGATGTGCGTGCGCTTCTTCTCCGGCCCCTCGTCCAGCTCCCCGTTGTCGTCGACCTGCGTCAGCTCCAGGTCCTCAACCAGGTGCGGCGCCTTCGCCGGGTCCACGTAGACACGGACCACGTCGGCCGCGTTCTTCAGGCGGCTGTTCGTCACCACCATGCGGTCGCGCGGCGACGGGTGATCGCTCGCCAAGTCCATCTCCAGGTTGCCCCACCGGCGCCCGAGGTAGTCCTCGATGATCTGCCAGTCGGACCGCTCCGAGCTCGACTTGCGCGAGCCGCCCGACGGGTCGCCGTAGCACAGCACCTTGCCGTGGTGCACGCCGCCCCACAGCTCGAGGATGCGCTCGCAGACGCGCCGCGTGTTGCTGTCGTCCTCGATCCAGACCTCGCCGATCACCGCCGTCACGACCTCGAAGGCCTGCGGCACCCCGCAGATCCGACACGGGCGGCCCGAGCGCCCCGGCATCGGCGCCGCGCACCGGTGGCACGCGACCACGTCCACCTCGACGTCGAAGTCCTGGGCCACCACGGCGACGCCCGGCGACACGTTGAAGTCGAAGCCGAGCAGCAGCGGGCGCTGCGGGTTGTAGGCGACCTGCCGCAGGTTCCAGGGCCCGAACTGGTAGTAGGCGCGCCCGGCGTCGTCGAGAAACTCGCCTCCGTACTCCTGCCGGAACGACCGCGGGTCCAGGTCGCGCCGCGCGGCCGCCACCTCCGCCGGGTCCATCACCACCCACGACGGCCACGGCGTGAACACGTCCCAGTCGGCGACGTTGTCGGGCTTCTGCGCGTCCTGGATCAGCTTCCAGAAGTGGTTCTTGCCGCGCGGTCGCCCGATGAACATCGCCCACCCCGGCGGGCGATTCCTCGTCGACAGCGCCGGGCGAATCGACGAGTTCCACGCGGCCGGCTTCATGTCGGCGAACTCGTCCAGCACGATGCCGTCGATCGCGATGCCCTCGATGCGCTCGGGCTTGTCCATGCCGGCGACGATCAGCTTCGCGCCGTTGATGAACCGGATGCTGAGTTCCTTCCCCTCGGTGATCTTGCGCACCATCCACTTCGGCACCTCTGCCTTGAAGCGCTCCCACGCGATGCGCTCGGCCTGCTGGTTCGTCGGCGCGCAGTAGACGTAGGTCGGGTCCGCGACGCCGAGCGGCGCTGTCAGGCACCCGTGGTGGTTCCCGCCGAAGTGGAACGAGCCGAACAGCAGCCGGTGCCGTGCCTCGACCGTCTTCCCGCTCCGGCGACCGGCCGCGATGATGCAGTTGCGCTTCGTCGACTGCAGGAGGCGACGGCGCTGCCGGTGCATCAGCATCGGGTGCTTCAGCTCGAACGCGCTCAGGTCGAGCCCGCCATCCGATCCGTCGATCACGACCGCGTGACCCCAGAGCCTGCACCGGCTGCCGCTGCGGGCTCGGCAGGGGCTGCGGCGTCGACGTCCGGCGCGTCACGGGGCGCCCACATGCGCGCGAGGCCCGTCATCCCGATCTGGAGCGCCTTCTTCAGCTCCTCGACGTCGACGTTGACCGCGGCCAGCTGCGCGCGGATCTCGGGCTTCGCCCACCGCTCGGGGAACCGGCGTTCGAGGATGGCCAGCGCGGCCTTCCAGTCGCCATCGGCCGCCGCCTTGTGGATCTTGGCGACGAGCCCGAGCTCGAGCCCTGCCTCCGCCGCCTCGAGCGCCGCGCGGAACACGAGGTCGCGAGCCTTCCGCATGGACACGGCGGACGGCGACAGCCCCACCTTGCGAGCGGCCTGCGTCGGGTACTGGCCGAGCTGCACCTGCTGCAGAAGCGTGCGCTCCTGCTCCGGTGTCATGTTCTGCTTTCCCCGACGCGACGCCATCAGCTGCCGTCCGGCTCCGCGCTGGTCGGAGCGGCAGGCTCGGCAGGGACTGCAGGTGCAGCAGGCGCTGCAGGCTGAGCAGCCACGGAGGCCTCCGCGGCGACCGCGGCCGCCGCATCCAGCGTCGGGTTCGGCGCCGGCTCGGGCGCCAACATGTCCTGCACCGCGAACCGGCCGCTGGCCAGGTAGACCGCGCACAGCACGACGCGCGCGGCGTCGGTCGGGTGCTGCTTGCACCACTCCTCGATCGTGTCGAAGTGCGGCGTGTCGCGCACGGCGTCGTTCGGCGTCAGCTGCGCCGCCTCGACCCGCTGGCGGATCGCCTCGTCGAGGTGCTGCGTCGCCGGGACGGCGTAGGTGATCAGCGTGCCGAGCAGCTCGGGCAGGCCGGCGCGGATCAGGCGGAACTGGGGCGCCGGCGGCGTCGTGGCCGCGGCAGAGGGAGTCGGGGGAGTCTCGGTCATGCCGCCAGCGTGGCGGCGCAGAGGGCGGCGTGGCGGCGGGTTAGCTTCGCTCCGCCTTCCGCCCCATCGCCTTCTCCCACCGCGCCACGATGACGTCGCAGTAGCGAGGGTCCAGCTCGAGTCCGAAGCACCGCGACCTCGGTCCAGCCGAGCGCCTTCGCCGCCTGCACCGTGCCGTTGCCCGCGCGCACGATCATGCCGGCGCGCTGCACGACGACCGGCTTCCGCTGGCCGAACTGCGCCAGGCTCGAGCGGATGGCGGCGAGGTTCTTGTCGCCGTGCACCCGCGCGTTCGACGGGTCGAGGTTCAGGGAGGCGATGGGAACGGCCAGCGACTGCAGCTGCTCGGCGATCATGCTGGCGAGCCTGCCGGCTGCCGAGGCGCGGCGGCGCTGGGTTCGCTCAGCACCCTCGGCCCGCCCGCGTAGGCCTCTCGATCGCGGGCGACTTCGGCCGGCACGTCGGCGGGCTTGGTGCCGAGACCGATCGTCGTGAAGCGACGGCAGGAGTAGCACAGCCAGATGCGGCACCCCGAAGCGCGCTGCACGACCTGCAGGCCCGACGGGTCTGCGACGCGGCTGGCGCAGCCCTCGCAGTGGTAGCCGGTCATCGCACACCTCTCGCGAACGGCGCCAGCAACCGCAAGGCGAAGCCAGGGCGCTGCCAGTCCTGCAAGGATCCGCCGAAGAAGGCATGCATCAGCAACGGCGGGGCCGCCGCATAGATGGCGTAGTCGCTGATCGCGAACGTCGTGTCGCCGCCTTGGCGAGGAACCAGAACGGTCGCGCACCGATCGAAGTCGTAGAACACATGCGAGCACCAGCGGCGCAACCGCGCGCGAATCGTGGCCACCCGCTTGTGCAGCTTGTGCCGCCGGCGGCGGCCAATGCGTGCGGTGGCCATCAGCTCGGCCTCCGATGCTGCGCGTTCGGCGTCCGCCGCGCCGCCTCGTGGATCGCGATCGCCGCGAACTCGTCGTTCTCAGCGGTGTGGATCAGGTGGCCGAGCTCGATCGGGTCCGCGTCTGCGCAGCGCCGACGCCAGGCGTCCAGGTCCTTGGCGGTCGGGCTCGGCTTGTGGGCCAGGAGCGCGGCCAGGATGGCGAGAGGGCGGAAGCGCATCAGCGCCTCCCCCGGTTCCGCGGCACGCGCTGGAACGCATCGCCGCGCCGTTCGCGCTTGCGCTGCATCTCGGCCTGCAGGCGGTCGGTGGCGGTCTTGCCCCAATCGGCGTTGACGACGCACGTGAGGCCGGCCATCGATGGGTGGCCAGCGAAGTCGCTCAGGTTGAACTGGTGCAGCTTCTTGGCATCCATCAGCGATCCTCCCCATCGATTGCGCCCTCGACCCCCTGCTCGACTGCGTTCGCAGCGCTGCGGAACGGCCGGATCTCGGGCTGCCCCATCGACGGATCACCAGTGATCTTTTCGAGCACGGCGAACGGCGCGTCGAGCACGCGAAGCGGAAGCGCCAGCGCCTTGCCCAGGAGCTCTCCGAACATCACTGCACCCCCGGCGGCATCCACTTCCCGCCCCCAGCCGCCCGCATCTGTTGCAGGATCGCCCGCGCCTGCGCGTTCTCCGGCTCGTGCCGCAGCACGACGGCGACGGCGCCCGGCGTCCCGAACAGGTAGAGCGAGCTGTTCGTGCCCTTGCGCCCGTCCAGCGCCACGTGGTCGTGGGACACCCACTGGCCCTCGCGCAGCGTGAACCCGTCGCGCAGCACCGCCCGGGCTCCGCGAAGGGCCAGCGCGCGGCCGGCGGCCGGGCCGACGAGCTTGCACGCGTCGTCCATCCCCAGCGCGGCGAACGCCTGCATCCACGGCTGCCACCACTCGCCTACGCCGTCGCCGAGGCGCGCGTCGTTCAGCTCGGTGTGCCACACGTCGTTCGGCTTCGCCGACAGACGCGGGATCAGGATGCGCTCCATGCGGTCGCGCCACCGCTGCACGACGCGCGAGGCGAGCACCCGGTCCTCGAGGTTGAGGTGCACGTCGACGACGAACTCGCCCTCGTAGCCGATCTCGCGCTGGCTCCAGAGCCCGCTGGTCGACCACGACGGCTCAGAGGTGCGCTGCAGCAGGTAGACCCGCGCCAGCTGGCCGAGCAGGTACTGCGCGGCGGGGCTGCCCGTGTAGCGGGCGCCGGCGGTCAGGCCGCGCGCCATGAAGTGCTGGTTGTCGGGCCCGTAGCGCCCGCGCGCCTCCCCGGAGTCCTCGTTCAGCGCCCGCGGCTTGCCGAGCAGACCGGCCGGATTCACCGAGGCGTTCGTGTGCGGCCGCCCGTCCCAGAACAGCAGCAGCGGCGACAGGTGCCGGTCCAGGTCCAGCGGCTCGCCGCCGATCTCGTGGTGGTTGCACGGCCGTTCGCCGTGCAGCTTCAGCGCGCTGAACAGCACGACGTTCGATGCGGCCGGGTGCAGCATCGGCTCGCCACGCGTCCAGAACTGCTCCTCCTGCCCGCCGCTGGCGCTGCTGCGGATCGCCGGACCGATGACCGGCTCGTCCCACGTCCACAGGCGCCGCGCGCTCTCGGGCAGGTTCCCCGCGATCCAGCTGCGCACGTTGAACGACGCCGGGTAGGTCGGGTTGCCGTCGGCCCACACGCGCGAGACGCCGACGGCGGACACCGACCAGTCGGCCGCGGCGCCGACCGAGCTCCATTCGCTCGCGCGCCGCAGGTGCTGGAGCCAGAGGAACATCACCGGAGCCACGCGCCCCTGGCCGTCGGCGAACGTGTCGCCGGCCGTCAGGAACGGCGCGAGGCCTCGCCCGGGCAAGATGGTCAGCGCCGACCCGAACTGCAGCGCGGCGCCAGGCGGCGCGGTCGCGACCATGTCGGGCACGGCGGGGTTGCTCGCGATCACCGCGCACTCGCCGTAGGCCCACGCAGGCTGATCGGGGAACCACGGCACCCAGACGGTGACGACGAACATGCGGCCGACGCGACCGCGCATCGTCGCGAGCCACGCGGCACCGTCCGGCTGCAGGCCGACCAGCGCCAGCGGCTCGCCGGCGAACGTGCAGGCGCCGCCGAAGTGAGCCAGCGGGTCGGCGGGCAGCGGGGCGAGCGTCCACTCGATCGGCGTCGACGCAGCGAGGTCGATGCTGCGCTCCTCGCCGGCAGCGAGGGTCACGCGCAGGTCGACGACGCGGGTCTCGAGGCCGACGGCGCGCCCGACGACGTAGGTCGTGTCGCCGACGACGCCTGCGGCGTGAGGCGGCGCGACGTCGACCGTCGTGCGCACCCAGCCGGAGAACGGCACGGGCGCGATGTTGGCCACGCGCACGACCTGCGCGGGCAGCAGGCAGCAGAGCAGGAACAGCAGCAGGGGGAATCGGTGCATGCCGGCGGGTCTACCGGCGGCGCAAAGCGACCGGCGAACCCCTCACTCGGCGGCGAAGCGCGGCGAGAAGAGCACCGCGAGCGCGACGTTGCCGCCGCTGTCCTGCCCCCGGTAGACCACGGCGCGCACGATCACGGCGTCGGAGTACGGGGCGCCGGTGCACGGGTGCTCCACGCTCGCCGTGCTGTCGGCGAGCAAGGTGACGCCGGCACGAAGGAACGTCGGCGAGACCCACGAGTGGGGAACACCTCGCGAGCGGATGGTGTTGCAGATCGCGTCGGCGGCGGGCTGGAAATGCTCCTGCTGGATGCGCTCCATCGGCACCGCAACATCCCTCGGGCTGAGGAGCATGACGACCTCCTTGGCCACGACTTCGCCTGCGGAAGTGGGCTTCTTCCAGAGATAGAGGAACGACGCGACGGCCTCGGCGACGTGCTTGGCCGCGGCCTCGGCGACGGCCTGGAGGTGGCTGGACTTGGGGGATTTGGTCTCGGTCATGCCCCCGAGGTAGCGCGGCGCCGACGGCGCGGGCTAACCCTCACGCCGCGTCGCTCTCGTCCTCGCGATGTCGCGACAACAGGCGCCGCAGCCGGTCCTCGGCCTTGACGACCAGCTGCCGCGCACGCTCGCGCGTGAACCCGAAGGCCTCCCCGATGTCGTCCAGCTTCGCGCCGTGCATGCGCATCCGGATGATCCGCCCGAGGCGCTCCGGTAGCTGCGCGATCGCCGCGCGCACGGCGGCGACCTGCTCGTTGCGCAGCGCGTCGGCTGGTGCTTCGTCGTCGACGATGCGGTCGAGGTCCACGCGCTCGCCGACCAGTTCGAACCGGGTCAGGTCCATGCCGCCGTCGACTGGTCTCCGCACGCCGAAGCGCTGCAGGTCCAGCGCGGACAGCAGGTAGCCTCGCATGCACTGCGCGGCGTAGGTCGAAAGCTGGATGCCGCGCGACGGATCGAAGCGCTGGCACGCGTGCCACAAGCCGATGCTGGCGACCTGGATCGCGTCGTCCTGGTCCATGCGGTGCTGGCGGAACAGCGACCCGAAGCCCTTGCTGCTCACGATCCAGCGCACCAGCGCCTGGTTCTCGGCG
>ERZ1066117.861-NODE-861-length-18605-cov-15.701671_pt1 | contig 18605 bp, 22 predicted proteins | sample MGYA00382764_ERZ1066117 | MGnify/ENA primary metagenome ERZ1066117 (study PRJEB33369, sample SAMEA5778347) | biofilm metagenome | biome: Industrial cooling water; feature: Water cooling tower basin; material: Biofilm | place: United Arab Emirates | collected...
CCTCAAATCTGTACCTTTTAATAGTAAGACTACTTAAGCCATCGAGTACTAGCCATTGAGGGATAATTTACCTGGCCGATCGCAACCTGAGTTGATGCAGACGACGGAGTCCGTAGAGGTTGAATAGCAAAAAACCAGTTTGACCCGCAAAGGAAAGCAGGCAAAAAAGGAAGGTTTCCAGTGTTGGAGCAATGGCCCCCCATCCCGCCGAACCCAACACCCAGACCAGGGCATAGCCACTCCAGCACAGGGTGAGATAGGTGGCCAGACAATCATAAAGACTAGGGATCGGATCATCCTGAAACCTGGCCAGTTCCCGCAGATAGCCCCAGACTACCTTCATAATTGCCCCAAACGCCACGCCGCTATTGGCATACCAGAGGTAACAAGCCCGACTGGTCGATAGATCCCCCATCCAACTACTGACAACCATCACTCCAGCCATTCCCAGCAGGGCCTGGATCAGGTGTTTTTCCCGCCGCAGGGTAAGCATTCCTGTCCAGCAAAGGCTGAGGAGCACCCCCGGCGTGGCGAGCAAACAGTCCAGATAACGGGCATAGGAGATAACCTGATCCCCTATTTCCACCTGACCTCCACCCAGGGCTAAAACTATAGCCATCAAGCCCGACCAGAGGGAAACCCCGATCGCCAGTTGGTAGAAGCAGCGGGGCACGGGGGAACGGCTGAGTTGGGCCAGGTAGAAAAGGGCGATCGCCTCCAGACCAGCGGAGAACCACCAGAAATGTTGAGCCAGCATCTTCGGTTCAGGCGGTGCTAGTTAGCAGCCTGTAAAGCACCGGAGAGACCCAAAATGGCTCCCACACCCAGAATGTGACCAAAGCTCATCGCTGCCAAAAAACCGGCCAGACTGATGTTGTTAAACAACGGTGCCAAGGGACCGAGGGGCATTTTGGGGCCAACGTGGGGTTCTTGAATGACGCGACTGGCAATAAATAGAGCAATTAAACAGGAAATGATCATGATGGGGGTGCCCTGCCAGTTCCACAGCACCGTTGTATCTCTAACAGCCGTACTGTTTGCAGCAGTGGACAGTAAATTGAAAAACATAGCTAAAAATTTATTCAAGGACTACTGCTGATCTTGCTAGCGCAGCCTTTTCTCTACCTCAGCCTCCTGAAGGATCTACTGATACTGCTTTTGGTCAGCAACCTAACTGGGGATAGTTGGTTCTAACTAGTTTGGCGTAGAATAAGGTGGGTTCCGATCTCTCAGGGCAGGATAGTTAAGCTGCGATGTGCCTCTGGAAATGCAATGTCAAAAGTCCTGCTGCGAATCCTGGTCACGATCGGCTCAGTTTTTGTCCTGATTCTCACCTTTCGCTACTGGCCGATCCTGATCGCTATCCTCTGGCTCTGGCTTGGCTGGCGTAATTCCCGCAGAAGGAGGTTTAAATTGCTTAAAGGGGTTAAAGACAAATCTGCGTAACGGCGATCGCCCCGGCAAAACAAACTTCTACATCGGTTCCAGCCACGCGCTGACGATCGGCATACCGACCCACATAGTGATAGGCTGCTCCATCCCGACGGTAAGCGATCGGTAGGGGGCAGGTGCAGGGGGAGCAAAATACAATTTCCGGGTCAGGATCATCGGGGAGCAGGTGGGGGAGGTTGACGTTCCAGAACCGATCCGGCGCTAAAGGTAAGGACAATAATTTTTGCAGGACTGCAGTCGTCCAATCTTGCGATCGTTGCCAGTCAATGGGGCGATTCCCCTGACGATACTGGGAAAAAGCAATGCCAGGAATGCGATGAAACGCTGCTTCCCTCACCGCCGCCACCGTCCCCGAAATGTAGCTATCAACCCCCAGATTGGCTCCAGCATTAATTCCAGACAGGACCAGGCTAACGGCTGGACAGAGTTGGCTCAGGGCCAAACGCACACAATCCGCCGGGGTGCCATCGACAGCAAAGGAGTGGGGGGTGCGTTGTTCCACGGCGATCGGTCGGGTTGTTGTCACCTGATGGCCACAGCCAGATTGATGGGTTTGGGGAGCGACAATGAGCACGGGTTCTGTCACAGCAGCAGCCAGGGCCTCTAACCCCGGAGCATCAATGCCATCGTCGTTGGTTAAAATCCAGGTCATGTTTGTTGAGGGGAGTGGACATGGGCGGGCGAGAAGAGCCTTATCCCTGCTATGATCCTGTGGGAATCTACCGGGTTTTGCAAAATATTATGGCGGATAATAGCAGTAGCGTAAATGGAACGCGGAAGAAGTGGTTGACCGTACTACTCCTTTTTTTTGGCATTATCCCCTTTATTGCCACTTCAGTTATTCCTCTAATTGATGCGATTTCGACCCGCCCCGTCAGTTCCCCCAGCCCCAGTCCCACAGTTACGACCGCCAACCGCAAAGCCGAATTAGAGGGGCAGGAAAAGGGATACCAGGCTGTGTTGCAGCGGGAACCGGATAATGTGACGGCTCTGGAAGGATTGGTGAATACCCGCCTGGAAATGGTGCAGGCAGGCTATGCCAAGATTCCTAGCGTCATTGATCCACTGGAAAAATTGGCGAAAGCTAAACCCGATCGCACCGATTATTTGGTCTTATTAGGGCAGGCACAGCAGTATGCCGGTAATCGTGAAGCTGCGGCCCAGGCGTTTCAAAATGTTTTAGCCACTAAACCGGGGGATATTAAAGCCCTGCAGGGGATGGCCAGCCTTTTGCTCCAGGAACAACGACCCGAAGCGGCGATCGCCCTGCTCCAGGACACCCTTGCTAAGAAAGCCCCCAAGGCCAATCAAATTCAACCGGGCAGTGTGGATGTCACCGCTGTGCAATTGCTGTTGGGGGAACTGTATACCAACTTAAGACGCTATGACGAGGCGATCGCCCTGTTCGATCAGCTGATCAAGAAAGATAAAAATGACTTCCGCCCCGTTGTCGCTAAAGCGATGGTGTTCACTCAGCAGGGTAAAACAGAGGAAGCCAAACCCTTACTCCAGTCTGCCGCTGCCCTTGCTCCTGCCCAGTATAAGGATCAGATCAACCAACTGTTACAGGCCCAGACCACTCCTCCCCCTAAAGACACAGCCCTCCCCGGTCAACCCACCGCCCCGCAGGCCTCTCCCAGTCCCAGCCCCAGTCCCAGTCCCAGCCCCAGCCCGTGAACCGGGAGTTTAGGTCAAGATAGAGGGTAGACGGTTAAAACACAGCCATCCATCCCCTGCAAACTATAACCGTGGAACACTTCGTTGTGGAACACTTCGTTGTGGAACACTTCGTTGTGGAACACTTCGTTGTGGAACACTTCGTTAAGCTGCCTCCCTTAGAAAGTGGCGATCGCCTGACTCGCAGCGAATTTGAACGTCGCTATGCGGCCATGCCCGATCTGAAAAGACCATCAAGCCTTTGTCAAGCAGCGGTGTTGATGGGTGGTTCAGTTTTTAGTTCAGTTTTTAGTTCTGGCAAAGACCTGCCGCAGGGTTTCAGTTGCCTGAGCGATCGCGGCTCGGGGGGCTGGCGTATCTGTAATGGCATTCAGGAGGACAAAATCGTGAATTGTGCCCAGATAGCGGGTGGAAGTCACGGTTACTCCGGCCTTAATTAACTTCTGCCCATAAGCTTCCCCCTCATCCCGCAGGACATCGAACTCACCCGTAATTACCAGGGCAGGGGGTAAACCCTGAAGTTGCTCAACACTGGCCTGGAGGGGAGAGGCGGTGGGTTGGTGGCGGACCTGCAGATCAGGGGCATAGTGGTTCCAGAACCATTTCATCGCCTCACGGGTGAGAAAATAACCTTCAGCAAAATCTTGATAGGAAACGGTTTCAAAGTTGGCATCGGTGACTGGATAGAACAGGACCTGAAAATCCAGCTTTGGTCCACCCCGTTCTTTAGCCAGGAGGGTCACCGCTGCGGTCATGTTGCCCCCCACACTATCCCCGGCCACCACCAGGCGCTCAGCATCCAGGTTGAGGGAACTGCCATGCTCAGCAATCCAGCCAGTGGCGGCATAGGCCTGTTCAATTGCAATTGGGTACTGGGCTTCCGGCGATCGGGCATAGTCTACAAACACCACCGCCGCCCCGGTTCCATTCGTTAACTCCCGCAGTAAGCGATCGTGAGTGTGTCTATCCCCCAGAACCCAACCGCCACCATGAAAATAGACAATCACTGGTAAGGGGTCTGCCACAGCCTGGGGACGAAAGATCCGCAGTGCCACCTCTCCTGTCGGTCCCACCGGAATGGTCAAATCCTGAATCTCCGCTGGCAATTTAGCCACTTCCCCCGCTTGAGCATTAACCAGCACCAGACGGGCATCTTCCACCGGAAGCTGATAAATCGGGGTTCCCCCCTGAGCGGCCAGGGCATCCAGAAACCCCTGAGTTTTGGACTCCACCGCACCGATCTCAGAAATGCTCATATCTGACTCCCTTGGTCGCTTCAGAACTCGTCGTTGTGATTGTCGTGATTACTACTGAGAGTACGAGCCGAGGGATTAACCGCCGATCTGGGACATGGTGCGATGATACTCCGCTCCAGCAGTGCCAGAATCCCGCCCTTTGTAGTTAATTTCCGGTTTCAGTAACAGGAGTTGCCCCACCCGCTCGCGTAATTCTTCAATCGGTACATTATCACGCAGTCCTGTTTTCAAGTCGATCTGGCCCGTTTCATTTAATAAACAGGGACGTAACCAACCATCGGCAGACAGCCGCACCCGGTTACAGCGATCGCAAAAGCACTCCGACATCTGACTGATAAACCCCAGGGTTCCTTTTGCCCCCGGAATCTGAAATACATCCGCCGGGCCGTTTCCTCGCACATAGCCCTCCGTTAAACCCCAGCGATCGCGAATCCGTTGACGCAATTCCTCGGAGGGAATCCACCCCTTGTGATGGAACAGATGGGCATTGCCGATCGGCATAAACTCGATAAAGCGAATGTGCCAGTGGCGATCGAGACTTAAGGCTGCCAGGTCAGGAACTTCCTGATCATTCACCCCTGGAATCACCACAACATTGAGTTTGAGTGGGTCAAAACCAACCCGATAGGCAGCCTGAATGCCCTCCCAGACCTGTTGCCAACGGGTTCGGCCCTGCGTGCCCACAATTTGATCAAAAACTGCTGGGATGAGCGAGTCCAGGCTGATATTGATCCGGCGTAAACCGGCCGCATACAAGTCCTCTGCCAGCTCGGTCAGAAGATAGGCATTGGTTGTCATCGCCAGGTCTTGGACCTGAGGTAGAGTCGCGATCTTGCCCACTATCTCTACCACATCCGGTCGGACCAGCGGTTCCCCCCCCGTCAGCCGAAACCGGGTGAAACCAAGTGGAATAAATACATCCTGTACCAGCGTTAAAATTTCATCAGCTGTAAGCACCTCAGACTGGGCCAGAAATTCCAGCTTGGCCTGCTCCGGCATACAGTACTGACAGCGAAAATTGCAGCGATCGACCAGACTGATGCGGAGATAATCCACCTGATTCATAAACTAACTCAGTTTTTGCCAAATTATGCTCATGCTAACAGCACTTAAGTGTAAGCTGCAAAATGTGGATTTAGACAAAAATCTTAAATCTTATTCAGTACTTATACATGAGCTAATGAATAAAAATAAGTAAGTAATTTCTAACCGTCATCACTATAGTGTGAACGCCAGTACTCAATATGATCTAAATAATCCATGTAAGACCAAAGCTCACTTTCAATTTCACTCATCATCTGTGTATTTAGACCATCTAAGGGTATCCTATCAAACATAGATGGTCTATAGTTTTTGGAATTACTACGTATACCCTGATCAGTCGTTTGGCTAGTTTCTATCGACAGTCTATCGACATTTTTTTGAAGATATAGCACTCTTTGCTGCTCTTCTTCTAATGTTTTTTGAATGGCTATTAGAGATTCAGATTGATTTTTTAGTTGATGATCTTTAACAGATATATCTTCCTTGGTTTTCTTTAGCTCACTCTCAAGATTTTTGAATTCGTTTTTATCCTGTTCATTCGCCAATTTTAAAGATTCTAAATCAATCTTCTCTTGGTAAATTTTTTCATTAATATCTTTAATAGTCTTCATTAGTGTAAGATTTTCATTTTGTGATCTACTAAGTTCTTGCTGAATTTGTTCAAAACTTTTCTCCTTCTCTAGAAGTCTATTTGTTAGTCTAGAAATTTCTTGTTTGTCTTTCTGTCTTTCCGATTCTAGATTTTTTTCATCACTTTTGAGTTGCTTCATTAGTTGAGAATTTTGTTTCTGGGCTTCATCTAACTGTTTTCTCAAAGAATAGTTCTGATTGGTAAAATATTCAATTTTTGAGGGTGCGTTTAAATCTATGGCAGCTAATTCTTCATAAATAATGCCTAGCAAGCGCATACGCTCTTCAAGTAACAGTTGAACAAGTTCACCATATCTTTGTAAGACTTCAAATTCCAAAGACAGATCATCAGATGAACCACTTAGTTCTTGGATTAAAGCATTTCGGGATTTCTCAAGTTCCTCAATTCTTTCCTTTAGCGATTTGTTCTCAGAACGTACTTCGAAGACAATCTTGTCACAGCTTTCTAAAAATTCGTTTATTTCCTTAATACTCCGAACTAAGTCTGCTTGGATTTTTTTTAGTTCTACGGGCTCTACTTTGTTTATCAATAAAAACAAGATCTTTAATCTAATACTTTTTACTCGTTGCTCTATAGATTTAAGTTGTTTTCTTACTAAGATAAATATAATTAAGAGACCAAAGGAAATAATGACGTAGAGCCAATAACTTTCAAGAACGTCTAACATATTTACAAGTCACCTACCAACTTCTCTCATTATGAAGAGTATAAACCAAATAATAAAAACTTACTGCATATGGAACTCTTGATCAATTAAAGCTATATCATTGACATAAGTCTATTGATAAAAAAAAGAAGTTAGGAGCGTAGTGAGTACGTACGCCCCCAAACTTGAAATATTAAGAAGTTAAAGGAAGGTTATTTTAGTACAGTTCTTCTTCCTGATGGGTCTTGATCGTGCAGTCAGAGGTGGGGTAGGCCACGCAGGTCAGGACAAAACCGGCTTCAATCTGATCGTCATCCAGGAAGGACTGGTCAGATTGGTCTACTGTACCCTCAACGATCTTGCCAGCACAGGTGGAGCAGGCTCCGGCGCGGCAGGAGAAGGGCAGATCTAACCCTTGCTCTTCAGCAACATCAAGAATGTATTCGTCATCGGGAACTTCGATGGTGGTGTCCAGACCCTGGTCTTCGTTAATCAATCTGACTTTGTAAGTTGCCATGTAGCGTTCCTCTCATTTTTGGAAATGGCGTAAAGTAGGCTCACAGCCCGACTACCAGGCTAAGTAGGTAGTTTGTGAGTTACTCACATCTCTGATACTACGGGAAAAGTTAAGCTTTATAACCGCTGCTAAGTAGATCTACCGAACGGTATTTGTAATCAAACATAGATGGGATATGTGAATTACTTATACCCACGACGCTTCTCGCTATTCCCAAGCCGGAGACTACGGCTCATTTGTTCAAACACATCCCGCTGCAGGTAGGGGTAATTGCTCACCCAAAGATTATGATCTGGTAAATATAAGTCAGAAACTTTACTGATTCGGCTGAGGTCAGGGCGGTTGGACATTAGCAACAGTTGGGCAGTGTCATCGGGGCGAATTACACGATGGTCTCGTTTTAAGGGAACCTGGAGGCGAGTTGAAAAGCCAGTGTCATCTCCCACTTCTAAGTTTAACCGCCGCTCCCGGCTCTGGATCACCACCAGTTCACCCTGCCGGTTGACGGTTTCTTCCTTACCAATCAACTCCTCAGAAATAAAAACATCCAGGACATAGCCCTGCCAGAGACCACTGTAGGGTAAGCGACGACAGGTCTGATTCTGCAAGCTAGCTTGCACTGCCGGCCACCATAACCAGTACAGCCCGGCAATTAACCCCACGACCAACTGCAGGTTATCGCCTAGAAAGTTGAGGGGAAACCAGACGATCACCACCGCAATCACAGAAAAGAGAGCACGGCGGAGAAAATCTCTGGCTTTACCCCAGGCGTAAAGGTATTGCCCCCCTGTGGCGACGCTAGGGATCAGTTGTTCAAACTTTTGACGTGTTAAAGGAACCAACATAACTGATAAAGATTCGGCAGCGATCGGCTTTCCCCTTCAGAATTATCCTACGCAATTCTGGCTTTTCTTTCCCTCTGGTCAGATCTTCCAGCCCAGGGGAAGAGATGACGATAGCCCACAGAAAGTATAGAACCATGGCGGCTTGTAAACATTGATTTCATCAGTTTTATCCCAGCTAGAACTCAGCTTATATTGATAGTTGAAGCTCCTTAGCTTCCCTGGCAGATCCAACAGCCAAGCCAACATAGCTAAATTGGACACAAGAAAGAGGTAAAAGCGCTGTTACTACTTAAATCTGTCTCGTCTAACAACACTAGCACTCGAACTGAACATTGATATTTCCTCATTTGGTTGATCTGGGAGTTTAAATTCGGATAGTCGGACTTTACAGATTGTCAGCATAACTCCACATAGGCCGAAAATAGGAGAGGAGATCACTCGGTGGAAGAAGTTTCGGGTGCTATTGTTATTTTAAAGACGGGTAGGGATTATGGCGATCATTGCGCTACGGGCCTGGTATCTGCGGGAGTATGAACCGATCAAGGAGCTGGAGAAACGCCCCCACGATCTGCGGTTAAGTAAAAATAGCTTACTCAAGTCTGCCTTGCGAGCGGATTTCTTAGATGATATTCAGACGGTCAAACAGTCGGAATGGTTTGGGCGCTATCTAGCGGGGGAAACCGTCGAGTTTTATGTTGAAGGCAGCGGTGGCTATGCCATCTCAAATATTGACCTGACCAGTCACGAAATTTATTTTACCAAGCAGGATGTGATGGCCCATCTGGAGCCGGTCCTCTTCTTCTGCTACCAGAGTGAATACGAAACCTCCAGTGATCTGCTGCGGCAGGAGTTGGCGGCTCTGGTGGATAAATTGAATCAGCGATCGCGCCTGACCCTGCGTTTGGAAGAATCCCATCGCCTCACGGATAGTCCCATCCGCCTGAACAGTACCCTGATGCGGAAAATTCGCTCCTGCCTGCTGTTCATTGCCGATGGCACCCCGATTACCTACGTAGAGGGTTCCCCAGCCCAGATGATCCCCAGTCCCAAGGTTTGTGTGGAAGTGGGTTATGCCCTGCAGTGTAAGCGGCCCGAGCAACTGCTGCTGGTCCAGATGCAACGACCCGATCTGCCCGGACAGTTTCCCTTTGATCTGCCCAGTGGTCAGCGCTTGCTGTTTCAAGATCAGAGAGAACTCCGCCAGCTCCTGGCTGCACAGATCAAACACCAGTTGCAGCCCTTTAATTTATAGCCGTTAATTTTAAAGAAGACTGCCGGGGACGGCGAGACTGTTTCTGCTCCAAAAAGCTGATAATAGTTTCGTCGATATGTAGCAGGCAGGGGATTATGGCCAGAACGCCAACGGAATATGTTGCCCATTTGATGCTGGAGGGGGGACACCGGGAAGAGGTGCGCTTTTCTACAATTCAGGAGTTTCAGAAGTGGTTTAGCAATGAACTGATGGCAAAGTCCGATTCTAAAGATTTCGTCACTATCCCACTAAAAAATGTGGACTCAGAGTATATGGTCGTCCGTCCCGCTGCAATTCTAGCCATTCGAGTGGAACCCTGGTTTGCCTCCAGCGTCGATCGCTATTAGATCTCTTTATCCCTATCCTCTGATCATTCCTATCAATTAAACTGCCCTGACCTGCCGGAACAAGTGTTGAACTTTGCATATCTACCAGGTTGAAAGATAACTTCAGGACGTTGGGCTACAGGCTAACCAACGCTTTTTACGCCGCTGAAGTAATGGTTTTCAAATTCGAGGTTCTATGAATGTGCTGGCGCTAGCGTTCAGTCTTGGTTTAGGGCTGTTGGCAGCTACTCCCCTCCCGATTCAGACGACTCCCCTTCGCCCGGTTCCGGTCAGCCAACTTTCGCCCCAACTGGGTCTGGATGCCCAACTCTGGGGTAAACAGAGCGATCGCCCCCGTCTCTTAGCTGCTCTGGACTATAGTTTGCAATACCTGCAGAGCGCAGAAGCCGTCAAAGATTACCAGGAATATACGGCTGAGGGAAAAGTGGGGGAAGGGTTTGGGCCCGCGCTGCGACAACGGGTGATTCAGAGTTTGCAACGCTTTCGTCAACTGGTCATTCAGTCTAAAACCCCACAGCAATTACAGGCTGCTGTGCGGCGGGAGTTTGCCTTCTATCAAGCCGTGGGTAAGGATAATGCGGGTACGGTTTCCTTTACCGGTTATTACGAACCTGTTTATCGAGCCAGTACCGTTCCTACGCCTGACTATCGCTATCCCCTCTATACCCTCCCACCTGGCTTCAAACAGTGGTCAAAACCCCATCCCACCCGTGAGCAACTGGAAGGACAGGACGGTTTGCAGGCTAGTGCTGGGCCGTTAAAGGGGTTAGAACTGGTCTGGCTCCGCGATCGGCTGGAGGCTTTTTTGATTCAGGTGCAGGGATCGGCGCAACTGCAATTGACGAATGGCAAGATCATGACCGTCGGCTATGCCGGTAAAACTGATTATCCCTATACCAGCATTGGGCAGGAGTTGATCAAGGATGGCAAGTTAAAGCGGGAAGAATTGACCTTGCCCCGGTTATTGCAGTACTTCAAAGATAACCCCCAGGATCTCAATACCTACCTCCCCCGCAATCAAAGTTTTGTCTTTTTCCGGAATACAGGTGGGTCGCCCGCTACGGGGAGTTTACATATTCCTGTCACACCAGAACGCTCGATCGCGACAGATAAAACCCTGATGCCACCGGGTGCCTTAGCGGTGATGAAAACTGAAATTCCCTACCGTAACGCTTCGGGTCAATTGGTGAAGCAAAAGGTCAGCCGCTATGCCTTCGATCAGGATACGGGCAGTGCGATCAAGGGGCCGGGTCGGGTGGACATTTTCATGGGCACGGGTCAGCAGGCGAAGGCCAGAGCGGGATTGATCAACGGCCCCGGTCAGCTTTATTATCTTTTGCTCAAATAACTGTTCACAATGGCGCGAATTTAGCCTGGAGCGTCTGTAGGCGTTGCTGAATCAGCTGGCCGATCGCAGCATCTGTGGTGACCGGAGCAAAACCAGGCTGGACGGGAGAGGGCGCTGTGACTGCCTGTGCTAAGCAGGTTTCCCAGCCGCTGCCGGGATAGGGACGATATTCCACGGTTGTCTGATTGAGGCGGGCCAGATGACAGAATTGTTGGACCCAGATACTATAGGCCTGATCGATCGCAGCCAGAGTTGTAAATAAATCTTCTTCTGGAAAACCACCAATAAATTCATGGACTTCTCGCCGCACGGCTAGATTAAAGGTGGCATTCTGGGCAATGAACCCTTGCTGGTGGGGAAGCAGGAGAGACGAAAACTTGATCCCGGTTCGTACTGCACCGAAATATTCTTTGCCGTGATTTACATTCGAGTTGGGTAGGGGTTGATTCAAAACACTCCAAACCATCAAGAAGTGTGCGGGCAGATAATGGCATTCACCACTATAAAAAAAGAGCGCCTCTCCCCTGGCCAGGTTTGCCCCCAGGTTTCTAGCGGCTCCGGTGCCCCTGGTTCCCCATTGGATCAATTGATAATAGCTTCTGGTCTGGACAAACCGCTCAAGCCCTGGCTGGGGATCATCCCCTGGGCTATCATCTACCACAACCACGTCAAAGTTGACCCGATCGCCCTCAGGATAGTTCAGGCGAAAATAGGCCAAACTCTGTTCAATGTTGTTCAAACTGTGGTCAATTCCCGTCCTCCCGCCCGCCTGAATCAGACTTGAAACAGTCACAATGATAGAAAAAGAAGTTATGATGGGAGGCTCGGTGGAACCTGGGGAGGTAATTATACTCATCGGTAAACGGTTAGCCCTGAGTAAACATTGACAGCAAGATCATGATGGAATCCAATCTCCAGATTACCCTCCTGATTGTCTCCACTGTAGGAGCAGGCATTCTTGCTCAGGTGGTGGCCGGCTTCCTGCGTCTGCCCAGTATTGTGTTTTTACTACTGTTTGGTCTGGCCCTGGGTCGCAGTGGCTTGAATCTGATCCATCCCGATTGGTTGGGGAATGGGCTGGAAGTGATGGTGCCTCTGGCTGTAGCGCTGATCCTGTTTGAGGGGGGGCTCAACCTGGAATTACGCACCTCGGAAGCGGTTTCCGGCAGTATTCGTAACCTGGTGACGATCGGCACACTGATTACCTTCATCGGCGGTGGCATGGCAGCCCACTGGTTAGGCGAGTTTCCCTGGCCGATCGCCTTTCTCTATGCTGCCCTGGTGGTGGTGACGGGACCCACAGTCATTAACCCCCTGCTGAAACAGGTGCAGGCCGATCGGCAGCTCACAGCGGTTTTAGAAGGGGAAGGGGTTCTGATCGATCCGATCGGGGCCATTCTGGCGGTGGTGGTGCTGAATATTGTCCTGCAGGGCAACACCGACCCCTGGACTGTGGTGGTGAGTTTGACTGAACGCTTGGGGGTTGGCGCAACCCTGGGCTTTCTGGGTGGGTTTTTGCTGGGCTGGTTTTTGCAGCGGGCCACCTGGCTATCCAATGACCTGAAAAATCTGGTCGTGCTGGCGGTGGTCTGGAGTTTATTTGGCACCGCTCAAGCCTTTGTGAGTGAATCCGGTCTGATGACAGCGGTGACGGTTGGCATTACCCTCCGTTTAGCGGTTCTGCCAGAGGAACGATTACTGCGGCGCTTTATGGGACAACTCAGTACCCTGGCAATCTCGGTGTTGTTTATTTTGCTAGCAGCGGATCTTTCCCTGGCCAGTGTGATTGCCCTGGGGTGGGGGAGCCTGTTCACCGTTCTGACCCTGATGCTGATTGTTCGCCCCTTAAATGTACTGGTGTCTACCTGGAATAGTGGTCTGAACTGGCGACAAAAGGCTTTTCTATCCTGGATTGCTCCCCGTGGCATTGTGGCGGCTTCCGTGGCTTCGTTGTTTGCCATTTCCCTCACGAACCAGGGGATCAACGGGGGGGATTCGATCAAGGCGCTGGTGTTTTTGACGATCGCCGCCACCGTGTTTATTCAGGGGTTAAGTGCCCATTGGGTGGCTGATCTCTTAAAAATCCGTTCCCAGGAGGCGACTGGAGCGATGATCGTCGGTTGTAACCCCCTGGGGCGCTTGGTGGGGCGGCTGATGCAGGAACGGGGAGAACGGGTGGTGATGATCGACGCTAACCCGGAATACTGTGATCAAGCGGTGGCAGAAGGATTGCAAGTCTTCCTCAGTAGTGCCCTGGATATGGAAGTGCTGCAGGAAGCTGGATTACCTCACCTGGGAACGTTTCTGGCGGTGACCAGCAATGCTGAGGTCAATTCTGTGCTGGCCCAGCGAGTGCGGGAAGAGTTCCATCCTCCTAGGGTGCTGGCTGTGTTTCCGGGTTTCCCAGAGAGTAAAGGTAAATCCCCGGACAAACTGGAAGGATTGGAAGTGCAACCAGCCTTCTCCCCCGATCTATCCGTTAAACAGTGGAACCAGTACCTTAGTGGTAATGAAGTAAAAATTAGTGAAACTGTCCTGGCGGGAGAACGAATGCACCTGCAGCAAGCCCATCTCCGTGCCCTGATTCATGCCGGTAAAATTTTACCTCTTCTGGTGGAACGTCAGGAACGCCTGCGGGTTGTGCTGTCCGGGGAAGACTGGCAGGCCAGCGATCGCCTCATTTACCTGCTCCACACTCCCAAGCCCAAAGCGCTACCCCCCGGTTTAACCGCCTGGCATCCCCGCAACCAGGTAGAAAAGGTATTGATCCCGCCAGTCAACTAACCTTTTTCAGCCAGATTGTGCTCTAGCTGCCGCAACTGAAACGCTCCGGGATTTGCCTGCCAGAGCTGCTGCATAAACTGATGTAGACATCGACGGGCCAGAGCAGCAGTTTCGCCCCCATTTAGATGGAGCAGATCGGCGGGGGGGAGCTGACTGAACAAAGGCAGAACTTCAGTATCCAGAGCGGGTTCCAGTAAATCTAAGGGACAGAGCAGATCGGCTCCCTGACGCAGATCATAAATTTTAGCGGGAACAGGCGATTCCGCCCCACCCTCGTCCTCCGTTTCCGCAAGCAGTAAGGGTCTGAGCCATCCCATCTGGCGTTCGGCCATGACCTGGATGACTTCGGCATAAAGATAGCAGTGGCCATGGCTGAGCCGGACGATCGCAGCCGGATCAATTCTCTCCGTACCATTCAGGGGCATTGTTGTTCCAACCTCCTGCAGATCGAATTCAAAGAGCTGACATAGACCATCGGATCGAGCAAGGCTTAATCCAGCGGTTCGGGAAGTACCATCGTCTCGGCGGCGGTAGAAAAAATCGTTTCTGCGGTATTCAGGTAGGCGATCGTCTGATCGGCACTGATCAGCCGCTTCAAAACCACCTGACCGATCGAACTGGAGGGTTCAGATAGACCACTGGCAGGTTTCACCTCTACCATCAATACCGCATCCTCCACCTGATAGAGCCAGAGCTTTTGCTGGCGTTCCAGGATACCGATCCCCAGCTTTTGGATTTGTGGCGATCGTTGCCAGGCCGGCTGATTCCATAAGCCTCCCAGCTCCCAGACCCGACCAATTGTCCAACCCTCAGACAGAAAGAAATACTTCACAATCGAGCCAGTTGTGTTTGAGCTAGTGTTGTTTTTGTAACCAGTCCCGCAACAAGAGCAGGGCCGGTCTTAATCCTACAGTATCGCTTTGATCCAGGAATTGTAGAATGGTTGGACCTGATAAAAAGGGAAAGTTAAAACTATTTTTAGACTTTTCATATTGTCCCTGGTGGAGATGATAGATCTGCAGCCAGCGGGAGGAAGCGGATTGATGGACTGAATGCCCGTAAACCCAGACCTCAGGAATAGCCAGATTGGCATAAAGCGGTAATTTCTCTAGAGAACTACGATTAAACGCCACCTCCAGGATCAGGTCAGGGGGGGCTGAGGGATGGAGAACCGCCGTTGGGCTGAGAGAGCAGGAGAGTTGGGGTTGAATTGCTAGCTCCAGGTCGGGCCGCAGCAACAGGGCCGATCGCGTCACCTGGATCGCGATATTCATTTCATCCGCCAGTACCAGGAGCAGCGATTCTACCAGCTTACTGCAGCGTTCGTGTTCTGCACTGGGGGTCATGAGTTCCAGCCGACCATGGTCATAGCAGAGGTGAGCCGTGCGTTCTGGGCCCATTTCCGCCAGCAATTCAGTGAGTTTCAACCAGCTAACCCGGTTCAACAACACTCTTTGCTCATTAATCGCTTCTTTTTTTACCATCTAGTTACCCTGATCCCAGACACAAAAAAACGGGCCAACCCTACTAGGTTAACCCGCCAATTTGGGAACGCGCTGCCGTGGCTAGCTGTGGACAACCAGCTTGACGTTGGCGTTCTGCAGCCCGGGACGCTTTACTTCAGCCAGGGTCTTGTTGATGGCATATTTCTGGTTGATGGAGTTGATCAGTTCAGTCTGATTGTGCTTCTTGGCAACACCCCAGAGGTCAGCAATCAGGTCAAAGCTGCCATCGGTGTTCCGAGACCAACCCAGATCGTACTCGCCTTCCAGAACAGCCACGATGTCGGAACGAACCCGCTGGCCATTGTAGCCCCGGACATCTGCTTCAGTTTTGACGGTAATCCCTAGATCACGCAGAGAAGATTTGAGAATTTCGGCATCGGTGATTTTGGTGCGCAGGGTGCTAAAGTGAGACATTTAGGCTTTCCTCCTTGGAAGTAAGTGTGAGATCAACAACGTTTTGATTCGGCTATCCGCAATTTTTGCCAGGCAAACCCTTGCGGGGGGAACTCAAACCACTAGCATTTGCTAGTCTTTCCTCCTGTTGGGAGCAGGAGAAAACTTGTTAGAACTCCAAACGCTGGTACTCAGCGATGGAAGCTGCAGCAGGTCGCGCGCGCTGCCTGGCCCAATCCCTCAGGGCCGTTACCTGCTCGTTCATTGTTTTAGACAGGGGGAGAGTGGCGCGGCTGGCAGCAATAATATCCAGCGTGTTAAACTCTCGACCCTGGGCAAAAGCTTCATACATGGCCGCTACGATCGCCTGTTCAATTTCCGCACCAGAAAAACCGTCACAGACGTTGGCCAACTGGTCGATATCAAAGCGATCCATATCGCGCCGCCGTTTGGCCAGGTGAATTCGGAAAATGTCCCGGCGCTCTTCCAGATTGGGCAAATCGACGAAGAAAATTTCATCAAATCGCCCCTTCCGCAGAAATTCCCCTGGGAGCCGCTCGACCCGGTTGGCGGTGGCCATCACAAACACTGGGGAAGTTTTTTCCTGCATCCAGGTCAGGAATGAACCAAAGATGCGGCTAGAGGTTCCCCCATCGGAGTCCGCTGAACCGGCTCCCCCGGCAAAGGCTTTATCCATTTCATCGATGAATAGAATTGCTGGAGAAATGGATTCAGCAGTTTTGAGGGCGTTGCGCAGGTTGGCTTCCGATCGCCCCACCATCGAACCGTCGTAGACCCGCCCCATATCCAGGCGCAGTAAGGGTAATCCCCAGAGGCGAGAGGTAGTTTTGGCAATCAGCGACTTACCACAACCCGGTACCCCCAGAATCAACATCCCCTTGGGTTGGGGTAAACCGTATTCCCGTGCTTTTTCAGTAAAAGCGTTGGCCCGTTGTTGCAGCCAGTGTTTCAGCTCTTCCAAACCCCCGACGGAATCGATCGTCTCATCTACGTCAATATATTCGAGGATGCCATTGCGACGGATCAGTTGCTTCTTCTCAGAGAGAACTACATCCACCTCCTCTTCCGTCAACCGTCCAGCTGTTACCTTAGCCTTACGGTAAACCTTTTGAGACTCATCCCGCGTCAACCCCAGGGCAGCTTTCAGCAGTTTTTCCCGCGCCTCAGTGGTCATGCGGCGAGAGCGAGTGGGTTCCAACTGGGAAGATAACACCTCATCCAGTTCTGCCATAGTGGGGAGGGGATAGTCGATCACCGCCACCTCTTTTTCCAACTCGACTGGAATGCGTTGAGCCGCCTCAGGAGACATCAACACCATGGTTTTCATCGTACCCTTGAAGCTAGCAATGGCATCGCGGAGGGAGCGAGTGACTGGGGGAGAATCGATAAAGGGATGTAAATCCTTAAATATATAAATTCCTGGTTCCCGCTGATGCATCACCCACTGAATGGCAGCTTCCGGCGAAACCGTATTGTGCTGGTTCACACTGCGGGGATGACCGTATTCGACAATGCCATGGGTGACCGTCCAGATAAACACCCGCCGCTGCGGTTTAACCTGAGCAATTTCCATCACAGCCTGCTCTGCACGCTCTTCTTCAGAGGTCAAAAGGTAGATCAGGGGATATTGAGCTTGAATGAGAACGCTGAGCTCTTCTTGCATGATCTTAGCCTCACGGCAGGCAGGGCAAAAGGGTAGATGGGGCAGACCAGGGAAACTGAAAGGTCAAATCGATCAAACGCTGGCGGCAACGAGTTCCTCTTTGTTCAAGGCTACAGCCACATCTTCAGACAGGAGTTCTTCTTGTAATACGGTAGGCTGACTTCTAAGGGAAGCCATCTCTCCAGAGCGGAGGATCAGAGCATTGGCACATTCTGGGCAGTGATAGACCCGATGATTGGAACCGTAGGTCGCAGCTTCCACTTCTTCAACGATGTCCTGATGATGGAGATAGAAACCGATCGCTCGCTCGGCAATCTCAGACATAGGCTCACAATCGACCGCTGCCTGGATCTTGAGTTGGCGGTGGAGTTCTGGTCGAAGATAAAGTGTAACTTTTTGCTTGTCCTGCATAACTCTTACGTTTTACCCGGGTATGTTTGCCAGCTTAATCACTCTCCCAGGGGCTGTCAAGGCGGTTTGCCAGCATGACGGCAAGATATTTACATTTATTTACATTGATTCTCTGTTTTGCCTTCAGCTCTGCCGGAAGATAGATCAAGCTTTGTTACGATAGGGAGAAGACCTGTATTACCCAGATGGGGTAAACAGTCCAGCCAAAGGTAGCTTCACTACCTTTTTGTTTGTGTTTTTTTGGGAATATATTTTTTTGGGAATATAACTTGCAGAGCTATGTCGCCTCAGTTTAGGGAGCCGGTCAGGGAGGAGAAAGCCGCCAGGGAAGATTATGATCGGGTGGCGGAACGGTTTCGCTCCTATCGGCAATTTTCCCCTCTAAATGACCCGGAAACTTACACCTACTTCAAACGACTGGGGGATCTGCAGGGCAAAACCGTGCTGGATTTAACCTGCGGTGAAGGTTTTTATACTCGGCAGTTGAAACAGCAGGGGGCCAGCCGGGTGTTGGGTGTGGATCGCTCGGTTGCCATGCTAGCTCTGGCTCAACAGGCAGAGTCAGACCAGCCCCTGGGGATTGAATATCGTCAGGCAGATGGGTTTGATCTGGCTTTAGGGGAGCAGTTTAACTATGTTGTAGCAGCCTATTTGCTCAACTGTGCCCAGACCCCAGCTCAACTCCTGAGTCTTTGTAGCAATATTTATCAGAGATTTGGGTCTAAAACCCCGTCGTTTAGGACGGCTTTATGTGGACTATGCTAACATAAGAGTATGATTGTACTAGAGTTC
>ERZ1066117.865-NODE-865-length-18486-cov-9.719223_pt1 | contig 18486 bp, 13 predicted proteins | sample MGYA00382764_ERZ1066117 | MGnify/ENA primary metagenome ERZ1066117 (study PRJEB33369, sample SAMEA5778347) | biofilm metagenome | biome: Industrial cooling water; feature: Water cooling tower basin; material: Biofilm | place: United Arab Emirates | collected...
GCGCTGGATCTGCCAGCTGCGCTCGATGGTGAAGGGCTGCTTGGCCGGCGTGGCGGCGGTGGCGGGCTGCGCGGCCGTGGCCGGCGTGGCGGTGGACTGCGCGGCAAGCGGCGCGGCGGCGAGCAGCGCAAGGGCGAGGACGGAGCGGATCATCGGAACTCCAGCGGTGGGTGCGGGAACGGGTGGGACGGGGCTCGGCGCGCTAGAAACCGAGCGGGAGGCCGAACAGGAAGAACACGAGCAGCAGGGTGGTCCACGAGAGCAGGAAGCAGACCGAATACGGAACCATCATCAGCAGCATGTCGCCGATGGTGAGGTCGGGACGATAGCGGCGCATGAAGGCGAGGATGATGCCGGCGTAGGCCATCATCGGCGTCACGATGTTGGTCGACGAATCGGCCACGCGATAGGCCGCGGCGACGAGGTCCGGCGTCATCTGCGGGTTCACCTGGTAGAGCATCGGCACGAAGATCGGACCGAGCAGCAGCCACTTCGACGTGAGCCCGCCGACGAACAGGTTGATCAGCGTGGTGGTGAGGACGAAGCCGACCAGCAGCAGCACGGGGTGGTCGGCGAGGCCGAGGCCGAGGAGGCCCTGCGCGCCGAGGTAGGTGATGTACGCGCCCAGCCCGCTGTAGGTCAGCAGGCCGAGGAAGTTGTACGAGAAGAAGGTCAGCACCAGGATGTAGCCCGTGGTGTTGGCCTGCTTCGTCATCGCCTCGACGACGTCGGCCAGCCGGCTGAACTTGCCGCTGGCGAAGCCGAAGGCCATGCCGACGGCGACGAAGTAGAACGAGATCAGCAGGATCACGTTGTTGAGGAAGGGATGCACTTCGCGGCCGTCCGGCCCGGTGAACGAGGCGAGCGGGCCGTAGGCGAATCCGGCGATCACCGCGAGCGCCACCGGCGTGGCCCACGCGGCCGCGCGGAGGCCGCGACGCTCCGCGTCGGTCAGCGTGAATTCGCCGAGGTCGAGATCGGCCGGCTTCGTCCACGGCTGTGCGGCGAGCTTCGGCGCGACGAAGCGCTTGGTCGCGAAGGCGCCGACGAAGGCCAGCAGGAACGTCGAAGCCACCATGAAGAAGTAGTTCATCGTCGCGGCGTTCAGCGGCGTGCCATCGGCCGTCGCGAAAGGCACGCCCTGCGCTTCCGCGAAGGTCTTCGCATTGAGGCCGACGATGACGTCGGGCGGCGTCGCGGGGATCAGGTTGGCGCTGAAGCCGGCCGACACTCCGGCGAAGGCCGCGGCCATGCCGATCAGCGGGTTATGGCCGAGTGCGGCGTACAGCAGGCCGGCGAGCGGGATCAGCACGAGGTAGCCGGCGTCGGTGGCCAGCGAACTCATGATGCCGAGGAAGACCAGCAGCAGCGGCATCCAGCGCATCGGCACCTGCCGCCCGGCCTTCTTGATCAGCGCGCCGAGCAGGCCGGCGTGTTCGGCCACGCCGATGGCCAGCGTCACGACCAAGATGACACCGAGCACGCCGTTGCCGAAGCCGAGCCAGTTGGCCAACAGCGCGTTGTCGAAGATCCAGCGCAGGTGCTCGCCGGCGAGCATCGGCTTGACGCTCTGCTCGACCGGGCCGTTCGGGCCGAGGGTGGCGAAGGTGGTGCCGCCGAGCAGGGCCGCGGCCAACAGGGCGATGACGTAGAACCCGATGAACAGCAGCACCGGATCGGGGATGGCGCGCGCGATGCGCTCGATGCGGGAAGACGTCGTGGCCACGAAGGACGGGCGATGTGATCGACCGGTGACCGTGACGAAGACGATGTGAAAACCGCGCCTTCGCGCGCCACCGCCCGGGGCGCCTTGTCGCGGTGCGCCACGGCTCCGCATGATCGGGCCATGCGCCCGCCGACGTTCACGCCCCCGCCCCTTGCCGGCCCTTGGATGGCCGCGGCTCGACGGCGCGGCTGGATGATGGCCGCGTGCCTCGCCGTCCCGGCGTTCGGGCTCGGCGCCCCGGTGTCCGGCCCCGCCTCCGCCGCGCCCGTGGCCGCGCACGGCGCGGACGCGCCCTGGACCGCGTCCGCCGAGGCGCTCGGTGCCGAGCACTGGATCGCGCGCTGGCCCGGCGCGGCGACCGTGCGCCTCGACCCCACCGCCGTCGCGGCGTTGAATGCGCGCCTGTTCGACGCGGATCCCGCGCTGGCGCGCCTCTCGGCGCTGCCCGATGCGCTGCCGTCCGAGGCCGTCCGCGCGCGGATCGTGGCGCTGTCGACGCCGTCGCCGCGGCTGCGCTGCCTTGCCGGCGGCCGCGAGGTCGACGAGCGCGATCGCCGGCGCTGGCGGGCGTCGCTGGGCCTGCGCGCGCTCGAGCGCGAGTCGTCGCGGCGGCTCGGCTGGGCGCTGGTGACGCGCCGCACGGCACTGCGGACCTTCCCCACCGACGAGCCGGTGTTCGCCGCGTGCGATGACACCGATCTCGACCGCTTCCAGGAATCGGCCTTCTTCCCCGGCACGCCCGTGGCGGTACTGCACGCGAGCGCCGACGGCCGCTGGCGCTTCGTCGTGGGTCCGACCTACGCCGCTTGGGTCCGCGCGGACGCACTGGCGATGACCGATCGCGACACCGCGCTCGGCTTTGCCGCACGCGCCACGCGCACCGTGCTCGAGCCGGTGGCGCGGCTGGCGACCACTCCGGAGGCCCCCGCGGTATCTCGGCTCGCGCTGGACATGGGCGTGGCCTTGCCCGAGCGCCGCGACTGGCCGCTGTTCGACGCCGTCAACGGCCAGGGCGCTCTCGCCTCCTTCGTGGTGGAGGTGCCGACGCGCGCCAGCGACGGCACGCTGTCCATCGCCACGGCGCTGCTGCCGCGCAGCGAGGCGTCGCACGACGGGCCGCTGCCGGCTTCGCGGGCGAACGTGCTGCGCCAGGCCTTCCGCTTCCTCGGCGAACGCTACGGCTGGGGGCACGCGAACGGTGCGCGAGACTGCTCGGGCTTCGTGGCCGAGGTCTACCGCAGCATCGGGATCGTTCTGCCGCGCAACACCGGCGACCAGGCGCGCAGCCCGGCGCTGGCCCGCCAGGCGCTGGACGGGCTCGATCGCGAAGCGCGGCGCGCGGCGATCGCCGCACTCGCGCCCGGCGACCTCATCTATCTGCCCGGCCACGTGGTGATGGTGGTCGGCCACGACGCCGACGGCCCGTGGGTGATCCACAGCGTGCACCGGCTGCGCACCCGCGAGGCGCATGGCGCGCTGCGCACGTGGCCCGCGAACGGCGTCGTCCTCACACCGCTGCGGCCGCTGCAGTTCGACGAAACGCGCGACTACCTCGACGCCGCCACCGCGCTGGTGCGCGTGCTGCCCGAGGACCCCATCGAATGAGCCTGCCCGCGTGAGGATCACCGGGGGGCGCCTCGGACGTCTTCGCGTGCCGCTGACGGTGCCGTTCCGTACGGCACTGCGGGAGGTCGATCGCATCGACGATCTCGTGCTGCGCCTCGAGACCGACACCGGCGCCGTCGGCCACGGCAGCGCGGCGGCCACGGCGATGATCACCGGCGACACCCACGCCTCGATCGAGGCCGCGCTCCGCGGGCACCTGCTGCCGGCCGTTCTCGGCGGCGACATCAGCGAGCTGCCCGCGCTGCTCGATCGGGTGCAGCGCGCCATGGCCGGCAACCCCAGCGCCAAGGCGGCCATCGACATCGCCCTGCACGACCTCGCCGCACAGGCGGCCGGGCAGCCGCTGCACCGCTTCCTCGGCAGCGGTGCGGAAGCGCCCGTCACGCTCGACACCGACCTCACCATCAGCGCCAACCCGCTGCCGACGATGCTCGCCGATGCTCGCACCGCGCTGGACGCCGGCTATCGCGCACTGAAGGTCAAAGTCGGGAAGCATCGCGACGACGATCTCGCCGTCGTGCTCGCGCTGCACATGGCCGTGGCCGGACGCGCCACGCTGCGCCTCGACGCCAACCAAGGCTGGCCGGCCGCGCACGCCATCGCGGTGATGCGCGCGCTCGAATCGCACGGCGTGGGCATCGAACTCCTGGAGCAGCCCGTACCTGCCGACGATCTTGAGGGCATGGCGGCGATCCGCGCGGCCATCCGGACGCCGCTGCTCGCCGACGAGTGCGTGTTCAACGCCCGCGACGCCGAGCGCGCGCTGGCGGCCGGTGCGGCCGACCTGCTCAACGTCAAGCTGATGAAAAGTGGTGGACTGGCCGGCGCTTCGCGCGTCGTGGCGGTCGCGCGTGCCCTCGGCGTGCCCTGCCTGGCGGGCTGCATGCTGGAAAGCAGCATCGGCGCCGCGGCGGCCGCGCATTTCGCCGTCGCGAACCGCGACATCGTGCGCTGCATCGATCTCGACAGCCCAGGCCTCGCGCGTTTCGATCCCGTCGACGGCAATGTCGTCTTCGACGGCCCGCGCATCACGGTGGGCGATACTCCGGGCCTCGGCATCCGCGCCATCGCCGGCCTCGACCCTCTGGATCCCTGACATGCCCCCCAGCTCACGCCTCCGCTTCGCGTCGTCCGCTTTTACCGCCCTGCTGTCCCTCCTGCTCGCCGGCTGCGCCGGCATGGGCGGCACCGCCACCACCACGCGCGAGGGCGGCGTCGAGGCAAGCCGTTCGCGCAGCGTGCCGAACCACGGCCCGTGGCCGAATCCGGCGACGCGCCAGCTGGTCGTCGTCGTGACTCCGAACTGGAACGCGCCGCAGGGGCGTCTCGCGCGCTTCCAGCGCATGCCGGGCGGCGGCTGGCAGCCCGTGGGCGGCTCGTTCCCGGTGACGGTCGGCCGCAGCGGCAGCGGCTGGGGCCAGGGCGTGCACGCAATGCCGATCGACGGCCCGCAGAAGATGGAAGGCGACGGCCGGGCGCCGGCCGGCGTGTTCGCCATTGGCGCGGCGTTCGGCTATGCCGACTCGGCCCCGACCCGGCTGCCCTACGCGGCGATGCAGCGCGAGCACTGGTGCGTCGATGTGCCCGGCTCGCCGCTCTACAACCGCATCGTCGACACCCGCGAGGTCGGCGAGCACGCGATCGAAGGCAGCACGGAGCCGATGCGCCGCGACCTGCACAAGGACAATGACCAGCGCTACCGGCTCGGGTTCGTCATCGAACACAACGCCGCCGGCATCGACCGCGCCGGCAGCTGTATCTTCGCCCACCTGTGGGAAGCGCCGGGCGTGCCCACCGCGGGCTGCACCGCGATGAGCGAGACCGACATGGCGACCCTGCTCGGCTGGCTCGATCCGGGGCAGCAGCCGCGCTTCGTGCTGCTGCCGGTGCAGGCCTATGCGCGCCTGCAGGCCGAATGGGACCTGCCGGCCCCCGGCGGCGTGGGCGGTGGCGGTGGCGGCGGGAGTGCCGGAGCGCGGGCTCCGCACGAATGAGCGCCGCGGGAAGGGTCTTCCTCGGCCTGCTGCTCGGCGCCGTCCTCGGGCTCGTCCTCGACGCCTTCGCACCGGCCGCGGCGCAGCAGGCGGCGGCCATCGCGCAGCCGGTGGGCCGGCTGTGGTTGAACGCGCTACAGATGACCATCGTGCCGCTGGTGATGGGCCTGCTGATCGTCGGCGTGGCGCAGGCCAGCGACGCGGCGGCCTCGGGGCGCATCGCGCGCCGCACGCTGGCGTGGATCCTCGGCCTTGCCACCGCCTCGGCGGTGTTCACCGCGTTCTTCGCGCCGTTCCTGCTCTCGTTCGCGCCGCGCAGCGACGCGCTCACGCAGGCGCTGCAGGCCGCCACCGGCACCGTCGCCGCGCCGGAGGGGAGCGTCGCCGCCAGCCTCGCCGCCCTCGTACCGACGAATGCCATCGCCGCCGCGGCCCAGGGCGCCATCGTGCCGCTGGTGGTGTTCACCCTGCTGTTCGCGTTCGCCTTGACGCGCATCCCGGCGGAACGCCGCGCACCGGTGCTGGCGCTGGCGCAGGGCGTGGCCGACGCGATGATCGTCATCGTCCACTGGGTGCTGAAAGTCGGCCCGATCGGCGTCTTCGCGCTGATCCTTCCGGTCACCGTGCAGGCCGGCGGCAGCGTGCTGGGCGCGCTCGGCGTGCACGTCGCCGTGTTGATCGCGACCTATCTCGCGATCACGGCGGCGCTGTACGCCGTGGCGACGATCGGCCATGGCGAGCCGCTGCTCCGCTTCGCCCGCGCCATCCTGCCGGCGCAGGTCGTGGCCGCCAGCACGCAGAGCTCGCTCGCCAGCCTGCCGGCGATGCTGCACGCCTCGAACGAGCGCTTCGGCTACCCGCCGCAGGTCGGCGCACTGGTGCTGCCGCTCGCCGTCTCGCTGTTCCGCATCACCAGCCCGGCGCAGTACCTCGGCGTGGTGAGCTTCATCGCCTGGGCCTACGGCATCGAGCTCGACGCCACCACCATCGCCACCTGCATCGCGCTCGCCGTGGTCATCAGCCTCGGCTCGGTGGGATTGCCGGGCCAGGCCAGCTTCATGGGCACCAACCTGCCGGTCGTGCAGGCCGCGGGATTGCCGGTCGAACCGCTCGGCCTGCTGCTCGCCATCGACCTGATCCCCGACGTGTTCGCCACGGTCGGCAACGTCAGCGCCGACCTCACCGTCACCAGCCGGGTGGCGCGCGCCGAGGCGGCGGACGGCGCTGCGACCGCCGCTGTGGTGGAGCCACGTGTCGCCGCCCCTCAGCGCGACGCGACGAAGGACGGCTCGAACGGCGCCGGGTCGAGCTGATCGAGGCTGTAACGCAGCGCCACCACGCGCGCGCGCGCATCGAGAACCACCTCGATCGGGGCGATGACCTCGCCCTCCGCACCGAAGTCAAAGCGGCACTGCCCGCGGAACACGCGGTGGCCCGCGTCCGTCGCGGCCCGCTCCTGTGCGACCTCGTGTCGCGCGATGGCCAGCAGCTCGACGTCCGGCGCCTGCTCGGGGAACTCCGCGCGGAGCACGTCGCGCGTGGCGGCTTCGACGGCGATTCGTGCCGGCTCGGCCAGCGTGCGGACGTCCGGCGTCGACCACTTCAGCGTCAGCGCCTCGACCCTCGCCGAGGTGGCGTCATAGCGCGCAGCAAAACGCAGCGCGGCCGCGCCGTGTCCGCCGCTGATCCGCGCGACGCCGGTGACACGATGCCAGTCGCCAATGCCCAGCGGCGCATGATCGAGCGAAACCACCTGCAGGCCGTTCGCGGACGCGCCGGGCACCGCCTCGATCAGCGCCTCCGCGATGGCGCGGCGCAGGCCCGCCGGCGGGGGGCGATGCGACGAGGCGACCGACCGCGCAGGCGCGCCGGACAAGAGGCCCGGATCGCCACGCGCGGTGGCAGCGCTGCCGCCGTCACCGACGTCCGGCGCCGGCGTCGCCGGCCGCGAGAGCATCGCGACCAGCGCGATCGGGGTCAGGCAGAGAGCGAGCCATCGCGTCATCGGGGGCACCGGGGGCTGGGGGGATGCCGGGACGAAGCAGGCGACGTGCCAAGGCATCGCGCACGAACCGCAGCATCCACGGCCGCAACGTGCACGACCGGGCCGTCCGGCGCGGGGCTCCTTCCGCGCTGTGGCACAGTGCTGCCCTCTCCTTCATGCGCGTTTCTCGCACCCGCCCATGCTGACGACCCTGCTGCTCGCCGCTGCCTCCGCCTCCAGCGCCGCTGCCGCGCCGGCGCCACCGCCCGCACCCACGGACTGGGCCACGCCCGCCGAGGCCAGCGGCTTCACCCGGACGCCGCGCTACGCCGAGACGATGGCGTACTTCGAGCGCCTGGATGCCGCCAGCGACCAAGTGGTCATGCTGGACTTCGGCACGTCGCCGCAGGGCCGAACGATGCGCGCGGTGGTCGTCTCGGAGGAGGGCGTCAACACGCCCGAGGCCGCGCATGCCACCGGCAAGCCGGTGGTCTTCATCCAGGCCGCGATCCACCCCGGCGAGAACGAGGGCAAGGACGTGCTGATGGCCCTCGTGCGCGACCTCACCGTCGGCGGCAAGCACGCCGACCTCGTCGACGAGGCCGTGCTGGTGCTGGTGCCGATCTTCAACGTCGACGGGCACGAGCGCTTCGGGCCGTTCAACCGCATCAACCAGAACGGTCCCGAGGCGATGGGCTGGCGCGCCACGGCGCAGAACCTCAACCTCAACCGCGACTACACCAAGCTCGACGCGCCCGAGATGCAGGCGTGGATGCGGCTGTGGCACGCGTGGAACCCCGACCTGCTGGTCGACCTGCACAACACCAACGGCGCCGACTACCAGTACGCGATGACCTGGGCCTTCGAGGCCGCGCAGAACATCGAGGCGCCGCTCGCCGACTGGCAGCGCCGCGCGTTCGACGGCGCGGTGAAGCCCGCGCTCGCCAAGCAGGGTTGGCCGGTGGCCTTCTACGTGAGCCTGAAGGACGGCACCAACCTCCGCGCCGGCCTGCTCGAAGGCGCCTCGGGCCCGCGCTTCTCGGTGGGCTACGCGGCGGCGGTGAACCGCCCCGGCCTGCTGGTCGAGACGCACATGCTCAAGGACTTCCGCACGCGCGTCGCGGTGAACGAAGCGCTGCTGGTCGAGATGCTGCGGATGCTCGGCACCGAGGGCGACGCCCTGCAGGCCGCGAACGCGCGGGCCGACGCGGCGCGCTTCGCCGAGGACGCGTCCATGCCGCTGGCCTTCGGGCTCGCCGAGACCACCGAGACGATCGACTTCCAGGGCTACGCCGACTCGCGCACGCCGAGCGACCTCTCGGGCGGCACGTGGGTGCGCTACGACACCACGAAGCCGGAAACGCTGCGCGTGCCGGTGCAGCGCACGGTCACCGTCACCGCCGAGGCCCCTGCGCCGGCCGCCTACGTCGTCCCGCCGCAGTGGAGCGCGGTGATCGACCGCCTGCGGATGCATGGCGTGGTGATGGCGCGCGTCGACGCGGCCACCGCGGTCGACGCGGGCCGCTACCGCTTCGGGAAAGTCGCGTGGGCACCGCGCCCGTTCGAAGGCCGACACGCCATCACCGAGCTCGAGCAGACGCTGGAGACCGGCAGGCAGCCGATCCCGTCCGGCAGCTGGCTCGTACCGATGGACCAGCCAAAGGCGCGCCTGATCGCGATGCTGCTGGAACCCGCGTCGCCCGACAGCTTCCTGCGCTGGGGCTTCTTCGATGCGATCTTCGAGGACAAGGAATACGCCGAGCCGCGCGTCATGGAGGCGATGGCGCGCGGGATGCTGGCCAAGGACCCGGCGCTGAGGGCCGAGTTCGATGCCAAGCTCGCCGCGGACGCCGCGTTCGCGGCCGACCCGCGCGCGCGGCTGCGGTTCTTCTACGAGCGCACGCCCTACTTCGACGCGGAATTCAGTCGATACCCGGTGCTTCGCCTCGATGCCGCCGCAGCTCGGCAAGTCGGCGCCGGAACACCCGCGCCTCCCAGGCCAGCAGCCGCCAGGTGAGATCGGCGAGCAGCGCGAAGGCGAGGCCCACCACCACGCCCCCGATGAACAGGGCGTGGGTCAAGCGAAGGGCCATCCCGAGCTGTCCGCCGATGTCGAGGACGCCCATCACCCACGAGCCCACCCAGCCGGTGAAGCCGTACACCGGCACGATCGTGAACGGGTTGGTGAGGAACTGCAGCGCGGCCATGACCGTCAGGTTGCCGCGCACGCCGAGCGCCGCGCCGAAGGCCAGCGGCAGCTGCAGGCCGTACAGCGGCAGGAAGGCGAGCACCGACCCGACGTACAGCGACGGCAGCACGTTCGCGCGCTTGAACGACCACAGGAAGGACGCGCGACGCGCATGCGCCGCGAACCACTTCAGCACGGGGTAGTTCGCGACATTGGCGCGCCGCGGCAAGGGCTTGAGCAGGCGCCGAAGGCGTCGGCGCCGCTGCAGCCAGGCTTGGTGGTGGCGGTGGAGGTCGTCGTGGGGTGGCATCAACCGATTATCCGCCGCGAAGGGCCGCTTCCATGCGACGGTTCGCTCCGAAGGCAGCGGCCACCGCTCAGCGGCGAACGACCGTGACGGTCGCCGTCGACGTCGCCCCATCGACGTCGGCGATGGTGTAGGTGAACGCGATGCTGCGATACGCCGTGAAGGGCGGATGGAAGCGGATCATGCCGCCCTCGATGCTGGCCTCGCCGACGTCCGGCGTGGAGACCGCGACGATGCGGAGGCTGTCACCGTCCGGATCGACGTCGTTCTGCAGCACCGGGATCAGGACCGGCTGGCGACGGGCCTTCACCGAATCCGGCTGGGCCACCGGGGGCCGATTGGGCACCACCTCGATGTGGACGTCGCCATCGCGCATCGCTCGGCCGTACGTGGCGCGATAGCGGAAAGCGTCGCTGCCCACGAAGCCCGGGTTGGAACGGTACTGGAGCCCGGCCCCCTGCGGCGAGGCGAATCCCGACGCCGGCGAGGACGCCAGGCCCACGCCTACCGCCCCGCCGTTGCCCACCGTCGGGAACACGCCGAACTGGATGGTGCGACCCGAAATCACCCGGATCGACGCGGGCGGCGCCGACAGCGGCGCGTAAAGGCGTCGCAGCAGGACGCCGCCCGGCACGCTCACCATCAGCAGCGACCCGTCGCGCGAAAGACGCGTCCGGCCGGATTGGAAGGACCAATTGCCGGGATGATCGAAGCGATGCCCGACGGGATGCGCCGCCACCAGGGACCAGGTCCGGGTGTCGTACTCGCGCACCTCGGTGGTCTGCGCCCAGGGCATGAACGCGCGAGCCTCGACGGGATGGAAGGCGATACCCACCGGCTGCTGGCCGGCGTAGGCGCCGAGCGTCCTCGTCCGCTGGTACGTCGCGTTGTAGACCATGCCGCCGCCGTAGGTCGGCAGCAGGAACTGGTCGCCGAACCGATCGGTACCGATCTCGTAGTTGAACCAGCTGGTGCCGTCGGAGTAGCCGGAACGACGGACGATCGCGCCGGTGGGGAGGTCGACGAGGCCCCATGCGCCGTCGGAGATGTTGGCTTCCGCGAAGGCGATGGTCAGCGCGTCGCCGCTCGGGCTGAGCATCGTGTTCTGCCGCACCGACGCCAGGGTGTTCCACGTGTCGGTGGCCGGATTGAAGCGGCGCATCGGCACCCAGCCGGAGCCGTTGAAGGTCGAGGTGGTGTACACGCGCCCGTCCCCGCCCCAGACGACGGTGAACAGGCCGCCCTCCATGAAATCGCGCGTCGTCCGGACCTCGCGCGACTGGAGCGTGTCGGGATCGACCAGCCACAGCCTCACGCCGCTGCCGCCGGTGTCGCGATCGGCGACGGCGAGCGACCGGCGATCCGGCGACAGGTCGATGCCGCCCAGCTGGCCGCCGAGGACGATCGGTTCGAGGGCCTCGCCGGTCGATGCGCGGAACCGCAGCACTCGATCGCCGGCGCTGAGGTAGACGAGGTCACGGAGGTCGTCGTGGACGGCGTCGTGGCGCAGCGGCGCCGGCAGCAGGAGGTTCTGCAGCGGGACCAGCGCCGGGGCGCCGGGTGATTCGGCCGCGTTGCCGCGGGAACCGGACGCCGCGCAGAGGGGCATCGCCAGGGCGGCGAAGAGACAGGCAACAAGGGGACGGGGGGCCATCGATCGCTCCATGATCCGCGCCGGCTCGGGGAGGGCGTCCGGCGGGTGCGCCATGATGACCGAGGCCCGGGCAGCGCGGAAGCGCAGCGCCCTCACTCCGCGGTCACCCGCCCTTCAATGGCGTTTGATGCCCGCCCACGCACGATGGCGGCCTTCACGACAGGCACGCCCATGGCCCTCATCCGTTTGATCTACGCCAGCCGCGCGGCCGACGCGCTGACGCCGGCCGACCACGAGCAGATCCTCGAATCCTCGCGCCGCAACAACGCCAAGGTCGGCGTCACCGGCCTGCTGGCCTTCGGGGCGCGCGAGTTCCTGCAGTGCCTCGAAGGCCCGCGCGACGCGGTCAACGCAACGTACGCGCGCATCCTCGGCGACCGCCGCCATGCCGACGTCCAGATCCTCGACTGCCGCGACGTCGACCAGCGCTGGTTCGGCGAATGGAGCATGCACGGCCTCCCGCCGTCTCGGCTGTCCCGGCAACGCGTGCTCCGCTACAGCGAGCGCGAGCTGTTCACGCCCACCCGGATGAGCGGCGCGAGCGCCACCGCGCTGCTCGCCGAGCTGGCGCGCGACGGCGAACCGGCCTCGGCCGAGGCGCCAACCGAGCCCGCCGCCACCGCGGCGCTCGAGGCCCGGCCGACGACGTCGGGGCTGAGCGGGCTGTTCCGCCGCTAGGACCACGGCGCTCCGCGCAGGGCTCAGCGGGCGAAGAGGACTTCCTCGGCGCTGGTCGGATGCAGGGCCACGGCGTCTTCGAGATCGGCGGCGCTCAGTCCGCGATCGATCGCCAGTGCGAAGCCCTGCAGGATCTCGTCGGCGGCCTCCCCCAGCAGGTGCAGGCCAACCACGCGCTGGCCGGCGCCGACGCAGACCACCTTGAACACGCTGCGCTGCGGCAGATCGGCAAGCGCCGCGACCATGGGCCGGAAGGCGGCGCGGCGCACGCTCACCGCATCGCCGAAGCGAGCGCGCGCCTGCGCTTCATCGAGCCCGACGCGGCCGAGCGGGGGCTGGGAGAACACCACGCTCGGCACCGCGTCGACGTCGATGGGCGGCGAAGGGCGCGCCCCGAACGCGCGATCCGCGAACCGGCGCCCAGCGGCGACAGCCACCGGCGTCAGCGCCGGCTGCGTGGTCGCGTCGCCGACCGCGTACACGCCCTCGACGGCCGTCCGCTGCTCGCCGTCCACCTCGATATGGCCGTGCGCCCCGGTGCGCAGTCCGATCCGGTCGAGGCCCAGATCGTCGGTGTTCGGCGTGCGGCCGATCGCCCACAGCACCGCGTCGAAGGCCGCGAGCGCCGGTTCGCTCGCCTCGGTGCGGAAGCGCACGTCGATGCCCAACGCGCGGTACTGCGCGGCAAGCTCGTCGACCAGCTCCTCGTCGAAGCCGTCGAGCAGCCGCCCGCCGCGGACGAACATCGTCACCTCGCTGCCCAGCGCGCGCAGCATCCCGGCGAACTCCACGGCCACGTAGCCGCCGCCCACCACGGCGAGACGCCGCGGCAGCGCGCGCCAGCGGAACACATCATCGGAGACCGAATAAGGGCCGCCCCCGGGCGTGGAGGGCGGCCGCGGGCGACTCCCGGTCGCCACCAGCACGCGCGACGCGCCATACGTCGACCCGTCGTCGGCAACGACGGTCCGGGCGTCGAGGAAACGCCCGCGCTGGGCGACGTGCGCGATACCGGCCGCCCGGAGCTTCGCGGCGTAGCCGGCGGCGATCGCGTCGACGTAGCGCTGCCGGCGCGCGACGAAGGCCGGCCAGTCGATCGGGCCCACGTCCCGCGCGAAGCCGAGCGCAGGCGCGGCGCGGCCGCGCTGCGCCAGATGCGCCGCGAGCCACATCGCCTTCTTCGGGACGCAGCCGGCGTGCACGCAGGTGCCACCCAGCGGCCCGGGGTCGAACAGCGCCACGCTCGCCCCGTGCGCCGCTGCGCGCTGGGCCGCGGCGAGACCGCCGGAGCCGCCGCCGAGGACGATGAGGTCGACGTCTCGCATGCCGGGCTCCCTAGAGCGCCTCGAGGGCTTTCTTCGCGTCGGCGTAGCCCTGCTGCGCCGAGCGAGTGAACCAGTAGCGGGCCTGCTCGACGTCCTGCGCCACGCCTTGGCCCTTCAGGTACAGGTGGCCGAGGCTGTACTCCGCAACGAAGTTCTTCATCGCCGCCGCGCGTCGATACCAGGCCTGCGCCTCGTGGAAATCCTGCGCAACGCCGAGCCCGTGCTCGTAAAGATCGGCGAGATTGCACAGCAGCGCCGAGCCGTTGACGAACATGTCCGGCGAGTCGATTCGCGCCACCTCCGCCTCCGCGCCGGCGCGGCGGTACAGTTCCGCCGCCTGATCGGCCATGCCGACCCGCTGCATCAGGTTCGCCCACGCGCACTGGGTGTTGTAGTCACGCGCCTCGATGGCACGCTGCAGCGACTCCGGCACCGCGCGCCGCTCGGTGCCGCGATACGGGCGCACCTGCCATCGCTCGTCGACGCGAAGGAACAGCTCGCGCGACAGCGCAGTCGCCGGATCGCGCTGGGCCGCATCGATGCTGGCGATCAGGAACGCGATGCCGTCGGCGTCGCCTTCGTTCGCGTAGACCACCGCGTCGCGACTCGGGAACGCGGCGACCACGGGGACCCCTTCGCTGCCCATGACGTTCCAAAGGCTGGCGAAGCAGGCGAAGCTGCTGTTGTCGATGGGTTTGGCGGTGTAGAGAAGGTCGACACCCGGCGCTCGCAGGATCCGGAAGCCCTCCCACAGGGTGTGGCAGTGCGCCTCGGCCAGCGCGTGCAGCGCGTCGTGGCCAAGATCACAGGCACGTCGCTCGCCCTCGGTGATCGGCGGACGGCTGTCGAGCAGATCGTTGACGTAGCTCAGCACCAGATCGCCGCAGAACGGGCGCATCACCGGCATGTCGTCCGGCGTTTCCGCGTGGCGGCGCCGCCACGCCTCGGCCTGCTCGGCATTGATCACGCGGATGGCTGCGCGACCGAGCTTGAACGCTCCGAGCCGGCCCGGGTTCGCCGCATCGACCGGGGCCTCGAGCGCCTCGCCGCCCGACGTGTCGCCCCCGTCGCCGAACCGCGGCCGCTGCGGGTCGAGCTTCGGAAACGCGTCGTCGACCGCCGACTTGCCGTGCTTGCGGACAAGGCCGGCCCATTGGCGCTTGGTCAGCACGATGAAGGCGAGCGTGTCGCCGCCTTCCGACGCCGCGACGAAACGGAGCTCGTGGTCGCGCGAGATCAGGAGGTTCAGCGCGCCCAGCGTCCGATCCTGCTCGCCGGGCGCGCCGGTCAGTGGCGCCTCGACGCGCGTGCCGCGGAACTCGATCTGCAGCCGGTCGTCCTGCCAGGCGATCGGCATCGGCTCACCCAGGACGTCGGCCACCATGGCCACGATGTCGTCGTGGCCCTCGCGCCAGTCGACCCAGAAGACCCCGGGATACGCGTTCTCGAACAGCGCCTCCGATGCCGACTCGGGGCGCTCGATCAGCGCGTGGACGAACTTGATGTCCATGCCGGCGTGGCTCCAGGGGGGAATGGAACCCCAATGCTAGAGGATCGACGAGACATCGACGTGGCCGATCAGGAGTGGTGCAAGGGTCTCGCGTGTCTCGCCTTCGACGGGGCGCCGCCCGGCGCAGCCGAGGCGTCGCTCCGTAACGTCAGCGAGCATCTTTCGGGTCGTGATCTTCAGGCCGGCGATCGACGCGGGCATCGATGTCGTGTGGAAACAACGAATCAACATCAGGCCATCGAGCACGATCCCGAATGCGGCGTCCCCCGGTTCGAAGAGGCGCCGGGACGCAGATGCAGGCCTCTAGCAGAAGCGCCAACCAGAGGAGTGCCAATCCACGGCTCAGCCCCATGCCGACCAGCCGCCCAGCACCATCGCCACCGTCACGGCCATGGCCGAGAGGCCGGCCAGCCGCGGCGCCCAGGCGCCGCCGCGCCACAGGGCGAGAGCACCCGTCAGCCCCGGCAGAAAGACCAACCACGGCAGCCACCCCCAACTCAGGGGCACGCCGTAGAGCAGAGCCGCCGAAGACATCGGATCGGTGCTGGCGAGAAGCCCGGCGGGTGCGCCCACCGCGGCGATGGCGGCCAGCGCCGATGCCCACGTCCAGCGCAGGCCAGCGGCGGTGCCGAGCGGGCGCCGCCAGCGGCGCCAGCCGACGCCCAGCGCCACCAGCAGGCTGGTCAGCGCCGCGCCTGCGGCGACCAGCGCCAGCGTCGGCGGTTCAGCGCTTCCGACCAGGGCCACGAACAGGCGCGCGGGGCCGGGCAATGGCGTGACCGCATGGATGAAGGGCGGCGGCGTCATTTCGCCGATGCAGCCGGTATCGAGGGCTTGGTCCGGCGATGCGAGGAAGGCGCCGATCAACTCGCGGGTGCAGGGACCGGCGCCGCGCACGCTGTGCGCGGCGAAGGGCACCTGCACCAGCTGCGGGCCGGAGCCCAGCGCCGCCGCCACCGCGGACGCGGGCGGTTGGAAGCTGTCGTAGCCACCGGCCAGCACCAGCATCGGCACGGTGGTTCCCACCGGCCAGCGCGGCGTCTCGCCGGGCGAGGCCCACGCGCGACACACCTCGCTCGGCAATCCGGTCAGCGCCGTGATCGGATCCGCAAGCCCCGTTTGCGCATGATGACGCGGCCGATCCCGGCAGTCGGTGGCCGCCATCGCGGGGAAACTCGCGGACTCGTCACCCACGACGGCGAACAGACTGATCGGACCCGCCAGGATCCCCGTGTCGCGCCGCGCGGCCGCATCGATCAGCATCGGCAGACTGCGTACGCCGGCCTCGGAGCCGGTCAGGATCACGACCAGCGTCCGCAGCGCCATGCCATCCAGCAGGCGAGGCCGGCTCCCGCGACCAACGGGCAGCGGCTCGGCGTCGAGCGCGGCCACGGTGGCATCGAGCTGCGCCCGGCTGAACTCCGGCCAGCGGGCGGCACATCGCGGGTCCTGCGCGCACTCGCCGGCGACGCGCTCGATGAGACGGCCCTGCATCTCCGCGGTCGGCAGCACGAACTCGTCGGCCGGGTACAGGGAATCGAGCACCGCCGCGGCAACACGCTGCGGGTGCGTCGCGACGTAGTGGGCCGCTACCGTGGTGCCGTAGGACTCGCCCAGCAGCAGCCAGCGCTCGACCCCGAGCGCTTCACGCAGGGCCTCTGCATCGCTCACGTTGAGCGGCGTGCCGAAGTGGCGCGCGTCGAATCCAGCCGCACGAAACGCGACGCGGCATTCCTCGGCGATGCGCCAGCGCTCGGCCGCGGCCGCCGCGGGGCCGTCGACATGCGTGAACGTGGCGAACAACGCGGCGGTGGTCCGCTCGCAGACGCGTGGCGTGCTCCGCCCACCGCCGCGCATATCGAAGGCGACGAGGTCGTGCCCGGGCACGACATCGCGCGAGCCCATGCCCATCCAAGGGGTCATCTGGCCGCCGGGTCCGCCGTGGAGGAAGAGCACCGGCGCAGCGCCGGGCTTTGGATCGGCGCTCCGCTTCACCACCACGGCGATCTCGAAGCGGCCGGCCGAGGGATCGGCCGGGTCGCGCAGCACCTGCAGGCGCGCGCAGCGCAATCTCGCCGCGACATCGGCGTCGATCACCTCGATGTCGCAGGGCTCATCGACCAGCGCGCCGATCGGAGGCAGCGGCGAGGCGCGCCCGCTGGAGGGGAGTCCCGCCAGGGCCGATGCAACGAGGGCGAGCAGCGTTCCGAAGGGGTGCAGCGGCGGTGTGCGCGTTTTCATCGTTCGATGGCCTGTAGGGGAAGGCTGCGGCGCCAGCCGACGATCAGCGCCACCAGCAAGCCGATCAGCGCCGCGCCCGCGGCGAAACGCGTTGGCGTCGGCGGTGCAGGAGCGCCGGCCACGGCCGCAAAGAGGCGCGCTGGACGCGGCGCAGCGACGACCTCGGACGCGGACGGCTGGAAACGGTCGTAGCGCCCGGCCAGCACCTGCAGAAAACGCAGGCGCGCACAGCGCAACCGCGCCGCGACCGCATCATCGATCACCGCGTCATGGATCACCGCGAGATCGCATCGCTCGTCGACCAGCGCGCTGGTCGGACGCAACGACGAGGCGTGTGCGCTCGGGGGCAGACCCATGAGAACGGACGCGATGAGGGCGGCCAGCATGTCGCGGCGGCGGGGCGAGCGTGCGCGCGTTTTCATGGCGCGATGGCCCTCGGGGCAAGGCGGCGGCCGCTCATGTCGGTGCGCCCGGTGCTGGGGGATGCGAGTGGTCTGCCCGGGGGCGGCGCGGGCAGTTGGCGCGCCGCCGCGACGGCCGCGCGGGCGTCCAGCAGGGCCAGCCCTTGCGCAGACGTCGTCGCCGTGCCGACCAGCAGGGCCACCACGGCCGCGGTGTCGAGATCAGGCCGCACCGACAGCACCTGGGCGGCGGCATTGACGACTTGCGGCGCGGAGAGCGACGCGCCGGTCGCGCGGATGCGACCGCCGCCGGGCACCAGTGCCTCGATGTTCTCGCCGAGCGCGTGCAGGTCGACCGATGGCCCCGTCGAGGCAAACGTGCTCAGGGCGCCGGCCGCATCGACCGAGGCCACCGACAGCACATTCGGCAGGTTGATGCTGGCGGGCAGATCACGGACGAAGTCCATGTTCTGGTTGGCGTTGCCGGCGGCGATCACGAACAGGATCTCCGGCGCGTCGGCGATCAGGGCCGCGTAGCCATCGAACAGGGTATCGAAGATCGCCTGGGCACGACGTTTGCGCGTCTCCGCATCGGCCTCGAGGTGGTGGGCGGCGAGCAGGTCTTCGATATCGCGGGCGGTGAGGCCCCAGCTCAGGTTCGCCACCCGAACGCCTTCAGCGCGCAGGTAGTCGATGCTGGTGCGCCCGTAGTCGAGCATCCGCGCGGCCATCGCCTCGTCGATCGGCGGCGGCACCGCGGCGTTGGGCAAGGTGAAGCGCACGGGCACGATGCGGATCGCCGGGTTGCCGCGCGAGGCGATGTCGGCCACGAGGGTGCCGTGGCTGCGGCCG
>ERZ1066117.868-NODE-868-length-18395-cov-16.690840_pt1 | contig 18395 bp, 17 predicted proteins | sample MGYA00382764_ERZ1066117 | MGnify/ENA primary metagenome ERZ1066117 (study PRJEB33369, sample SAMEA5778347) | biofilm metagenome | biome: Industrial cooling water; feature: Water cooling tower basin; material: Biofilm | place: United Arab Emirates | collected...
ATGGCTCAAACTCGTCTCTTCTACCCTAGCTAAACTTAAGCCCTGGAGTACTAGAGCAAAGAATAATGGGGATTTTCTTCGTTTCTGAGCTATCTTTCAAATCGCGGCAAACCTCGAACCCACTGCGATCGGGCAGCACCACATCCAGCACAATTAGATCAGGCTGATGCTGGGAAATGTGTTTGATCGCCTCTTGTTCACTGCCTGCAATAATGACACTATAGCCAGCCTCTTTTAAGCAGCCAGATGCAATTTGAGCATCCGTCATCAGGTCATCAACTACCAGAATTGTGTTCATAATTATGTTGCAACTCATTGCAATAAGTTGTTGAGATGGGGAAATTATTGCAGCCGATTAACAGCATGCCAGGTATTCTGAGGGGGATATAGACAGGATTACAGCCACGTCTAATTCAACAGATCCTTGCCCCAAAAGTTTGGCTTACAGCCTCTTGGTCTACGCCTCTTTGGCTAGAGAGACATATTTCTGAAACACCTCGATCAATTGTTCCTGGCTGATCGATTTGTTTAAAAAGTCTGTGGCTCCCACCAGTTTGGCCCGGGCCCGATCAATAATGCCGTCATTACCGGTCAGAATCACGATCGGGATATCACGAAATGCTGAGAGTTTACGCAGTTGGCTGCAAATTTCGTAGCCATTCGTTACAGGCATCCGCAGATCGAGGAGCACCAGTGCCGGTTTCCTGGCCAGTAACTGGGGAATGGCCCGCAGTGCATCTGTAATGCCGAGGAAGCGATAACCCGCTCTAGTGACGACTTGCTCCAGAGTTTGGCACATCCAGGGACTATCATCAACGCAGGCAATCAGAGGTTTTTCACGGTTGGGCTGCGGAGTGGCGGGGGGTAGGATCAGTGGTGGCAGATCGGGAATATCTTTTAAGACAATGGTACCGCTCTGGATATGGGGCAGAAGGGAAACCAGCACCTCCTGGGCCGATCGCTGCATCTTCATCCCCAGATCCCGCAGGGTGTGCTCCCCATTCAACAGTTGCACCAGGGTTTCATAAACCTTGGGTGAGGTTCTGGCTTGCAGTTCTTGGGGATGAGCAATAACCGGGGCCCCATTGAACGAGTAGGTCTTCAGAGGGGCAGCCGACCATTGTTGCCAACGGGCTTGTTCCTGCCGGGCCAGGTCTACCGGATCAATTAAAGTGACTGGTTCGAGCAGGGATTCACCAGGAACAAACTGCCGGGTAATGCGATCCGTTTGGAGTATATCAGCCAAAATTTCAGCCAGCCCATCGTAAATGACCTGCTTAACCTGAGGTTGGGACAAACAGGCGTGAGCTAATAGCCGATTAATAAATTGATATTCCCAAGAAAGGGTGATTGGTTCCCGCTTCACTTCCTCGACTAAAGTTTGCAGAACTCTCAGGGTTAAACCAGGAGAAGTATGGGATAGATGCCGTTGCCAACGTTTAACAGAATGCTGTCCACCTGTACCATAAAGCAGTTGCCCGTCCTGAATATAGAACGTCCAGGATTCCTGTGGAGATGTGACGATCAGTTGTCCAGTAGCTTCTTCTCTCTTCAAAGCCATCAGGTCGTCAAATACCTGGGTTAAACTCAGCGAATGGTGTGTACTCAACATTCAATATCCCTCTTGATTGTTAGGTATAGCAGTCCCCCCTGGATCTAACATCAGCCTTTCCGCAATGGTTTTTTAGCCTGAAATTAGGTTCAGTCAATTCAAAAACCGGGAGCGGATTGATAGCAATAAACTGATGTTTTTAAGATGAACTCTTATTAAAAAAGCTATAAAAGTTATCTTGCCTTGTCAGTTATCTTATAAAAATTTTCACCCCACTGTAAATGGGGAAAAGTACGGAAAAGCCCTGGGGAAAAGTGGGTAAAGCTGTGGTTTAGAGGCAGCTTAAACCAGAAAAGTGGGGTGAGCCAGGTGAGTTAAGTAAGTTAGGTGATATTGCAGGCAAGATTTCAGAACTGTTCCAGCAGCCACTCGCTGGCCCGTTCCCCCAGTTCTAGAGGAATTGTGACCGCTTTACCCAGGCGAGGACGTTCACGGGTTTGCTGAACAAATCTTGTCACCACTTCCACCGCTCCCCAGGCGTGCAGGTACTGGGCGATCGCTCCCAGGTGCTCCATATATTCAGTTTCGCTCATGGGAAAAGACGCTTGCTCCAGATAGCGCCACATGATCTGGACTAAAATCTTGCCTTCACCCCGGCGGAGTTGAATGTCGTAGGAGCGGCCCCACTTCGTCACTAAGAGTTGGTGTAGTTCCTGGCCCGTCATTGCAGCACCCGTTTGCAGTACCTGAAATGGAAAAGAGCAGATTTAGCCGAAACTTCGGTAGACAGGATGAATTTAGGATGCGTCAGGTGTGATAATGGCTTTATCAATCGTAATCATTATCCCCACAGCGTTCTGATTCACTCAGTTCTGCTCCCTTCGGTCATACGTCATCACCTTCAGCGTAAACTATGGCTCAACTCTCTGGAACTCCCGATGTCCCCGATATGGGTCGTCGCCAATTTATGAACTTGCTCACCTTTGGTTCAGCGACCGGGGTGGCTCTGGGAATGCTCTATCCCGTTGTCCGCTATTTTATTCCTCCTGCCACTGGAGGCGTAGGCGGCGGGGTAGTGGCTAAAGATGCCCTGGGCAATGATATTGGTGTCAGTGATTTTCTGGCTAAGCATCCGGCAGGCGATCGCGCTCTGGCTCAAGGGCTGAAAGGCGACCCCACCTACATTGTGGTTCAGGACGATCACACGATCGGTGACTATGGCTTGAATGCCGTCTGTACCCACCTGGGCTGTGTTGTCCCCTGGAACATTAGTGAAAACAAATTCATCTGTCCCTGCCACGGTTCTCAGTATGACAATACTGGCAAAGTGGTGCGTGGCCCGGCTCCCCTCTCTTTAGCCCTGGCCCATGCCGCCGTCAGTGATGACAAAATTACCTTTACCCCCTGGACTGAAACCGATTTCCGCACCGGTAAAGAACCCTGGTGGACTTAGAGAAACACAATAGTAAAGATGAAAAAAAATCCTTTAGCTGTCCTTATTCAGCGAACCCTATTCGTTTTTGCCCTCAGCCTTGCTCTGCTCAGTTCTCTGGGTTCACCGGCCCAGGCCTATCCGTTCTATGCCCAGCAGGCTTACGAAAATCCCCGTGAAGCCACCGGCCGGATTGTGTGTGCCAACTGTCACCTGGCGGCGAAACCCACTGAAGTTGAAGTTCCCCAGTCCGTTTTGCCGGATACGGTCTTTGAAGCTGTTGTCAAAATTCCTTACGACACCTCCGTTCAGCAGGTTTTAGGGACGGGTGAAAAAGGCCCCCTCAATGTTGGCGCAGTGTTGATTCTGCCAGAAGGCTTTAAGATTGCCCCCTCCGAGCGAATCCCAGAAGAAATCCAGGAGAAGGTTGGCGGGGTTTACTTCCAGCCCTACAGCCCAGACAAGGAAAATATTGTCCTGGTTGGCCCCCTGCCCGGTGAACAGTATCAGGAAATTGTCTTCCCAGTCCTCTCCCCCAATCCAGAAACGGACAAAGCCATTCACTTTGGCAAATATGCCGTGCATGTGGGTGGAAATCGCGGTCGGGGTCAGGTTTATCCCACGGGGGATAAGAGCAACAACAATGCCTTTAATGCCTCTGTTGCCGGGACGATTACTGATATCAGCAAGGCCGAGGATGGCGGTTATACCCTAACGATTACCCCCGATGAAGGTAATCCCGTCACTGAAACTATTCCGGCTGGTCCTGAACTGCTGGTCACTCAAGGTCAGACCGTTACTGCCGGAGAGGCCCTCACCAATTACCCCAATGTGGGTGGTTTTGGTCAGGATGACACCGAAATTGTGCTGCAAGATCCTAATCGGGTCAAGTGGTTGCTGGCCTTCTTTACTTCGGTCGGACTGGTACAGGCTCTCTTGGTTCTGAAGAAGAAACAGATTGAGAAGGTGCAGGCAGCGGAAATGAACTTCTAAGCCACTGGCTCTTCGTTCGTTCTTTTTTTAATCAATCATTGCTCCATGCTCTTGGGTGTGGGGCTTTTTTTCAGCTTTGCAATCTGGATTGCTGCTAGGGGAAAACCGTGATTGTTCCCCGACAACGCAGCTGTCCTTCCAGTAGACTCAGTTCTGCCAGGGCCACTTCCCGACCCAGGTCAATAATGTAGCCCTCCAAATCGGTCAGGGGAAACCCACGACGAGCGGTCAACCCAGGCAGATAGTGGGGGGACAATAATCTCAGTTGCTGGGGGCTGGCCAGTTCGATCCCGGTTCGCACCACGATCGGTAAAACATGCCCCTGTTCGGTTACCCCATTGAGAGCCAGGGTAAGAGCCTGGGGTGCTAGAAATAATTGCCCTGCCTGAGGGTCGATCCTTAACTGACCCTGACCGGACAACATTTCGTTTAATCCGGCCACCTCTAGCCAACCGGATACCAGATCCGTCAGGGCCTGCTGCAGTAAAGTTGAGCGCAGACTAGCCTGCAGATCCGCTTCCTGCAAAGCAAGATCGATCGTGGCTGTGACCGGCTGCAGGAGCTGGAGGGGATGACCCCGCAGGACCTGTCCCAGATTCACCCGAATATTGCTACCCTGAACTTCAATCTGGCTCAAGTGTAATCCCTGGTAAATCACAGCCTGGGCAGCCAGACGAATTTGGGGTAAATACCCGCCCAGAAGTTGACGATCGCCCGCCTGCAACTGCACCTGTAATTGCTCGACCCGCTGGACCTGCGCCCGAATCCATACCCGCAGAGCCGGAACCAGAACCGTACTGAGTAAGCGGCTTCCCTTTGGTTCAGAGGGGTCAACTCTGGTTTCGCTGCCAGAAAACAAGTGTTCCGATCCAGACATTCATACTCCTACTTATTCACGCTCACACTATTCTTTCTTACACCTGGTTGGCAATTGTCCTCCAGAGTACCACGGTTCCAGGTTGATGATTTAATCTAAGTAGTTGAAAATGAAATAATCATGAAAGGATAATGACTTAAAAATGAATGAAACCCGTTATAATTGCCAGATTTTGCACAGGAATTTTTTGCAGAAATAGGTTGATATTTTATCGGCTTTATAGTATCTTTAATAATGTTTGAAGGGGAGTAGCTGCTGCTCTAGTCACGCCCAGTCTTAATTCAAGTCTGGCCTTGAGTAGCCCATCTGAATCAACATACTGGCTTTTGCCTGGTTCAGATGACAAATAGATCAGGTTTTTTCTATCTTTTCCTATTTGCAAGCGAGACCTTCACCTGGCGGCGATCGACACCTATCCTTGGACTGGAATCAGGGTAAGTATCGATGGGGGCTTGGTGAGGTCTTTTTGCATTCATCAAGCTAACGTTGTCACCTTTTGGCGTAGCTTGAGGCATCCTAGATGAATTTAATTCAGAGCTGTGTTAACCCTGGTAGTTTACTGAGTCCATTGCCAGAGTATCTGTTTGCTCGGCGGCATTGACGGGGGTTAATTTAACTCCTTCACCCTGAGAAAAGAAGATTTAGAGACTGAAACAGGTTGTTATTAAAATCTTGAGGATAGATAGAAATGCTGACTGGATTCACCCTTGGTCTGATGCTGATCACCATTTGCGAATTGGGGGACAAAAGTTTTTTTATTGCCCTGCTTCTGGCTATGCGTCACTCCCGCAGGCTGGTTTTTATTGGTGCAATTCTGGCCTTAATTGCCATGACCTTACTTTCGGTATTAATGGGCAGTATTCTGACCTTTTTCCCCAAAAGTTATACCCATTATGGGGCGATCGCACTGTTCTGTTTCTTTGGAATCAACCTGCTGTTTAAATCGACTCAGATGCCTGCCCATGCAGTTGAAACAGAAGTAATAGCAGCCAAGGAAGCAATTGAAACAACGGGGAGCCGATTAGGACATCGGGCTTCTGCGTTCACGGTAGTCTGTCAGTCTTCTCTGCTGACCTTTCTGACCGAATGGGGCGATCGCACCCAGATCGCAACCATTACCCTGGCCGCCGCCCACCATCCCCTTGGGGTTACCTTTGGTGCCATCTTAGGCCATACCCTCTGCACCCTCCTGGCCGTAATGGGTGGACGATTAATTGCCGGTCGAATTTCAGAGCGAACCGTTACAATGATTGGCGGCACTTTATTCCTCTTATTTGCCATCATGACCTGGTGGGAAGGCATCTAGTGGTGATCCCTGCCAACTCAATTCTGGAGAATGCTCTGCTATGGCTGCGACGGACATCATTCAAGTCTTACCAGACCCCCTCAAGCAACCCAACCATCTAGCTATTTTGGCATCTGTCAGCTTTCACGGATTATTCTTTGCTGTCCTGGCACTTCAGCCCCAGCAGTCTTCGCCCAGAGATAGTCAGATTGTTGACCTGATTACCCTGTCTCCTGAAGAGCAAAAACAATTACCTGCCCTCACCCCACCCCTTTTACCAACCTTCCCCACTGACTCTTCCACGGCAGCCCTGCCTTTTGCTTTTCCCTCCACTGACTTATTCCTACCCCCACCGCCGCTAGAGGGCTTTGATCTAGGATCTTTACCTCCCAGTCTGCTGGTGCCCAGTCTGCCTCTTCCTCCTCCAGTGGACTTACCTCCCCCCCCCCAGTTCAGTTTTCGCTCACCACCGGGATCGAACGTTCCTCTCCCCCCCATCCCCCCCCCCAATCTGAGTGCTGTTCCACCCTCCCCGACTCCATCTGAGCGATTGCCGGGCTTAACCCCAACGCCTACAACCCCAACGCCTACAATCCCAACGCCTGAGTCTACGCCTGCCGGTGCTGCACCGCTGAGTGATCCTGTGGCGATCGCCCCCGGTGAAGATGAACGCCAGGCCACCTCCGGTCTCATTAGCTGGCTGACCCAGGTGCGAGAAACTGCCGATCCCAACAATTTGGCCCTCAATCCCCGTGCCAGCACTGATGTCGTTTACCCGCAAGCCGCCTGTAAAGATAAATTGACGGGCAAAGTCGCCGTCGCAGTCCTGGTTAATCCTGACGGTCAGCTCGTCCCTGCAGTTGGCAAAGAGACCCCTACCAGTCGCCTGGGGGCAAATCCCCAACTGCTACTCACCAGTCAGCAAGAGATCCTCGATCAAGCGGCGATCGCTGCGGTGAAGGAGCTGAAATTTGAGCCAACCGGCAAGTATCAGGCACTCATGTATGCGTTCGAGTACAAGTATTCTGAAGCTGCCTGTGCTGCCAATCCTTCCCCTGCAGCCCCGGTGAGTAGTCCAGCCCCAACCTCGGCCAGTCCCACCGCTTCTCCTGCTCCTGCCGCCTCTCCCTCCCCTGTAGCCCCCGCCCAAAAGCCCAAACCCCCAGCCTCTTCAGCGCCCACACCGAACCCAAATCAAGAACAACCCAGCTCTTCCCCAGCTCTTCCCCCACCCTCCAACTCCACCGATCCCCCCCAGGCAACCCCCAGCCCAGCCCCATCTGCAACGGAATCCCCTGCACCAGAAACCCAACCCTCACAGTCTTGAGCAAGTGGAGCTTAAATCTGCTATGCTAAGGAATGCTTACCTGGAGAGGTGGCTGAGTGGTCGAAAGCGGCAGATTGCTAATCTGTTGATGCCTTTAGAGGTATCCGAGGGTTCGAATCCCTCCCTCTCCGTTCTTCCTTGCCCCGTAAGGCTTCTGGCAATTTAACTTGAATAGTTTATCCGTTCTCATTGTCGCCAAAACCCCATAGTAAAGTAGTAAAATTCGGGGTACAAACGGGGAACAGAAGTAACCGCCAGACATGACTTCTGAAAGCTTCAGAGCCAGGATGCTGCGAGCAGCTCTACGGTACGGTGAACTGAATCGCCAGTTTAACTATGTCACCCTGCGGGAGAAGAAGGGGTAGTTATAGAAGGACTATCAGGATAAAAGTGGCTTGTGCCATCTAAGCCTAACTCAGCTTGGCGATCGCCCCCCGTTCTACTAACACCTTTTGAGTCAGTAAATCCCGCACAGTAGCTACCAACACCCGCTGCTCATTGACTTCAAACTCCACAGCAATGCGATCGATCCCCAACTGTCCCGCTGGGTTGAGATGGGCCACACAGACCTGTTGATGCTGGCTTTCTAAGGAACGAAAATCTGACTGTTTATGCAGTCCTGTACTGGCCATCCGCCCCTGGGCATCATAGGTTACTTCCGCTTGGGAAACCTCGGCAATTTCACCAATATCCAGGCGAATGTCCCGCTGCCCTTCTACCGCCACCTGTAGCACCAGGGGTTCTGTTCTTTTACAGGGATACTGACTGCCTTTTTCAAACAGCGGGTAGTAGTTATAAGCTTTCTCGTAGGGATTCCACAGCCGGATCGCATAGCCGTGGCGCAGGTAATCCTCCACCCTCACCTGAGTTCTCAGGGTTAAGGCTCCGTGGGCGATCGCTTCAAACGGCTTGTCTAACTTCACCCGCTGCCGCCCAAAGTAAGAGATGATCAACTGCTGAATCGCCGGAATCTGGCAGGTTCCTCCCACTAACAACACCTGCTCGATCGCTCCTTTCGTAATCCCTTTGTTCAGGGCGATCGCCAGCACTTCATCCAACGTCTGCCGCAGTTGTTCCAGCAGTTGACGGGTCTCCAGTAATTCGGCTAACTGGGATTGAGTCAGGCTGATTTCATGGGCCATGAAGGTTTCATCATCAAACCAGCTATCCCTGGCCTGGGGCGTGGTAGACAGTTGGATCTTCAGTCGCTCCGCCAGTTCCAGCAGGTTTTGCCAGCCCGTTTCCCCAATGTCCGATCGCGACGTTCCCAGCCTTTGCAGGTAGTCCTCCACAATCCAGGTATCAATATCCACGCCACCGACGTAGGCATCCGACTTGGCCAGCACCTCCGCCCGTAACACCTGGCTTTGCTGACCGGGGGCAGTCGTCCGCACCAGACTCAAATCCAGCGTTCCGCCGCCAAAATCCACCACCAGCACCAGCGAACCGGGGCGATCGACCGCATAACCCAGAGCCGCAGCAGTAGACTCATCCACAATCTGGAGCCGATCGATCTGTAACTTATCCGCATACTCCCGAAACCAGTCCAGGTAAGCCTCAAACGCCCCCACCGGCACGGTTAGAATTACCTTCTGGGGGTTAATGCCCTGCTGCAGTACCCGCTCCCAAACCTGGCGGAGAAAGAGTTCGCACACCCGCTCCGTTGAATAAGTCTGCTGGTCAATCTGCCGGGCAGGGGGAGAATACTGCGCCACCAACTCTCGCTTGAACCCGCGAAAACACCGCTCAGGCTGGGCCACCTCTAACCGCTGCGATCGCACCTGCTCCCCCACCAGCACGGCTCCCTGGGATTGGACAAACACCAGACTGGGAATCACAGAGACCTTGCCCGCCGCCGTTTCAAAGCTGCGGGAGATGCCGGATAACTGGAGTGTTCTGGCGGTTTTGGTCAACGGGTCTTGAATACAAACCACCGTGTTGCTGGTGCCAAAGTCGATCGCCACCGTGGTCATGTCATCCCCCCGGCAAGGTTCGACTCACTTTGGCCGGACAGAGGATGCGATCGCCTTGGCGATACCCGACAAACCGCACGTAGACCAGTTCCCCGACGGCAATATCACTCACATCCGCTTGATGTAATTGGGGATCATAGGGCACTTGCTCCCAGGCAACACCGATCGGTTCATAGCCCCAACTGCGGGTCAGGTTGTCCAGGGGGGTGAAGAGGGAGACCAGGTTTTTGGCGGGCAGATCCGGTTTGGCCTGGCTCATCCGGCGCACACTGGGGTAGTTGGTCAGTAAAGACTGTAATTGCTGGAAGACCTGGGTTTGCAGCTCATCGGTCAGGGTTTCGCTCTGGTCGGCCAGTTCTTGCTTCAGCCGCTGGCATTCCTGACGCAGGGCTTCCCCCTCCCCTGACTCAACCTCTACCGTAATTGCTCCAAACTGTTGCAGTAGGGTGGTCAGGTTCCAGTTCAATGCCGTGGCGATCGCGTTCAGTTGCTCCAGGTTCAGCCGCTCCAGTTCTCCCCGACGGAGATGATTGAGGCTCTTTTGCCCTACATCTGCTCTCTCCTGTAACGCTTTCCAGGAGGTCAGTCCTGCTTGAGCCATGCGGTTCCGCAGCAGAGGGTCATATTGAAGATTCATCGGTTCAGCACTCGACCAGGGAGGTTCAAACAGGGAGAAGACCAGAGCCAACCCGATACCAACCCCACCCAGCAGTGTGCCCAGCAGGAGGAAGAGTAGATTATCGGTTTCAAGCATGGTTCAGGACTGCTGAGAGAGGGATTGGGTTTCTGAGGTGGATAAATATTCTTCACCCTCATAATACTCTGGTAGAAACTCCTGACTTTCCACCGCACCGAGAGCCTTTTCGATCCCGGCGGTGGAGAGGGTACAGTTCGGCCCCGACCCACTGATCACCGTTTCCGTGATCTTGCCATCCTTGCCAATGCGGTACTCAATCCGTTGATACTCTGCCATTTCTAACTCACCAGGGCTGATTTGTCTTAATTGTAGAAAAAGTTAAGCTGTCATAACAACATCAGGATTCAGCAGATCAGGGACGCAAGATTTGGAGCAGGTTCGAGTACTCATCTGTCCAGAGGTAAACGCCAGGTTGGGGGGTGAGGGGTTGCCAGCGCGGATCGGTGTCTAAGCCAGCCAAATCTTCAGCATTTCGTGCAAAAATAACCCAGTGGGAAGAGGATTGGGCATTGGTTTCCTCTGCGGAGCTGGGCAGTCGATCGTACTGGTGCAGGGCCGTTAACTTCAAATCCATAGCCAGGGCTGCCAGCACAGGTTCCAGCTTCAAAAAGCGATTCGTGATATTAACGGCAATTAATCCCTGCTGACTCAACTTGTGCAAATACAATTGCATTGCCTCCCGTGTGATCAAATGCACTGGAATAGCATCTGAACTGAAGGCATCCATCACGATCAGGTCGTAGCTCTGTTCAGCTGCCTCTTGTAAGCGTAACCGTGCATCTCCCCGCAGGATTTGAGCGGAAACAGGAGCATCAGCCAGAAAAGTAAAGTAGCGCCGATCGCTGGCCAGGGTTTCCACCACCGGATCAATTTCATAAAAGCTCCAGGTTTGACCCGGTTGAGCATAGGCAATCAGGGTTCCCACCCCCAAACCCAAGACTGCAACCCGTGCCGGTGGAGTGGGGGCTACTTTTGTTCCTGAAGATGGAGCGGCTAAAGCGCTAAACACCTGCCCGATCGGTCCTCTGGGACTGAAATAGGTGAGGGGTTCCCGTTGCCGTCCCGGCTCAAAACTCTGCATCCCATGAACCGTCGTGCCGTGCAGCAGGGTATGGAGGTTAGTGCGTTGTTCCTGCAGAACCTGATAAACCCCAAAGAAACTGCGTTGGGTGGTTAAGATGCCACCAAGGGAACTAATCGAAAATTGGTTCAGCAGCAAGAGTAATACTCCCCCCGTGATCCAGACGAGCGGTTTGAGCTGAAAAATGGGGACGATCGCCGCTAGTAAGGCCAGGCTGACCAGCAATTCCAGCCCATGGGACCAGTTACCCGCACTAAAGCCGATCAGTAACCCACCAAACAGTAATCCCAGGCTTAACGGTAGGGTCAGACGTAATCCTGATGGGGGAGCCTCCCGGTTCAGACAGGGTAAGAGCAACAAACTGAGGACCAGCACCAGGGGATATTCCAGCACCGTACTGAACAGCAAGGGAGCGGCGATCGCATTAAACATACCTCCGACCACCCCACCCACAGCAATCCAGAGATAAAACTGGGTGAGATAACGGGGACTGGGACGGCGTTCTGCTAATTCGCTATGGAAAAGGTAGGCCACAGCAAAGAGCCCTACAAGGTGCAGAGGCAAAATCAAAATTGCTGGACGAACTACTTTCAGTAGCAAAAACAGCACCAGAGCCGTTAACAGCAAAGGTAACCCGGCCAGCAGGCGACGGTGGGAAAAGGGCGGTTGACGGGCAAAAGCCAGGATGAAGGTCAGCAGGTAGATGGCCAGGGGAACGGCCCAGAAGAGCGGAATCGCTGCAATATCTGTCGTTAAGTAGGTGGTTACACCCAGGAGTAAACTGGAGGGCAAAAATGCCAGTACTAACCAGCGGCCCTGATCCAGTAAGGTGGGAGGTTCCTGCAGGGGAACAACCTCAGATGATGGCTCCAGACTGCTCAACTTACCCTGAAACCGCCAGAGACAATAACCACAGCCCAGGATCAACCCCGTTAAAATCAGATAGCCGATCGCCCAACTGTCCCGTTGTTGAGTTAGCGCAATCCCCGGTTCAATCAGGAGAGGATAACTGAGCAATCCCAACATACTGCCCAAATTGCTAGCGGAGTAGAGAAAATATGGATCGTCACTGTCGGGATGGTCAAGTTGGGCAAACCATCGTTGCAGCAGCGGTGCGCTCGTAGCCACTACGAAAAAGGGTAATCCCACGGACACGAGCAGTAGCATGAGTAACCAGAGCAAAGGCATGGCCGGGGAAAGGGGTACCCAATCCTGCCGCAGGGCGATCGGTAGTAAAGGCAATGGCAGCAATAGAACCAACCCATGCATCAGGATCTGTGCCCGTACCTTCAGCTTTTCCGTTAGCAGATTGGCATAGGCATAACCCAGGAGCAGCACAGTCTGAAAAAAGCAGAGACAGGTATTCCAGACCGCAGGTGATCCACCCAGTAAGGGGAGAATCATTTTCGCAACCATTAGCTGCACCCAAAAGAGCAAAAAGGCGCTGACAAAAAGGGTAAGGGCAAACAGAATTAACACGGCATCCCTGCCAAACCGATGATGTAACACTTAGCATAAATCCTCGTTTCCCATTCATTGAGGCATGAGCCGTCCTGCTTGGCCAGGACAACCCTTTGATCTCAAAAAATATAAAATTGAATTCGATCGCACAGGTGTGCTAGTTTGAGAGACGTGCATAATTGCACTGAACTCATTAGTTTCACGGCTCAGTAGCTCAGTGGTTAGAGCAGGGGACTCATAAGCCCAAGGTCGCAGGTTCAAATCCCGCCTGAGCCATTTGTCAAAAATCAAGAAAATCAACGATTTACAGGGGTTCCAGCGAGGAACTGGTGAGGCAAAGCCCAAACGAATTTGAGTGGACAGAGGTTGTAGAAGTCGTGAGGGATTTGTAGCGATCGAGGTAAAAAATGGTTAACACTTTACCTGCTCCACAAGATTTAGTTTCAGATACCTGGCAGTCAGCGTCCTGGGAGGAGTACACCTTGCTGGCAGACCATCCAAACAGTGAATCGGGGCGTTGCTATTACGATCAAGGGTGGATGAGGATTGAAATGTCGGCATTGGGACCGTTGCACGGGCGAGAGAATTCAATTGTCTCAACCCTGGTTGTGTTATTTACAACGCTCAAGAACATCCGTAGCGTAGAGCTAACCAATACGACGTTCCGCAAAATCGGAATTCGAGATTGCCAACCCGATATTGCCTTCTATCTGGGCGCAGCCTTTCGTTTGCCAGTTCTGGATAATACTCCAGTAGACGTAGATCAGTTTGGTGCCCCTCAACTCGTGATCGAGATTGCTTCTACCTCGTTAAGTGATGACCTGGGGCGTAAGCGGTTGTTGTATGAACGACTGGGTATCCAGGAATACTGGGTCGTGGATGTTACTGTAGGTGAGGTTTTTGCCTTTGCAGTTACGGATGGGGGCAGTAAGCAAATTCGGGTATCAAAGGTACTACCCGGTTTGGATCTCGACCTGGTTGAAGAGGCTCTCCAGCGCGCTCAGAGTCAGGAGGATGGAGTAATTAACCGCTGGCTCCTCCAGACCTTTAACACACCGGAGGCATAATCATCACCATGGCCTCCACGTTGCCGAAACTCCTCTCCTTTGCCAACTTTTCCAGTCAGTATGGAGATGATCCACGTTATTTGTGCGATCGCCTAGACTTGAAGTTCTTTGCGTGATGCAAAAGGTTTGAGTGTTGGGATCTTCCTAATAAACTATTACAGTAAATATGAGTGTGTGTCAGTCCAGATCAATGGCCCAGAGCCTTACGGATCGATCCCAACTGCCAGTTGCCAGGAGTGGATTGAGGGGAGAAAGGGCAAGGGAATATACCCCATTGGTATGGCCATCTAATCTCAAGCGTTGAGATTTATTGTCTCGATCCCAGATTCGGATTGTCTTGTCATCACTGCTGCTAATGATGTAACGATTATCTGGAGTAAAGCAAACCTGCCAAACTTGGGCCGTATGTCCTTCCAGGCAGGCAACTTCCTGTCCGGTTTCAACTTCCCAGAGTCGAATAGTTTTGTCCCCGCTAGCCGTCGCTAAAAGTTGACCACTAGGGCTAAAAGCGATGCCATGAATGCCTGCGCGGTGGCCTTTGAGTTCGTGAATTAAATCACCAGAATGGGGGTTCCACAGGCGCACAGTATTATCCCCTGAACCACTGGCTAGCAAAGTTCCTTCTGGATTAAATGCTAAACACCAAATTCGAGAAGTATGGCCTTCCAAACTCCGGCGCAAAGTTCCTTTGTCCAGATTCCATAGCTTAATTGTTTTATCCCAACTGCCAGAAGCCATTAACCCATTTGCATGGGCGACTAAGGCATAAATTCCACCGGCATGACCGCTTTCCAAGCGCCGAACCAGTTTGCCTGTGGGTAAGTCCCAGTAAGCGATCGTGCGATCATTTCCTCCCGTAACACAAATGTTCTTTTCAGGATAGAAAGCTAAAGCCTGCACAGCCTTTTCATGGGCTTTTTCGATCTGATGGAGTTTCACATAGGAGAATCCCCGATCGTAGCTTTTCCAAATCCGGATACTTTTGTCATCACTCCCGGCAACAAGAAACTTTCCTTCAGGGCTAAAGCCACAAACCCGCACGTTTGCCTGGAAGTCTTTACAGAGGATCTGATTAATCAATTCCTCACTACCCAACTGAAACTTGCGGGCCAAATAAGCTGAAATTTTTTGAATCAGACTCTCTTCTTCAGGAGTAATGATGCCATCTGCCTCAATCAGATTGTCACACTGAGCAATCAGCACAACAGCAAACTCATGATCAACTTGCTCCAGCAGTTCATCCAATGGCTTGAGAGCATCTAAATCTTCCTCCAAACGGGCGAGGGTATCGGACGAGATGGGAAGTTTGGCGACATCTTCTTTAATTTCTGCAATGCTTTTATTGGGCTGTCCTGCCTGATAAACGTGCAGTAAGATTTCGTCCATCACCATCATTTGAGATAAATTATCGGTGAGGGATTCTGTAGCTGCCGCCTGAGATTCTAAAAGTAATTCCTCAGAGACTTGTTCACCCCTACTTCTTGCTTCATAGTACTTACAAGCAGCAGCTCCAACGGCATAGAGCATGGCTGCATTAGCACTTGCACCAATGAGTGCCCCTGCAACTGGAATATTACGGGCAAAACCCAGGCCAGCTTTGAGCGCTACACTTCCCCCCAGAGCTACACCAAAAATGGTCAGGGCCTCCCCTTTTCGCTCAGGAGCCTCCAGATCCATACCATAGGCTCCAGCAATTTGGATAATCATCTCAGCCTGAATTGCTGTTGAAGCTGCTAAGTCGGCAAAGGTAGCGGGTACGGCAACGCCAGGCATAAGACTACTGGCAAAGCCAGACCCCCCCACGATCAGAGCTTTCTCCATAATGATTTGGTTAGCAATTTGATGGGGTAATTTGTGAGGGTGCTGCTGCTGAAGTTGCTCAATTCGCCTTCTGGCACCGACCACATCTACCCGATCGAGAGCGATCAACAATGGTCCCCCTTTGAGGCTATGGGCAATGTCCTTAAGCTGAGTACTATTCTGCAGAACCGCAAGGGCCTGACCCAACCCTGCCATAACCGGATTAGAGCCTACCTTAGCCGGTGCAGATACTTGAATGCTACTCTCAGGTGGCGGAGGAAGGCTCTTTTTCTTAAAAAACATAATTTACTCCTATTCTTTAGATTGAGGATGATGGAGCCGTACCCCTCTAGAGTTCTATATTAAACTTCAATCAAGTATATTGCATGGATACGATCCGTGTGCTGCCCCTGGAGTGATGACAAAATAGGGGCATTCTTAAAAAAAACCGATTTTTGGCATGATATAGATGAAATCCATCTAGCCTGTAGTTGGGCTGGTGAAACCGGCAATTAATCATTACATTCAAGACCCTAAAGATGAATCTAAACATGGGCTGTGGCCACAATAAAGTTCCTGGTTACATCAATGTGGACGCTTCACCAGAATGTGAACCTGATGTGCTATGTAATTTAGAGGAACTGCCCTGGGCATGGCCAGATAACTCAGTAGATAACGTACGTTTCAATCATTCTTTAGAGCATCTGGGCCAGGATACCAATATCTTTCTTGGCATATTCAAGGAGCTATACAGAATCTGTAAGAATGGCTCCATCATTGAGATTAATGTTCCCCACCCCCGACATGACAACTTCATTAATGATCCAACCCATGTCCGGGCCATCACACCCCAATTATTGAATTTGTTTGATAAGCGGCTGAATGATGAGTGGAAGAGAACAGGGGCAGCAAATTCACCCCTGGCACATTATCTGGGCGTTGATTTTTCAGTCATTGAATCAACGGTCTTTCTGGACGAACCCTATAGAGAGTTGTATGCCAGTGGTAAAATCTCTGAGGCAGAGATAGGGGCAATGATTCGTGAAAAGAACAACGTAGCGTCTGAGTATAGAATCAAGCTCGTAACTATAAAAGAAGAGAAATAAAGTTGATTTGACATCAGCACCAGTAAGGGGTGAAGAAATTAGCACAACATTCGCTGCACCATAACAGTTTCTCCACCCCCCACCAATGTCAGTTCTGGAGAAGGTAACAAAAAACCTTGCCTGGCTTAAGGCTTAGACCCGTTCCTCTGCACCAGTTCCAACAACCGTGGATCGGTAAAGTCCTGAATACAGACCGAGGCCCCAACCGCTAGCAGTTCGGCTTCTTTATGAGTTGTTAGAACACCCCAGCAGTCCATGCCAGCATTGCGGGCCGCCTGTACCCCAGCGATCGCATCCTCAAACACCAGGCAATCTTGGGGATCAACCCCTAAGCGTTCCGCCACCAGCAAATAGACCTGGGGATCGGGTTTGCCCCGTTGCACATCGGTTTCGATCGCCCGAGCCTGGAAAAAATCCCCCAGCCGATCGTGGTTCATCATTAACTCCACATTTTCAGCACAGGCGGAGGTTCCCAGTCCCAGCCGGAAACCGGCATACTGAGCTTTCTGGAGAAAATTGATCAGGCCCGGTAACCAGGCAATTTCGGTCCGAATCAAGTCACGGTAGACCGCTTCTTTAGCTGCCCCCCAGCGTTGAATGTCTGCGGCGGAGATGGGATGGGGCATAATTTCCGTCAACAGTTCACTATTGCGTTTGCCTCCCATCCGGGGCAGGTCAGTGGCGCGGGCAAGAGCCAGTTCGGGGGTTTGGGCAATGTAAATCTGCCAGGCCCGCAGATGGTAGGGCATTGTGTCAGAGAGCACACCATCCATATCAAAAATCAGGGCTTGCAGCGTGGGAGAGGGAGAGTAAAGCATCAGTAATTTCCTGGAAAGTATTCCCTAGATCAGGACAGAGTAGCAAAGGCAACGAAAGCGATGAACAGAGTGCAATCGGTTATATGCTAAGTTTTATTACAACTTCAGTCCTACTTCTACCCCCCCCGTTATGGAAATTCCAGCCGCACTCAAACCTGTCCTTACCTTTTTCCATCCCATCATGATGTGGATTCTGCTGGGTGTCTCCATCTATGCCATGTACTTAGGAATGCAGATCCGTCGCACCCGTAGTGCCGAGGGAGAGCAGAAAAAGCAGTTGATCCAGGGGCGTTTTAATATCCGTCATCATCAGATCGGTTCTCTACTGTTGGCCCTGATGGTGCTGGGGTCGATCGGGGGGATGGCCGTTACCTACATCAACAATGGCAAATTGTTTGTTGGCCCCCACCTGTTGGCAGGATTGGGCATGACCGGCCTGGTGGCCATCTCTGCCAGTCTGTCTCCTTTCATGCAAAAAGGCAATGATCTGGCCCGCTACACCCATATTGTTCTGAACGTTGTGATTCTGGGTTTATTTAGCTGGCAGGCTGTAACCGGAATGCAAATTGTGCAGCGCATTCTCAACCCAGCTTGAACTGTTGTGCAGCCAGCCAAACATTAGTCCTGGATCTCTAAATCCGCAAACAACTTAGCCCATCTCCCAGGGGGAATCTTTTGCGCCAAAAGCCTGAAGGGTTCCCCTTTGATCTGCAAAGGCGAGGTAAAACGCCTGACAGTCCGAGCAAAAAGCTTGAAAGGCCGAGTAAAAAGCCTGGAAGTCCGAGCAAAAAGCTTGAAACTCCGAGTAAAAAGCCTGGAACTTTGAGCAAAAAGCCTGGAACTTTGAGCAAAAAGCCTGGAACTTTGAGCAAAAAGCCTAAACCATCCAGTTCTGAGCTTGAACAGCCAGGTTGAAAACCCCAGCG
>ERZ1066117.869-NODE-869-length-18386-cov-14.640118_pt1 | contig 18386 bp, 15 predicted proteins | sample MGYA00382764_ERZ1066117 | MGnify/ENA primary metagenome ERZ1066117 (study PRJEB33369, sample SAMEA5778347) | biofilm metagenome | biome: Industrial cooling water; feature: Water cooling tower basin; material: Biofilm | place: United Arab Emirates | collected...
CCGTCCCTCGTGGAAGCGTTCGTCGTAGTGCACGACGTCGCAGCTGGCGCGGCCGGTGGCGCGCAGCGTCTCGACCAGGTTGTCGAGGTTGATCGAGAGGCCGGACTTGCCGTACGCGTGGGTGTACTTCTCGATCAGGAACGTCACGTGCGTGCGCGGCGGCGGACTGGCGACGAGCCACGCTTCGCCGTCGGCGTCGAGGTGCACGTCGGCGTGGTGCTCGGGCGACCACCGCTGCAGCGCATCGAGCAGCGACCCGAGCCGCGCGCTCGGCGCCGTCGGGTCGAGCGCGATCGCCAAGGCCCCTTCGTCGCGCGCCGCGAACATCGCCGCCGAACGCACCTCGGCGTCGCCGACGTCGGGCCCGAACACGAACAGCGTCGCCGCCGGCAGCTGCCGCCGCAGGTCCGCCAGGGTGCGCGCCGGGCGGCCGCGATGGCCGCGACAGTCGGCCGGCAGCGCCGCGAATCGTTCGCCGCGCGCGTCGAGCACGTGGATCGGCACCGCGAGCGTGCGCACGGCCGCGAGCCCGGCGTCGGTGGTCATGCCGCACCAGACGACCGCCGCGAACGGCCGGCGCGCGTGCAGCGACGGCAGCAGCGCCGCCAAGGCGGGCCCGGCGACGCTCGGCGCGGTCATCGCGTTCATGCGCCGACCTCCATGGCGACGGACGCGTCCGCGGCGATGTTGGCGACGCAGAAGTCGACCAGCTCGTCCATCGAGGCGAGCAGCTCCATCGGGTTGCCCGGGTAGTCCCAGAACGGCGCCACGACCCGCGCGTCGTAGCCGCACAGAGCCTTCGGCTTGTGCCGGTTGGCGGCGGTCAGCGTCAGCGCGAACGGGTCGAGCGTGCAGCCGACCAGCAGTTCGCACCGTTCGCTGGCCCGGCTGCGTTGCGCCCAGGTCCAACCCGATCCGTCGACGACGCCGGGCACGTCCGCGTCGGCGGTGCCGGCGAGCGACGAGGAGACCAGGAACGTGTGCTCGGGCAGCGCCTGCCGCAGCCGCGCGAGGTCGAAGTCGAAGCCGCACATCGGCTCGATGCTGCGCTGCAGGTCGAGGTAGAGCGTGCGCGCCGGCAGCGCCGGCACGGCAACCTGCTCGGGCGCGAAGTCGAGCATCGGCACGGCGGCCGTGTCGCCGAGCGGCACCTCGAGGCCAAGGCGCTGGGCATCGGCCCGGAAGCTGGCGACAAGGTCGGCCCACTGGTTCGTCGGCACCCGGTCGTTGCCCCCGATCCACAGGCTGACCACCGGCGCGCCGCGATCGGCCAGGTACGACAACGCCACCGGCGCCCCCCACGGCGTGTTGGCGAGGCGCCCTTCGCGCACCTCGACCCGCGGACCGAGCCCGGCGAACAGTTCGCCGTCGCCGCGGCAGGTGCCGACCACCACGTCGGTGCCGTGCGCGGCGATCGCCGCGACCAGCGGCCGGCACAGCAGCACTTCGCCGCGGCGCCCGTCGTGGTGCACGAACAGCCGAGGCCGCGTCATGCACGCCTCCGCACGCGCCGGAACAGCGCGATGCCCGACTGCAGGTCTGCAGCCGGATGGAACGCACGCAGCGCGAACGCCTCGTCGTCGCCGAGTTCGCGCAACCAGCCTTGCACGTCTTGCGGCTGCGGCGCGCCCGCGAACACCGGCTTCGGCCACACCTGCACGCACAGGACGTCGAAGTGCTGCAGCAGCGCACGCGCCCCGCGCAGCACCGCCAGTTCGTTGCCAGCGGCGGCGACCCAAAGCAGGTTCGTGTGCTGCAGGTCGAGGGTCCCGGCTGCGACCAGCGCGCTGAGCGTCGTCACCGCCGTCGTCCGCTGGCTGCGCGCGCGCGGCGCCGAGGAACACGGCGGCAGCAGCGACCAGCGACCGTCGGCGTGTTCGTGGAACGGCGCCGCGCCGACCCGTTCGCCGAGCACGGCAGCCGTCACGGCGACGGCGCCACCGAGACGATGCTGCAGCGCCGCGGCCGCGGCGGCGTCGGGTTCGACGTAGTGCCGCACGGCGATGCCGAGCGCCGCGAAGGCGGCGTCGTCGGCGCCGCAACCTGGGCCTACCTGCAGCACACCGGTGACCGGGACCAGCACTTCCGGATAGTCGAACAGCACGTGCCCACGCGGCTGCGTGCGGCAGAACTCGGCGATCTGCCGGCGGTGCACGTCCTGCTGCACCCGCGCGAACAGGTGACGCGCCGCGGCCTCGTCGCCGAGGACCTGCAGGTAGGCGATCGCCAGCGAGCGCACGAGGCCGCCGTCGAGCTGTTGCGCGATGGCGCGCTCCCACAGGGCGGCACCGAGCTCCGGCTCGCCCGCCAGCAGTTCGAAGGTGCCGGCGGCGAGCAGCAGTTCGCGGCAGAACGGCACCACCTCGAGCGCAGCCCGCAGGGCAGCGGCCACCGCCGGGCCTGCGGCCATCGCCCGCACCCGCGCGCGTGCGGCCGCGAGGTCACGAGCGAACTCGTCGCGCGCCGCCGCCAGTTCGGCCACGGCGGCGTCGACGACCGCCAACCGTTCGCGCAGCGTCGCTTCGTCGGCGGCGACCCAGCACCGCGGCGCCTCGTGGCGCCACAGCCGATCGCGCCGGAACGCCCCCGCGGCCCGCGGCCACGCCAGCCATGCGTTCGGCAGGCGATGCAGTTCGTAGTCGCCACCGCACGACGCCGGCGCGGCCGCGCCAGGCGCCGGCGGCGCCAGCAGGCAGAGCCGCGCACGCACGCGGCGGTCCATGGCGAAGTCGTGGATCGCCACTGCCTGGCCGTGGCGCTCGATGCGCGCATCGGCTGGTTCGAGCACGACCTCGCGCAACTGTCGCAGCGCCTGGTCGGCGCGCCGCTCGGGCAGCCGTTCGCCGAACTCGAAGGTGCGGTCGACGATCGCGACGCGGCCGCCGTCGCGCACGCGCGGGGCGTGCGCCAGCAGGGCGCCGAGCAGCTCCGCTTCGTCCTGCACGTCGAGCAGCAGCAGGTCGCACTGGGCGATCGCTTCGCCGACCGCGGCGCGCACGCTCGGGTCGCCGCCAGCGCCGACGAAGGTCTGCACGGCTGCGGCGCGGCCTGCGTCCCGGGCCGCGGCCTGCAGCTTGGCTACGCGGGCCACATCGGCGTCGACGGCGAGGCAGCGTGCGCACGCCAGCGACAGGCTCAGCGTGCGAGCCGGTTGCGCGCCGATGCCGACCACCACCGCTTCGCCGCGGCCGAGCCGGCGGATCGTCGCCTCCAGCCAGCCGAGCCAGGTCGCGCGCGGCAGGTCGATCGCCGGATCGTGGTGCCAGGGGTGCTGCGTGTCGGCATAGCCGTAGCCGCGTTCGCCGGGGGCGGCGATCGCCAGCGCATCGACCTGCTGCTGCCGCAACAGCGCCGTCATCGCACCAGGAACCTCCGACCACTGCGCACGGCATCGCGCCAGTGTTCGAGCAGGTCCGCCATCGTCTGCTCGAACGGGATCTGCGGCCGCCAGCCGGTGTGCGCCGTGAACTTGCTTGTGTCCGGCACCTGCAGGTCGGCGTCGATCGGCCGCAGCCGTTCCGGGTCGACGACGATCTCGATGTCGTCGCGCGTCGACAGCGACAGCAAGTGGCGCAGCATGTCGCCGACCGTGCAGGAGAACGAACCGCCGATGTTGTAGTAGGCGCCGGGCGTCGGGTTCACCGTGACCAGCAGGTGGTACGCGCGCACCGCGTCGCGCACGTCGGCCCAGGTGCGCATCGACTCGAGGTTGCCGACCTTGATCTGTGGAGCGACGCGGCCCTCCTCGATCAACGCGATCTGCTTGGCGAACGTCGACTCGGCGAACACGTCGCCGCGCCGCGGGCCGGTGTGCGTGAACATGCGCGTGGTCATCACGCACAGCCCGTAGGCCTCGGCGTAGAAGCGGCCGACGAGGTCGGTGCCGACCTTGCTGATCGCGTACGGCGACGCCGGGTGGAACGGCGTCTCCTCGTCGATCGGCAGGTGCTCCTTGCCGACGCGCCCGAACACCTCCGACGACGCGCAGACGTGCACGACCGGCCGCAGCCCCGAGCGGTGGATCGCGTCGAGCAGGCCGGCGGTGCCGAGGATGTTCGTCTGCAGCGTCTCGATCGGCGCCACGAAGCTCTGCTGCGGGTAGCTCTGCGCCGCCAGGTGGAACACGTAGTCCGGCCGCACCTGGTCGATCGCGCGCGCCAGCGACGGATGGTCGTTGAGGTCGCCGTAGACGAGCCCGACGCGGTCCTTCTGGTTGACGCGGTCGAGCAGGTGCTCGACGTTCCGCAGGTCCTCGTTCCAGCGCAGCAGGCCGGTCAGGTCCCAGTCGGTGTGCGCCAGCAGATGGTCGGCGAGGTGGCTGCCGACCATGCCGGTGAAGCCGGTGATGAGCGCCTTAGGTCGCCGCGACATAGGCCCCCCGCTGATCGCGTGCGCTGAGGATCGGGTCGGTGATCGGCCACTCGAAGCCCCACTCCGGGTCGTCCCAGCGGATCGTGAACTGGCGGCCGGTCGCCCAGTGCGTGCTCTGCTTGTACCAGTAGACCAGCGGCCCCTGCAGCACGCAGATCGAGTTGCCGATGCCCGGCGGCAGCAGCAGCTGGTGGCGGTTCTCGCCGCTCAGCGTGAACGCCTGCCAGCGCCGGTAGGTCGGCGACTCGGGCCGGTTGTCGGCCAGCAGCGCGTAGCCGGTGCCGGCGAACACGCTGACCAGCTTCCACGTCGCGAAGTCGCCGTGCAGGCCGCGCAGGACCCGTTCGTGCGACACGGAGATGTCGTCCTGGACGAAGGTGACGTCGCCGCAGACTCCGCGGTAGCGCTCCGTGTCGAAGATCTCGACGTAGCTGCCGCGATGGTCGGAGAAGACCTCCGGCTCGATCCGCTTGACGCCCTGCAGTTCGGTGTCGATGACGCGCATGCCCCCGTCGTATCGGAGCCAGGGCGCCGCTCGCTTGAGCCGCCGGGAGCGGTTCGGGCTGTCTCAGGGCGAGCCGGCGGCCGGCGCCAGGGCGGAGGGCAGCACGGACGACGACGCTCCCGCTCCGCGATGGCCTGCGGTTGGCGGCGTTCCATCCGCGGGCGTTCGCGACGGCCGGACCACGCCTGACGGCGCCGCTTCCGGCGCCTTCAAGCGGTTCTGGGCACCTCGTCCACGCCGATCCGCCCGTGCCGCAGCCAGCCCTCGGTCAGCAACCAGGTGCGCGCGTCGGTCACTGGCCGCACGACGGCCTCGAGGCCGAGGACCGTGATGCGTTCGCGGAAGCCGTCGAACCAAGGCGCCGAGGTGTAGGTGTCGATCGCCTGCCCGACGCGCACCTCGCGGCCCTCGGCGGCGTGCTTCTTGCCGTTGCCAAACAGGTAGCGCAGCGCGTTCCGCACCTCGCGCGGCGACTTCAGGATGTGGTCGTGGTAGCGATCGGCGAACACGCGGCCGCGAAGCGACCAGAGCTTGTTCAGCGCCTTGGCGATGCGGATCAGCAGGCCTTGCAGGCCGCGGGAGAGGGCGGCACGGGATTCGGCTTCGCAGAGCAGGTGCAGGTGGTCGTTCAGGACCGCGTAGTGGCAGAGGCGGAAGGTGCCGGCGAGGTTGCGGGCGCAGCCGGCGGCGAACGCCGCGCGAAGGGCTTCGTATTCGCGCTTGCTGCGCAAGCGCGGCAGGCCGCTGCGCAGCTTGAGCGTCACGTGCACGGGGAAGCGCTTGGCGAGCGGGGCGCGCTGGCGGTGGTCGACGCCGGGGCAGCCGGACACCTTCGGCTTGCGGCCAGCGCCCTTTCGGGCGCCGCCGCGCCCGGAGCGGAACGGGAGCAGAGGGGCCTTGGGTCCGGCCGACGAACGAGTGCCGGTCCTGGCGGCAGCGGGGCGGTGCTCTGCCTCGCTTCGCTGCACTGCCTCGCTTCGGTGCACTGGCTTGCTTCGCTGCACTGCCTTGGTCGGTCGATCGGCCATCCTGGTCCCGTTTGATTGCGCATATATACATGATCTCTGACCGGACAGCAAGCAGAACGATGGTCGGCCACTCTTCCCAGTTGTGGCCGCCGCACGGAGGTCCGTAGACTCGGCGGGCTCGTCATGGGGCCGGGCACCACGAGGGACGGGGCATGTCCCGCACAGCACACGATGCCCTGCCCAGAGGCTCACTTCTCCGCCGAACCTCGGCTCCGGCACGCAGCGGGCCACCGCCAGTCCATGCCCGTGACGGCAACCGAGGGCCAGTTCGGAAGGAGGCCCCCCTTTCCGCGACTCCCGCGCCCGGGACCTGGGTTCGCGAGCAGCTACCGCCTCGGCCCATTCCCCCGGCGCGACCCAACGGGCGCGCCCAGCGAGCCAACCGACCGGTTCAGGCCGACCCGTGCGGGACGATCCCCCGCCAGCGTGCCACCAGGTCCGCCGCCGCCGCCGCCCAGTCCGCATGCGTGAAGCGGAAGCCCGCCGCCAGCAGACGCCCGGGAACGACACGCCGGCTCTTCAGGATCAGCTCGGTCTCGGTGCGCAGGACGAACGCCCCCACTTCGAGCATCCAGCGCGTCGCCGGCAGCCCGAGCCGCGTGCCCCACGCCCGCCGCAGTGCGCGGGCGAACTCGGCCTGTGGCAGCGGTGCCGGGGACGCGACGTTCACCGGCCCGGCGAGATCGTCACGGGCCACGCAGAACTCCAGCGCCCGCACGAAGTCGTCGCCGTGGATCCACGACACGTACTGGCGGCCGTCGCCGCAGGTGCCGCCGAGCCCAAAGCGCGTGAGGCGCAGCAGCACGTCGAACACGCCGCCGCGGTCTGGGCTCATCACCATCGCCGAACGCAGCAACACGGTGCGCGTCGCCGGCAGCGGCCGTTCGGTCGCCGCGGCCTCCCAACGCCTGGCGACGTCGATCGAGAACCGCCAGGTGTCGGGCGCGCCGGGCTCGTCGCCGCCGAGCACGCCGTTGGCTTCGTCGTGGGCCGGGGTGTTTGGCCCGCCGGTGTGGTGTGCGTAGATCGTCGCCGTGCTCGCCTGCAGCCACACGCGCGGTGGCCGCGCCGCCGCCGCGATCGCGGCCGCCACGGCGCGCGTGCTGTCGACGCGCGACTGCACGATGGCCGTGCGGTTGGCGGCGGAGTAGCGGCAGTCGACCGAACGCCCGGCGAGGCCGACCACGACGTCGGCACCGTCCAGTTCGCCGGCCCAGGGGCCGAGCGGGCCACCGGCGGCGAAGGCCGCCCCCGCGTCCCAGGCCACGGTGCGCACGCGGCCGCTGGCCGCAGGCGCAGCAGCCACCGCGGCAGCAGCCGACGCCTGCCGCGACAGCACGACGACCTCGTGGCCGGCCGCCGCCCAGTGCCGGGCCAGCATGCGACCGAGCTGCCCCGAGCCTCCGGCGACGACGATGCGGCGCTTGTGCTCCATGCCCGGAGAAGGCGGGGCCTCCCGCCGAATTGCACGGACCTTGGCCTTGCCTTCGCATTCGTTTCGAAGATTCTGGAAGCATGGAACCGTCTCCGCACGTGCGCGTGTTCGGCGCGCTCGCCCACCCGCAGCGCCTCGCCGTGTTCCAGCTGCTGGCGCGCGCCGGCGACGGCGGCCTCGCCGCCGGGGTGGTCGCGCAGCAGCTCGCACTGCCGCCGTCGTCGTTGTCGTTCCACCTGCGCGACCTCGCGGCCGCGGGCCTGGTGACGGCCCGCCGCGACGGACGCCGCATCGTCTACTCGGTGCGCGGCGACACCCTGCGCGCGACGCTCTGGTTCCTCGGCGAAGACTGCTGCCAGGGCCGCGTCGACCTGTGCCCGGATCCGACCGCACGCATCCGCGCGCCCGAACGGCCGGCCGCCGCCAGCGAGCCCGCCGGCGTGCTGTTCGTCTGCACGCAGAACGCGGCCCGCAGCCAGCTCGCCGAAGCGCTGCTGCGCGACCGCGCCGGGGCCCGATTCGCGGTGCACAGCGCCGGACTGCAGCCGGCGACCGTGCACCCGCTGGTCGCCGTGGTGCTGCGCGAGGTCGGCGTCGCCAGTGCCGGACTGCACAGCAAGGACCTCGGCAGCCTGCTCGGCAAGCAGGCATTCGCGCACGCGTTCGTGCTGTGCCCCGACGCCGCGGCCGAAGCGACCCGCCGGGCGCCGTTCGCCGCCGACCAGCAGGTGTGGCCGTTCGCCGACCCGGCGGCGGTCCCCGGCACGCGCCAGCAGCAGCTCGTCGCGTTCCGGCGCACGCGCGACGCGATCGGCGCGCGCCTCGACGCGTGGCTGCACGAACTCGACCACCCGACCCCCAGAGCCTCCCGCTCCAACCGCAAGAAGACCGCATGAACCTCGCCATCAACGGACTCGGCCGCATGGGCCGTCTGTTCCTGCGCGCTGCGCTGCAGCGCGGCCTCCACGTCGTCGCCGTCAACGAACCGAAGGGCGACCCCGGCACACTGGCGCTCGGCGTCGAGTTCGACTCGGTGCACGGCCGCTTCGCCTCGCCGGTGCGCGGCGAAGCCGGCGCCCTGCACGTCGGCGACCGCCGCATCCCGCTGACCCAGACCACCGACGCGTCGGCGTTGCCGTGGCGCCAGCACGGCGTCGACGTGCTCGTCGAGTGCAGCGGCAAGACCAAGAAGGCGGAGCTGCTGGCGCCCCACCACCAGGCGGGCGCGCGCTGCATCGTCGTCTCGAACCCGGTGCCCGGCGTGCCGAACCTCGTCGTCGGCGTCAACGACCACACCGTCGACTTCGCGCGCACCGACGTCGTCACCGCGGCCTCGTGCACGACGAACTGCCTCGCGCCGGTCGTGCGCGTGCTGCACGACGGCCTCGGCATCGAGCGCGGCCTCGTCACCACGGTGCACGACCCGACCAACACCCAAGGCGTCGTCGACCGCGCCGACACCGACCCGCGGCGCGCGCGTTCGGCGCTGCTGAACCTGATCCCGACCACGACGAACTCGGCCACGGCCGTGACGCTGATCGTGCCCGAGCTGCAGGGCAAGCTCGACTCGATCGCCGTGCGCGCGCCGGTGCTGAACGCGTCGCTGACCGACTGCTCGTTCCACGTGGCGCGCACCACCACGCCCGCCGAGGTCAACGCGCTGCTGCGCGCCGCGTCCGAGCGGGCGCCGCTGCAGGGCATCCTCGGCTACGAGGAACGACCGCTGGTCAGCAGCGACTTCGCGCGCGACCCGCGCAGCGCCATCGTCGACGCCCTGTGCACGCGCGTCGTCGACGGCCGCATGGTCAAGGTGATGGCCTGGTACGACAACGAATGGGGCTACGTGAACCGCATGGTCGACCTCGTGCAGCGCTTCCAGGCGGCGCGGCGATGACCGGCGGCACGCCCGTGCCGCCGATGCCGACGCCGGCGCCCGTGCCAGCGCCACGCGGCTGGTCGCTGTGGTGCGTGACCACGTGCTACCAGGGCTTCACGTTGAGCGACGGCGCCCTGCGCATGCTGGTGCTGCTGCACCTGCACGAACTCGGCCGCACGCCGCTGGCGCTGGTGCTGGTGCTGCTGCCGTACGAAGTCGCCGGCGTGTTCACCAACCTGCTCGGCGGCTGGCTCGGCGCGCGCTTCGGCCTGAAGGTGCCGCTGCTGCTCGGCCTTTCTCTGCAACTGCTCGCGTGCCTCCTGCTGGCAGCCGACGCCGCGTGGTTGTCGATCCCGTACGTGATGGCGACGCAGGTGCTGTCCGGCATCGCCAAGGACCTCGCGAAGACCGCAGCGAAGAGCTACGTGCGCACGCTGGCGCCGCCGGGCAGCGGCAACGGCGACGGCGGCGGCGACGGGAACGCCGACGACCGCAGCGGCGGCAGCCTGCTGCGCGTCGTCGCCTGGATGACCGGCAGCAAGAACGCCACCAAGGGCCTCGGCTTCTTCGTCGGCGGCGCGCTGCTGGCGACGCTCGGCTTCCGCGGCACCAACGCCGGACTCGCCGTGCTGCTCGCGCTGCTGCTGCTGCTGGCGACGCGGCTGTTGCCGCCGATGCCGGGCAAGAAGAAGGCGACGCTGCGCCAGGTCACCACCCAACCGCCGCCGGTGCGCTGGTTGGCGGCAGCGCGCCTGTTCCTGTTCGGCTCGCGCGACGCGTGGTTCGCCATCGCCTTGCCGTTGTTCCTGGCCGGCACGCAGCAGTGGCCGACGCCGATCGTCGGCACGTTCCTGTCGGCGTGGGTCATCGGCTACGGCGTCGTGCAGGCGGCGACGCCGCGCCTCCTGCGCCCACGCGATCCGCAGCACGGCGCCCGGCTGGTCGCCGCCGCGACCGGCTGCCTGCTGCTGCCGCTGTTGGCGACGGCGTGGTCGCTGACCGCCGGTTGGCCCACCGACCTCGCGCTGGTGGTCGGCTTGTGCGTCTACGGCGCCGTGTTCGCGCTCGATTCGAGCCTGCACAGCTGGCTCGTGCTGGCGGTCGCCGGCGGCGACGACACCGTGGAGCGCGTCGGCTTCTACTACGCCGCGAACAGCCTCGGTCGCCTGCTCGGCACGGTCGCGTCCGGGGCCCTGTTCGCGGCCGCCGGCGAAGGCGCCGCGGGCTTGCAGGCCTGCTTGCTGGCCGCCGCGGCGATGGTCGTGGTGGCGACGCTGTGCACGCTGCCGGTGCGGCCGGCGCGCTGACCCGACAGGGCGAACGCGCGCCGCTCGCGCGCCGTCCGCACACCGCCGTCAGCGCGCGGCACCGGTCGGGAACGCTGCCGACCACGGCACGCCGTTCGGCCCCGCGAACACGTCCCACGGCACCTGCGGGCGCACGGCGGTGTCGCGCACGTGACCGCGGGCATCGACGACGACACCCTTGCTGGCGCGGCTCGTGACGACGACCTCGGGCAGCAGTTCGACGAACTGCAGCTCGCGCAGCAGCGGCTGCCCCGCACGAAAGCGCGCGGCGTTCTGCTGCCGCCGCGGCGACGGCGAGCTCAGCTGCAGCGCACGTTCGGCCTGCGGCAGCGCTCCCGCCGCCGCGAACACGCAGGCGGTGTTGTTGGCGAAGGCGTCGCGCACCTCGAGGCTGCGCTCGCCGTTGCCGCCGACCTGCAGCGCGTGCTGGTAGCACTGCAGCGCCAGCTCGGCGTCGGTGTAGGGCCCGAGTGCGCACAGGTTGCCGAGTTCGACGTAGGCCGCGGCGAGCCCGAACGATCCCGACGCCGACGCCCCCGGCACGATCTCGTCGACGTGCCAGCTGCTGCGCGCGTTGCGGAACACGGCGCACGCATCGGCGAGCGAGGCCGAGCGATTGCCGCTGCCGGCGACGCTGTCGGGGCGCTGCAGGAACAGGCCGAGCACCTCGTCGAGATGCACGGCGCCGAAACGCCGGGCGATGCGCAGGAACATGTCCTGGTCGTTGGCGTGCCGGTGCGCGTCGTCGAAGTGGCCGACGACGTCGTGCACGGCGCGGCGCCAGACCGGCTGCGCGCCGAACAGGCAGCACGTCAGCGCCACCGCCGGCGTGTAGTGCGGCCAGGCGAAGCGCTTCGTCGCCGTGTGCTCCTGCCAGGTCTCGTTGTCGCCGTTGGTGATCGCGGTGTCGGCGTAGACGAGCCCGACGCCGGGCCGCTGGTCGAGCACGGCCAGCATGCGTTCGGCGAACTCGGGGGCGTGGCGGTCGTCGGCGTTGGCCGTGGTCACGAACTCGCCGCGCGCCAGCGCGATCGCCCGCCGGAACGACGCCGAACTCGCTTCGCGCACCTCGGTGCGCACGTAGGTGATCGCCAGCTCGGGATGCGCCCGCTGGAACGCGCGCACCATCTCGCCCTCGCGCTCCGGCGAGCAGGCGTCGACGACGACGATCTCCAGCTGGTCGTGCACCGTCTGCCGGCGCAGCGACTCGAGGCAGCCGAGCAGGTAGCGCTCGCTCGCGTACGTCGACACCAGGGCCGACAGCCGCGGTGCGCGCCGCGCGCTCATCGCGCGAGCGCCGCGACCGGCCGGTTGCCGCGCGCGTGGTCGCGGGCCAGCGGTTCGCCGAGCATCGCCTGCACCTCGCCGAGCGTCGCCGTTCCGAACGTGCGCTCCACCATCGACTGGTAGCGCTGGCTGCCGAAGTACTCGTGGAACGCGTTGTCGCGGAAGGCGAGCACCTCGGCGCCCGACAGGTGCTTGGTCGGCAGCGGCAGGCAGTCCTTGCTGTGCTGCGAGTAGCCCGACCACTTCGCCGGCAGCGGCCAGCCGTTCGCCAGCGCGTCGCGGTAGAGCTGCGAACCCGGATAGGCCATCGCCGAGAAGAAGTTGGCGAACTCCGTGTTCAGCTCCTTCGCGAAGTCGAGCGTCAACCGCATCGTGTCGGCGTCGTCCTCGGGCAGCCCGAAGATGTAGTTGCCCATCACGTGGATGCCGGCACCGCGGATCAGGTCGACCGACTTCTGGATCGCCTCCGGCCGGTAGCCCTTGTCGACGTCGCCGCGCACGCGCTCGCTGGCCGACTCGATGCCGAGCGCCAGCCAGCGCACGCCGGCCGCGCGCATGCGCGCCAGCAGGTCGCCGTCGCGGCAGGTGTCGACGCGCGCGTAGGCCCACAGGTTCAGGTCGGCCTTCAGCGCGGCGAGCCCGTCGCAGATCGCGCCGACGTGCTTCTTGTCGAGCAGGAACAGCTCGTCGGCGATCTTGAAGTTGGTGATGCCGTGCTGCTGCACCAGCATCGTCATCTGCGCCACCACCGCCGCCGGGTCGAAGCGCCGGTAGCTGTTCAGCGACGGATCGAAGCCGGCCGCGGCTTCGCCCGACTTGAACGGCGCCTGGATGCAGCAGAACGTGCAGCGGAACGGGCAGCCGAGCGTCGTGTACAGCGCCGCGTACGGCTCGCGGCTCGCGCGGCCGAAGCAGTGCCAGTTGTGCGCGCGGTAGCGCCGCATGTCGAGCAGGTCCCAGGCGATGCCCGGCATCTGCGCCGGCAGGTCGCGCACGATCGGCGCCGCCGGGTTGCTGCGCGGCAGTTCGCCGTCCCACCACAACAGGCCGCGCACGCGTTCGAGTTCGCTGGCCTTCGGCGCGCGGTCGTGCTTCAGCACCTGCAGCAGTTCGTCGATCGTCACCGCCCCTTCGCCGTTGCAGACGAAGTCGACCTGCTCCTCCTGCAGCGTGCGCTCCGGCAGCGCCGCCACGTGGCCGCCGAGCAGCATCGTCGGCACCTCGGGGCAGTTCGCGGCCAGCGCGTTGCAGACGTCGGTGGCGCCGGGCATCGCGAACGTCGACGCGTTCGGGTTGTGCCCGTAGACGACGACGACGGCGAGGCGCGGCTTCGCGGCGGCGACCTGCGCTGCGGCCTCGGCCGGCGACAGGTCGAGCGCGTTGGCGTCGAGGATCGCCACCGAGTGCCCGGCCCGCCGCGCGTAGGTCGCCAGCAGGCCCGCCCAGATCGGCGGCTCCTTGGCGGCGAGGTTGCGGCCGAGGTTCTGGTAGATGCGTTGTGCACCACCCGGGTTCACCAGCAGCAGGTCGAGCGTGCGGGTCACGACGGCACCACCTCGCGGGCGAGCTGCGGCGCCAGCACCTCGTCGGCGCAGAGGCCGGCGATCGCCGCGGCGATGCGCTGCTGGTCCGGGTAGTAGACGCGCTCGAGCACGCCGCTCGACGGCATGCTGCGGTCCGGGAAGCACAGCCGCAGCGGCGCGCGCTGCAGGCTGGCGAACGCGCGTTCGGTGACCTGCGTGCACACTTCCGCGGCGAACCCGCCGAACGGGAAGTCGTGGTCGACGACCAGGAGCCGCCCGGTGCGCTGCACCGAGGCGACGATGGTGTCGATGTCGAGCGGCTTGATGGTGCGCGGGTCGATCAGGTCGACGTCGAGGCCCTGCTGTTCGCAGGCCGCCAGCGTCTGCATCGCCGCCAGCGAGGTGGCGACCACGGTGGCCTTGCTGCCGCGCCGCAGGAACGCCGCCTGGCCGAGCGGCAGCGTGTAGATCTCGGCGGGCACCTGCCCGGTGTTCTTGTAGAGCCAGCGATGCTCGAGGAAGAGCACCGGCTGGTCGTCGGCGACGCTGGCGAGGAACAGGCCCTTCGCGTCGTACGGCGTCGACGGCGTCACCACCTTCAGGCCCGGGATGTGGGCGAACCAGCCGTGCAGCGTCTGCGAGTGCTGGGCGCCGCAGCCCCAGCCGCGGCCGACGATGCCGCGGATCACCAGCGGCAGCTTCGTCTGCATGCCGAACATGTCGTGCCACTTGGCGGCGTAGTTCACGATCTGGTCCATCGCCGTCAGCATGAAGTCGACGCGCAGGTGGACGTGGATCGGCCGCAGGCCGTTCAGCGCGGCGCCGATGGCGACGCCGGTCATCGCGTTCTCGCTGATCGGCGTGCCGAACACGCGCTCCTTGTGCGTAAGCTCGCTCATCGAGCCGAACACGCCGAAGCGGTCGTCGGCGTCGAGGCCGATCGCGAACACGCGCGGGTCGTGCTGCATGGCCTGGTCGATGGCCTCGCGCAACGCACCGCAGTAGGTCAACTGGCGCCCGCCGAGCGGGGCCGTGTAGTTGCTGTCGAACTTGCTCCAGGGCATGGCTCAGACCTCCAGCAGATCGGGGGTGGGGAACGGCGACGACGCGGCGAACGCGACCGCGGCGTCGACCTCGGCGGCGACCGCCTTCTCGATCGCGGCCAGTTCGCCGGCACCGGCGAGGCCGCTGCGCTGCAGCCACGCCTCCAGCTTGTGGATCGGGCAGTCGCGGGCGATGTCGACCTGGTTCTCGGGCAGGTCGCAGCGCTCGTGGCTCATGTGCTTCATCCAGCGCTTGGTCTTGCAGTGCAGGAACGCCGGGCCGGCCCCGCGGCGCACGTGCGCCACCGCAGCGCCGGCGTGCTCGTAGACCGACAGCACGTCGGTGCCGTCGGCGGCGAACGTCGGCATCAGCACGGCGGCGAGGCTCTGGATGTCGTGCGCACTGTGCTGGCTCCGCGGCATCACGTTGGAGAAGCCGTTGTCCTCGCACAGGAACAGCACCGGCAGCTGGCGCAGCGCGGCGAAGTTCATGCTCTCGTAGAAGACGCCGGCGTTGGTCGCCGCGTCGCCGAAGTAGGCGATGCCGATCTGGCCGCTCTGCTTGACCTTGGCCGCCAGCGCCGAGCCGACGGCGAGCGCGATGCTGCCGCCGATGATGGCCGAACTGCCGGGCAGGCCGTGCTCGAGGTCGAGCAGGTGCATCGAGCCGCCGAAGCCGCGCGAGCAGCCGGTGGTGCGACCGTAGAGCTCGGCGAACAGCCGCGGCAGCGGCAGGCCCTTCGCCAGCGCCGGCCCGTGCGTGCGATGGCCGAGGAACAGCTGGTCCTCGTCGCGCAGGTGCCGGCACAGCCCCACCGACACGGCCTCCTGGCCGGTGCACAGGTGGATCGGCGTCTCCATGACGTTGCTCGGGTACAGCGCGGCGATGCGTTCGCTCGCCTGGCGGATGCGGCGCATGCGCTGCAGCAGCCAGAGTCCGTCGTCGCGGGTGATGGTCACGGGTCCACTCATCGCTCAGGTCCTCACCAGTTCGCTCGGGTTGGTCACAGGGGGCACCGGGCACGGGATGGTCGCGCGGCCGGTGTCGAGTTCGCGGAAGGCGCGGATGGTCTGGCCGGCTCGCATCGCCTCGGCGGCGCGGAAGTCCTGCTCGCGGTCGTAGAACAGGATCTGGCTGCCCGACGACTCGAAGCGGAACGGCACGTGCACGAGCTCGGGCAGCGCCTGGCGCACGGCCTCCTGGCGCTCGGGCGGCACGAACAGCAGCAGGAAGCCGCCGCCGCCGGCTCCGGCGATCTTGCCGCCGATGGCGCCGGCCGCGCGCGCACGCTGGTAGACGTCGTCGACGTCGTCGTTGCTGATGCCGCCGCCGAGGCTCTTCTTCTGCGCCCAGCCTTCGTCGAGCAGTTCGCCGAAGCGCTCGATGCCGTGGTCGCTGGCCAGCAGGTCGACGCTCTCGTCGACCAGGTCGCGCAGGATGCGCAGCTGCCGCCGCTTCGCCGCGAGGTCGGTGACGTAGGCGGTCGCCACCGTCGACGCCGTGCGCACGATGCCGGTGTAGAACAGCATCAGGTGCGCGTCGAGCTCGTCGAGTCGACCGGGGCGCAGCACGATCGGGCTGACCTGGATGTGGCCGTTCGGCGCGAACGTGATCTTGTTGAACCCACCGTAGGCGGCCGACGCCTGGTCCTGCGAGCCGACCGTCTCCTGCAGCAGCGTCTGCTCGACGTGGATCGCCTCCTGCATCAGCTCGTGCTTGCCGACCATGCGGCCCTGCAGCGCGTGCAGCGCGTGCAGCAGGCCGACGGTGAACGTGCTGCTGCTGCCCATGCCGCTGCGCGCCGGCAGGTCGCCGACGTGGTGCACCTCGACGCCGTGCTCGAAGCCCATGTGCCCGAGCAGGCAGCGCACCACCGGATGCTCGATCTCGTCGATCGAGTTCTTGTTCTCGACCTTCGACCAGACCACGCGGTAGCGGTAGTCGAAGAACGGCGGCAGCTGTCGGCAGCTCAGGTAGCAGTACTTGTCGATGGTGGTCGCCAGCACGGCGCCGCCGTGCTGCCGGTACCACTCGGGATAGTCGGTGCCACCACCGAAGAACGAGATGCGGAACGGGGTCCGGCTGATGATCACGGGCGGAGCTCCTCGCGCGCGAGTTCGGCCAACGAGTCGACGACGTGGTCGGGACGGCAGACCGCGGCCTGTTCGGTGCCGGCGCCGTAGCCGGTGCGCACCAGCGCCGTGCGCACGCCGAGGCGCGCGCCGAGCTCGATGTCACAGGCCTTGTCGCCGACCACCAGCACCTGGTCCTTCCGGTAGCCGAGTTGGTCCATCGCCGCGTGCAGCAGGCCCGGCTCGGGCTTGCGGCAACCGCAGCGAAGTTCGGGATGGTGCGGGCAGTACCAGATGCCGCGCACGGCGATGCCGTGGTCGGCCAGCTGGCGCTGCAGTTCGGCGTGCACTTCGGCGAGGCGCTGCTCGTCGAAGTAGCCGCGGCCGACACCGGACTGGTTGGTGACGACGGCGACTTCGTAGCCTTCGGCGGCGAACGAACGCAGGCCGTCGACGACCCCGGGCAGCAGTTCGACACCGGCCGGATCGGCGAGGTAGTGCTTCTCGACGATCAACGTGCCGTCGCGGTCGACGACCAGCAGGCCCTTGCGCGGGCGCTGGCGGCGTGCTGCGCAGGCGGCGAAGAAGTCGGCGGCCGCGGCGTAGTCGACGGGCACGCCGATGTCGAGGAACGGTGCCTCGTGGCGTTCCGCCGGCAGGCCGGTGGCGACCAGCTGCGGCAGCACGTCGGTCTCGAACGACAGCGGCTCGCCCGCCGGCAGGCCGGCGAGCACGAGGCGCGGCAGCCAGTAGATGCCGGCGTTGATCGCGCCGGGACCGGGCACGCCCTTCTCGCGCAGGCCGACGACGAGCGAGGCGTCGCCGGTGGCGCCGGCGGCCGGCGCGGCCGCGAACTCGAGGCGGCCGTAGCGCAGCGTGTCGGCGACGGCGACCGCCAGCAGTGCGGCCCCACCACGGTGCCGCGCGCGGGCGACGAAACCGGCGAGGTCGACGTCGACGTAGGAGTCGCCGTTCAGCACCAGCACCGAGTCAGCCTGCAGCAGCGGCAGTGCCAGCCGCAGCGCCCCGCCGGTGCCGAGCGGCCGTTCCTCGCGCGAGTAGCACAGCACCATGCCGGCGTGCTCGCGGCCGAGTTCGGCCTCGATCTGCTCGCCGAGGTGGCCCGTGCACAGCACCACGCGCGCACAGCCGGCGGCGGCGAGCTGGTCGAGCAGGCGCAGCAGGAACGGCTCGCCGTCGACGGGCGCCAGCGGCTTCGGCCGGTCGGCGACGACGCTGGCGAGGCGGGTGCCGCGGCCGCCGGCGAGCACCACGGCCGTGAAGGCCCGGTCGCTGCCGGAAGTCACCACACCTGGACTCGTGTTCCCCGCCGTCGTCATCCGCTTCGCTCCGATCCGCGGCGGCACCGAACGAGGTGCAGCCGTTGCCATCGGGCTATCGGTGGACGCGGGGCGGCGACTTGAAACGGGACGGTGGCGAGGCCACCGCCGAACGGCCGGCGACGGCTGCGATCAGGCCAGCAAGCGGCGCAGCAGGGCCATCGGCAGGTTGCCGCCGCAGACGACGACGGCGACGTTCCGGCCGCGGCGTTCGCGGTCCTGCCGCGCGGCGGCGATGGCGACGCCGACCGCGCCTTCGACCAGCAGGTGCTGGTGCGCGAGGCAGTCGCGCATGCCACGCGCGATCGCGTCCTCGTCGACGTCGACGAAGCGGTCGACCAGTGTGCGGCACAACGGGAACGTGATCGCGCCCGGCTCGACGCCACCGGCGGTGCTGTCCGACCACGTCGGCCCGCACGGCACGTCCTGGATCGCGCCCTGGCGCACGCACTCGGCCATCGCCGGCGACGCCGACGGCGAACAGGCGACCACGGCGATCCCCGAGCGGCAGGCCTTGGCGTAGGCAGCCATGCCGGCGATCAGCCCGCCGCCGCCGAGGGCCACGTAGATCGTGTCGACCTCGGGCCACTGCTGCAGC
>ERZ1066117.872-NODE-872-length-18247-cov-5.349879_pt1 | contig 18247 bp, 18 predicted proteins | sample MGYA00382764_ERZ1066117 | MGnify/ENA primary metagenome ERZ1066117 (study PRJEB33369, sample SAMEA5778347) | biofilm metagenome | biome: Industrial cooling water; feature: Water cooling tower basin; material: Biofilm | place: United Arab Emirates | collected...
GAGGAGATACTCGTTAGCCGGATGGTCTTGCCCTTGAGATCGCTGAGCTTCTGAATGGGCGAACTCTTGTGAACCAGAATCTCCATCTGATACTCAAACTTGCCGTCCTTGTCGGCCATCACGCACACGGGTTGAAACCCGCCCTGATTGACCCCCAGAGGAACCGCCCCCGTGCTGAAGGATGCAAGGTGGAGTTTGCCATCGCGTAGGTCCTCGGCGGTACCGGACGCGGTGCTCGAGGTTTCGACGAGTTCGATCTTCTTGCCGGTGACTTTCAGAAAGTGAGCGAAGAACTCCTTCCAGTTGGCGTTCGCCTTCTCCAAATCGCGATCAAGCGTGGCAAACCGCAGCACCTCGGGATCGAGGAGTTCCTTGGCATCCTTCGGCGCGTCGGCCACCAGGTCGTTGTTGGCATCGACGAACGCCTCATCGAGCTTCTCCGAGGTCAGCAGGCCCGAGCGGAGCATCTGGGGAAAGTTCACGGGCTGATTGGCCGGCAGCCAGATGGCGAAGTACGCATAAGCACCCGTGCCAACAGCGAGGAGGAGAATCAGAAGCAAGAGCCATCCGCCCTTGCCGCCCCTCTTGCGGGGCGCGGGAGACGTGGGAGACGGAGAACCGGGAGTCTGGCTCATGGACATTCCTCATGCAGAGAGATCTTCTCTTTGTCCAGAGTAGGAACTCGCCCAAGAGCCGACGGAGAAGATTTGATGAAGAAGGGGCTCCTCCATCACTCAGTGAGGAGTTGAAGCCGGCCGGGGAAATGCTCGCTCAGCCGGGCCAGATCCTCTGCCGCGATCGAGCAATGCCGCAGAATCAATCGCCGAAGATCGGGCCAGGGCTGGGCCACGAACACCTCCACATGATGGCCGGTGATGGTGTGATGTGAGAACGTTAGTTCCAGCAATCGAGTTCGGGCATGGTACAGCGCCAGCCGATGCAACGCCGGCGTCGGGAACATGCCCCCCTCCAGATGCAGCCTACGCAATCGCGAGGCATTGGGACGCAGGAACAGTCGGCCGACCAGGCTGGCAAGATTGAGATCGTCGCAAAAGTGAAGCGAATTGGCACGGCGCAAGAGCCCTTCGAGCAACGAATCCCGCAGCCGAAAATGACAATCGAGGATGCGGACATGTTCGACCCACTCCGCGCAGGGGTGCTCCAGCAATGCCTCGGAAAGTCGTTCCGCCGGAATCTCAACGTGGAGAAAGCCGCGCTGAAATTCCCAGCGCCGGGCAGCATCCGCGAACGGGCCGAGCCAGTCCAGCGCATGCCGACCGAGCAACGCCCGCCGCCGCTGTTCGAGATGGCTCTGCTGGTTGGATTGCTCCTGGGCCAGCTGCATCTCGACCTGGATAAACTCGCCTCGCGGGTCACCTCGATCGGCCAACAGATCGCCCAGGACCATTCGCGGTAGATCCTCCTCGGGATCCTCTGCGATGTCGGCGAGCAGAACGGCGGTAGGGTCCGTAACATTCATGGTTGCGTCGATCCCGACAGGAGCGATTCGGACGGTTCGAGTCGAACCGAGAGCACACCGCCCCGTGCGACCCAGTCATCGAGCGTTTCCCAGTCCAGCGATGGCCCCGTGGGGGCCGACCAAACCACTGCCCCCGTCTGGGGATCGGCCACCGTGAGAACCGATCCGGCCGTCTGCAACAGTTTGCGCGACGCTTCGAGAAAGGGCGATTGTTTGGCCGACACCGCGAGTGCCTGAGCCAGCGGGGCGAAATCGGCCGGTCGATAGAGCGGGTTGCCGTCGGCCTGAGTCACGCTCCGATACGTGGCCGAAGGCAAATGGTACGCCGTGTTCCATCCCTCGGGCCGATGAAGAAACAGCATCTGGGGCGATTGGGACAAACCATTGCCCTCGATACGACGAAAGAGCATCGTCTGCGGTTCGTGGCCCTCAAATGTCTCCGCATTCACCGTACCAACGAGATCGATCCAGTCGCCGTGCCGCGCGAACGCAGAAGACACGCCTCTCAACCAAACCCGCGCCAAGGGGAAAAACGGTTTCCAGGTCTCTTGGCGAAGAGTGCGCAACCAGCCGAGCGAGTAGAAGTAGCCAGTGGAGGTGAATTCGTTGGGCCAGTCCAGAATCCGGGTCGAGGGCCGATCGGTTTCGCCGTCGTCGCGCGACTCGCGGAGGATAATCCTGCCGACCTTGTCCGTCGGGCAGACCGCCTGAGCGGCAGACGCGAGATGGCCACTACCGTGGGCGTAGAGCCAACCTGGAACGAGATAAGCCAGTGTGAGTTCACCAAAGTGATCGACCCAGGGGGTGACGACGGTGCATTTCCAACCTTCGCTCGGAGAAGAACGGATCCAGGCCGCCGCCTGAATGGGCATGCCCACGTCGCCGAGGACCTTGAGGATTTGAACTCCCTCTTTGAACCGTCTCGGATTCAATTCCACTGGGATGTGATCCATGTCAGCAACTCCGCAGAGCCCAAAATAGCGGTACAAAGAGTCCGAGCATCTCGCTCCGTGACGTTCCGTTCGTATCGCGATGCCTCCGTCCACTGACGGGCCGTTTTCCACTGGATGATCACCATGGGATCAGCGCAGTCGGGAATCCAACCGTCACTTGCGTCCTGCTTCGCCAGGCCGGCGCGCTTGAGCAACTCCAGCAGGTTGTGGCTTCGCACCTCGCGGACGTATCTGTCGCCCTCCTCCAGAATCACCGTTGGTTCGCTTTGCAGTCGTTGCAAGATTCGCACCTTGAGTGCCGTCTCGATCGCGTAACCCGCCAGATAATAGGCCGCCTGCCAGCGACCGGCTTGAAGAAGGGCATCGGCGTCAGCGACGCGGTCCGTCACGAGATCCTTCCAGTGCTGGACGTCGGTCAGGGGCGATCCCCGCGTGAAGCCTCCCTACATTCTAACGGAAACGTCGCCGGTGCGGCGAATTGCCTCCCAGTCAAACGGGCCGTCCTTGCTGAGTCGCGGCAGCGTGAGCGGTACGGCCTCGGGATACTTCTGGGCCCCGCCGGTGTTGAACACCACCACTTCCTCCTCGGGTCGAATCGTCCCCTCCTTACGCATCCGGGCCAGCACATCCAGACAGATGGCCGTCTCAGGGCACAGCGAGATGCCCTCGGCACTGGCGGCACGACGCATCCACTCGACGATGCTGCTCTCGCGGCCTGTGGTGGCCACGCCGCCGCTGGCGCGGATGGTATCGAGCATCATGAAATCGCCCACGGCGACGGGCACCCGCAGGCCACTGGCGACGGTGTGGGCATTCGGGAAGACCGGGGCGTGCCGTTCGCCGGCCTCGAAGGCGCGGGCGATGGGAGCGCAGCCATCCGCCTGGCAACTAATGAATCGTGGGGTACGGTCACTCTCCAGCCAGCCCAGTTCCCGCAGTTCGGCGAACGCCTTGCCCATGCCGATCAATCCGGTGCCACCTCCGGTGGGGTAGAGAATCACATCGGGCAACCGCCAGCCAAGTTGCTCGGCCAGTTCCAGACCCATCGTCTTCTTGCCCTCCAGGCGGTAGGGCTCCTTAAGCGTCGAAAGGTCAAACCAGCCGCACGCCTCGGTGCCGTCACGGACGATCTTGCCGCAGTCGTTGATGAGCCCATCGACCAGAAAAACCTTCGCGCCGGCAAGCCAGCATTCGATCTGGTTGATGAGCGGCGTGTCCTGGGGCATGAAGACGAACACCTCCATGCCGGCGCGAGCCCCATAGGCCGCCGCGGCGCCACCGGCATTCCCGGCCGTGGGCAGCGCCAGACGGGTGATGCCCAGGTGGTGGGCCATGCTGACGGCGACGGTCATGCCGCGGGCCTTGAAACTACCAGTGGGTAGGCGAGATTCGTCCTTGATCCACAGGCGCGACAGGCCCAACTGAGACCCCAAACGGGGGCAAGCCAGAAGTGGGGTGACCCCCTCGTCGAGACTGATCGGCTCGGCGTCGGCCGGTAGGGGCAACAATTCCCGGTATTTCCACATACCGCCCGGCCGACGGGCCACGGTGTCGCGGTCAAGGCTGGCCCGCAGCAAGGCGAGGTCGTAGCGTACCCAGAGCGGGCGCCCGGCGTGCAGGTTGTAAACCCTTCCGGGCACAAACGTTACTTCAGGCTCGATGGCGCTCTGGAGATGGCTGACGTACGACTTCATGGTGCGGCTCCTGGTAGGGCAAAGAAGTTGTTCTATCCCCGAGGCAAGCCGAAGGAATCGCTCCGGAAGTCGGCGTTGACCCCTTTGTGGCGATAGGAGTATATTCCGGCCGTCCGGTGCAGGGGACACCTCTGCGACGGAACGGTGACCGGCGTGTGAAGCCAGGAGGGCAACACGCGTCGGGCCGACAGACAGCACCACGAGGCCCACGGAAGGGACCAGTCCCAGAAAGACTCCCCCTTATGATGTGGATTCGTCGGCGAGGTCTGGGCGTTCATGTATGGACGCCAGCCAAGGTGAATTTGTTTCTGGAAGTGATGGGCCGTCGACCTGATGGGTATCACGCTCTGGCCACTCTGATGATGGGGATCGGCTGGTACGACACGCTGGAGTTTCTCGAGCGTTCCGCAGGAGAGGTGGTTCTTCATTGCGACACACCGGAGCTTTCCACCGGGCCGGACAACTTGATTGTTCGGGCGGCTCAACTGCTCCGATCGCGATTCGGCGTGACTCGTGGCGTCGAAATCCGCCTGTTCAAGCGGATCGCGATGCAGGCCGGTCTGGCGGGCGGTTCGTCCAATGCGGCGGCCACTCTGGCTGGGCTGAATCACCTGTGGCGATTGGGGCTTACGGCCCCCACCCTGGCGGCTCTGGGAGCCGAACTGGGGAGTGATGTGTCGTTTTTCTTTCACGGACCGGCAGCCTGGTGTACGGGACGCGGCGAGATCATCGAGCCGTTACCTGTAACCACGCGGTTGGATCTGGTGCTGGTTTGTCCGCCGGTGGGTCTATCGACCGCGAGCGTCTTTCGCGCCTTGCGGCTGATGGGGCCAACGATTTCCGGACAACCCTTGCGTGACGCGCTACTACAAGGCGATGTGGCCGCCGTGGGCCGCTCGCTGTTCAATCGGTTGGAGGAGCCCGCCGAGGCTCTGGCTCCCGAGGTGAAGAAGTGGCGCGAGCAATTGGCCGCGACGGCGTCCCTGGGGATTGACTGCCTGGGTGCCCGAATGAGCGGCAGTGGTAGTGCGGTATTCGCCCTGGCGCAGGATGCGGCCGAGGCGTTGAAGATAACACGGGCAGTAGCCAACGCACGGGAGGGCGGAGGCGCGGCACGTGTCCTAGTGGTGCGGAGTTGCGATTAGAGTGTGCCACCGTCAAGAGGAGAACAGACGTGGTCATCACCGAAGTGCGTATCAAGCTCATGGACGATAGCAACGAGAACGAGCGCCTGCAGGCCTTCTGCAGTGTCACGTTCGACGACGCCTTCGTGATCCGTGATTTGAAAATCATCGAGGGCACCAAGGGAAGCTTCGTGGCCATGCCCAGCCGCAAGCTCACCGACCGGTGCCCCAACTGCGGCAGCAAGAACCACCTGCGTTCGCGCTTCTGCAATCAGTGCGGCTGCCGGCTCGACGAGGACCGCGCGGTCCGCGATGCCGATGGCCGGGTCAAGCTGCATGCCGACATCGCGCATCCGATCAATTCGGCCTGTCGCGAAGTGATCCAGAGCGCCGTGCTCAAGGCCTTCTACCTGGAGAAGGAAAAGGCCAAGTTGCCCGGCTACGTCTGCACCTATGACGACTACGATGGCGGCGACGACTACACGCCCTCGTACACTCAGATTGCGACCGAGATGAGCGCTGGCCAGCGTTCCTATCGCACCGGTCGGGCAGCGGCGGCGGCTCCGAAGTCCAGCGACGACTTCAGCGCCGGGGTGATGTAAGTCGGAACGCCAAGAAGAGGCACAAAAAGCCAAAACCGACCTCTGGGAACAGGGGTCGGTTTTTTTCGCGCGATGCCTTGCGCAGGGCCGCGCATGGCCTCGCTCAGCCTGCCCTTGGGGAGGCCCGATCCCCCCATTTTGGCCGTCTTTCCCGCTTCCTGAGAATGTGGCATGACGATTGCCTGAACCTAGGATGTTCGTTTTTCGCCCCTGCATCGGACTACTTTTCAGGAGAACTCTCATGGCTACCACGATCAGCAGCGCGATGCCCAACCGGCTCATTCGAGGCGAGACGGCTGCGATTGAAACGTACACGCAGGCTCTGCCAGTTTTTGAAGATGCCAGCATCCGCTCGGAACTCCAACAGATTCGCAGCGAGCACGAGAATTTCACCCAGCGTCTCAAGGGGCACGTTATTGAGATGGACGAGGAACCCTCGGAAAGCTCAGGGGCCTGGGGTTACTGGGCGTCCATGGTGACTGGGACCGCCAAGATGATCGGCGACCAGACCACTCTGGCGGCCTTGCGCACGGGTGAAGAGCACGGCGTCAACGAATACGAGACGGCTCTGAATGATGACTCGACCCCGCCGGAACTGAAGACGATCATTCGCACTCAGTTTCTGCCTTCGTGTCAGCGTCACATTCAAACGCTCAACAATCTCATCAATCGCCTCGAACGCGCCAGCTAAAGCTTCCCAAGCCCTGAACGAACGACGGCCTTACTTCCCTTTGTCGGGAGTGAGGCCGTTGCCCTTTTCCTGATCGCGTTTTTCACGCGCTACTGGGCTTGTTCTTGCCTGCTGTGTGCGGCACATTGCTCCTTCTGGATGGAAAGAAGGGTGTCGCGTGTGAATGAGAATCATCTGCTGTTGACGTTGGAGGCCGTCCCGGGGATGACCCCAGCACGGCAGGATTTGCTTGCGCGGCTGGGCCATCAAACACTCGGTGATCTCCTGTTTCATTTCCCTCGCACCTATGAAGACCTACGCGAGAAGCGTGGAATCACCGCTCTTGTCGCCGATATGATCCAGACCGTCGAAGGCGAGATTGTCAACATTCGCACGGTTTCACGAGATGCTCGCCCAGTGGTCACGATCCTTCTAGCCGATGGTGGCCCCGAGCGACTGGAGGGCGTGTGGTACGCCCAGGGAGCGATGGCGCGACGCTTTCGGCTGGGGCAACGCGTCTCGTTTTCCGGTCAGCCCAAACGGATCGATCAACGCTGGCGAATGATCGCACCGCGTGTTCAGTTGCTCGACACCCCAAACGCCGAGACCCATTCGGGGCTCGTGCCCGTCTATCCTCTCACCGAAGACCTGCGGCCGGCAACGCTACGGTTGCTTATCGGCCGAGCGCTGGACGTGTTCGCAGAGCGGCTGCCCGAGCCGTTGCCCGCAGCAATCCGCGAACGCTACGGTTGGCCCGGCATCGCGGCAGGGCTGCGAGCCATCCACGAGCCGGTCGACCTGGATGAGATTCGCCTCGCCCGGCAACGCTTTGCCTATCAGGAGTTACTCGAACTTCAGGTCGGTCTCGCGCTGCGACGGCGGGAAGCCTGGCAAGGTCCCATCGCGCCATGCCTGCACGTCACTCCCGCGATCGACGAACGCATTCGCAAACTATTTCCCTTTGCACTCACGGGCGATCAGAACAAGGCGATTGCTGACGTGGTGGCCGATCTCGCCGGACCACGCCCCATGCAACGCCTCGTGCAGGCTGATGTCGGTGCCGGCAAAACCGCCATCGCCGTGTACGCCCTGTTGGCCGCCGTCGCCAATCGGCATCAGGCAGCACTGATGGCACCCACCGAGGTTCTGGCCCGGCAGCACGCCCAGACCCTGGATCGGTTGCTGGCTGGTAGTCGGGTGCGGCGGCAACTGCTGACCGGCTCGCTAAGTGCAAGAGAGAAACGCGAGACGCTCACGGCCCTGGCTGCCGGCGAGATCGACCTGGTCGTGGGCACCCAGGCTCTGGTGCAGGAGGGCGTTGCCTTCGCCCGGCTGGGGCTGGTGGTCATCGACGAGCAACACAAGTTTGGCGTCCACCAGCGGGCGCGTGTCCGCCAACTAGGCCGTGAGCCGCACTATCTGGTGATGACCGCCACGCCCATCCCACGTACGGTGGCGCTGACAGTATTCGGCGATCTCGATGTCTCTCTGGTGCGCGAGATGCCAGCGGGTCGTTTACCCGTGAACACACGTTGGCCACGGCAGGAACAGCGAGAGGTGATTTATGCCGAACTGGCCGACGCCTTACGCTCCGGTCGCCAGGCCTACATCGTCTGCCCGGTGGTCGAAAATCACGAGGATCTCCGCTCGGCCGAGACGGTGTACAAGGAGTTGTCGAGCGGCCCATTGCGGGAGTTTCGCCTGGGACTGCTGCACGGCCGAATGGACGATGCGGTGAAGGCCGACGTGATGGAGCGGTTTCGGCAGCGCGAGATGGACGTGCTGATCGCGACGACGGTCGTGGAGGTGGGCGTCGATGTGCCCAACGCCACCTGGCTCGTGGTCGAACATGCCGAGCGGTTTGGCCTGTCGCAGTTGCACCAGCTTCGGGGCCGGGTCAGCCGGGGCACCGAGGCCGGGGTGTGCATCCTGTTCGGCGAGCCGCTCACAGACGAGGGCAAGCAACGTCTGCGTACCATGCTACAAACCAACGACGGCTTCACCCTGGCCGAAGAAGACGCTCGCCTGCGCGGTACAGGGGACGTATTTGGCACCCGTCAGCATGGCACCGGTGAGTTGTGGTTGCTGGCGCAATCACGCCTGGATCTCCTCGAACGTGCCCACACCGATGCCCGCGAGTTGGTGGCTGCGGGCATCGAACAGTACCCTGCCCTGCACGCTGCCGTACAGAGCCGCTACGGCGCCGCTTTGGAACTCTCCGGCGTGGGCTGACCTCAGGAGAGCACGATGTCCTTGTTGTCCTTGCGTCCCTTGATCACCTTGCGGTACAGGTGGCCATCGCTCTGAAGCAGCTTGCCGGCCTTCTTGAGATTCATCACGCCCGAGGCGACACCGGGCGACTCGTCCCAGTCGGTGGCCATTTCCCCGCTGAGTTGGCAGTAGAGCACATGATCAAACGTGGCGGTTTTATGTACCTTGCCATCGTGAATGTGGACGGTGGGAAAGAACAGCTTCTTCGGCTCGGCACGCGGGAAGCGGAAGGCCATTGGATGCACCTTCGTCTCGCCCGCCTTCAGTTTGAAGACGGCGAAGCCGAAGTCGGCGTAGGTGGCGGGTAGTGCCTTGAGGGCATCGGGCGAAAGGCGGAATTTCTCGTCCAGGCGGGCGAAGTCCTTCTGGCTCGGCACGAACGATGCCTCGAACGCTCCCACCTCGACCACCTTGAGTTTGGGTTCGTCGGCCTTACCCAGGCCGCCCAGACCGAGCCCCTTGCCACCCCGTGTCAGGGGAAAAGCGTCGGCCATGTCGTCGAAGAAGGTGGGATAGTCCTTGAGGCTGATAAACTCCAGGGCGTCTTCCTTGGAGCCTTTTTTGGTGGGGATGGGTAGCACCATCGCCAGGTCATTCTTGGCGTTCAGGCTCATGGCGTAGACCAAAAACTGGCCTTCGTCTTTGTCGGCCCGCGCGAAAATCTTGGTTGCCGAGACAGAGATCACCGGTTGCGAGAAACAGCACATGGCAAGCCTCCGGAAGAGTTGCACCACTGCTGTCTGTTCTAGACTTCCATTCCTGCGACGACGAGGGGGTCTCGTGCAATGCTCCGCAAGCGGGCAACCAGCCGGTCCAGATCCTCGCGCTCGTCGGCTTCCAGCTTGTCCAGAATCGTCGCGATCGTTTGCACACGCAGGGACTGATATTCCTTGAACGCCTCAATTCCCTCGGCCGTCAGCACCACGTCAATCTTGCGCTTGTCTGCTGGGTTGATCCGGCAGGCGATCAACGGCTTATCACGTGTCTCCAGTGCGCGAATAATGCGTGACATTTGAGCCGGCAACACTCCCAGTTGCCGCTGAATCTCACCCACGATCAGGGTCTCGTGCTGATGAAGCAAAGAAAGCGTGAGGAATTCGATTTCCTTTAACTCTCCGCTCCGCCGACGGCTACGCGGCACCGCCAAGCAGAAACGGGTCACCACATCAAAGAGGTGTTGAGCCAGATCTTCCAGGCGTTTATCGGCGGTGTGGGTGGAGTTCATAGCGGTTTTACGCCTCGGAGCGGACAATACCGTAGCTATAGTGTCCACTTTAGCCCGACCGACATTCGACTGTCAACGTAAGATGAGTCTCCGTTTTACCTAAACTAGGCCGATCGTAGCGGTTGTGCCGAGCCGTCAATCCTCGACGATCCGATTGCGATCCAGACGCAATCCTCGGCCCTTCAATCCTGTCCCGTGAGCACCCGCGAGATGGGCCGGATAGGGGGCCTCCCCCTTCTGGGCATACCACAGAATGCGATTCCAGGCGTCCTCTTCCACGCGGTCGGGCTTGCGCAGATCCTGCGCCAGGCTCCGCTCTGCCCAGGTGCGAGCCGCCCCCTTTAGCTTCTTCATCGGCGGGTTCAATTCGTCCAGTGGAGTCTTCACGGCCAGCGCCTTGTAGGGCGTGAAATCCGGCTTCCGGGTGAAGCATTCGGTCATCAACGGGGCCGCGCCGTCGAGTTGGTTCATGGCCGGCAGCCCGAGAATGCGTTGCATGGTGTGCAGCACGGAGGTCTGGTTGTAGAAGTTCGACACCACCTCGCGGCGCTTGGTGTAGGGCGAAATCACCAGACAGATCGAGCGGTGACCGTCGATGTGATCGAAGCCATTTTGGGGGTCGTCCTCGATGACGAAGATCACCGTTTTGGGCCAGAACTTGCTATTGCTGATCGCCTCGACCATTCGGCCAAGAGCCAGGTCGTTGTCGGCCATGTGGGCATTGGGGGTGGGCATGCCCGGCGATGTGCCCGAGCAGTGATCTTGCGGCAGGTAGACAATACTGAAGTCGTGCCAGGTGCCCTTCTTCTCGGCCTCGCGAAACTCCTTCATCCACACATCGATGCGCTGCTGATCGCTGATCTTCATGTCCCAGCCGGGGTAGTCCTGCGCGGTGTAGCGATCCAGGGTGGCGATGCCCAGCTTGTGCGTGAACTTGATCTTGTTGGCGCTGGCCTTGTAATCCTTCCAGATGTCGGTGAAACTGGTCTTGGCCGGTGGCTCGGAGTAGCGCAGTTCGCCGTAGTTGCGGAAAGATCGGCCAGCGAGCAACACGCCATCCCAGATGAAGCCGGTGGACGAGTAGCTCAGGGCGTCATCGCCGAAGGTGTAGCTGCGGGTGAAGCCACCGAATGCCTTTTCCAGGTAGTCGGTCACATTGCCCTCGGTCGACCAGGCATGGCCATCGGCCGACAGGACACCGTTGCAATAGAAGTTGTCGAGCAGGACGAATTGCTCGGCCAGCGCATGGTGGTTGGGCGTGACGGCAGCCGGGAAGAGGCAGAGTTTGGGCTCGCCCTTGCCCTTCTTGATGTCGCCGAACATCTGATCATAGGTGCGGTTTTCTTTGATCACATAAACGACGTGCTCGAAGACCGAGGGTTCGCCGACACGTGCAGGCACAGGAACGGGCTTGACGCTTTTCTCGCCACGCTCGCGGGCCGCCAGAATCTGAGGGATGCGGCCGTCTTCGCGCACCTGGGCGGTGTACTTTTTCAGGGTTGCCTCGTCGGGCCATCTCACCCGCGTGACGGTGCCAGTGTAATCGTACACCCCGCGCCCCACCGCCTTCGGCTTGAGGGTACGCGATCCCTTGCCCTTCACGTTCGCGATCCACAGCCGCTCGGCGTCGGCCACCACCGCGCCGGGATACCAGCCGGTGGGCACGAAGCCACGCAGGCTCATGGTGTCGCCCAGAGAGACGACAGCGAGCGCATTGTTCCCACCGTTCACTGCGACCAGGGTCTTCCCATCGGGGGCGATGGCCAAGGCACTGGTGCCACTGCCAAAGGGAAGTGCCGGATCGGGCCGCACCACCAGGCGCTCGACCACCTCCAGCGTCTGGGGCTTCAGCCGCACCACCGTGTCGCTATTGGCACAGGCCACGAACAGGCGACCGCGATCGAGCACCAGCCCGGCGGGATGCAGCCCCACCTCTTCCTCGCGGATCATTCGGCCACGCTTGAGATCGACGCGTCCCACGGTGCCGCTGGCACCCACGCCGCGCTCGTCGATCACCACCTGCGAACCGGCTGAGAGCGCCGTGCGATCCATGGCACGCGGCCGCCGTCCGCCCCAGTTGCTCACCAGGGCGAACTCGCCCTCAAGAACAATCGAATGGGGTGCGATGCCAACGGGAATCTCGCGTAGGAGTTTCCCGTTGGTCAGATCGATCTCGGCGAGGCTGTTGTTGACCGAAAGGCAGACCCAGAGCCGTTTATTGGCCGCATCCAGGGCGAGACCGGTGGGATAGGAAGCGCCCTTGCCTGCGGGACCGGGGAGATCGAGAGTGCGTTTCCAGGCAAAGACTCCCTTTGCGTCCGGTTCGGCCTCGCAGACGCTGTTGTTCGCAGTGCTGGCCCACACTCCCGTTCGGGTGGCAACCAAACCATGCATCGAGGCACCGCCCTTGCCCTTGGGAAAGGCGAGTTCCTGGACTACCTTGAACGTGGCGCGGTCGAGAATGACCAAACCGCGATTGTCCTTGAGGACGACCCAGCGGTCGAGAAGAACGAGATCGACGGGCCGACCGGAAAAGGTGGCCTCGTCGCCAGCCGGGCGGACGAGTTGCCCGGTGGGCATGCGAATGTCATCGACCCAACGCGGAGCTTTACCCGGGTCCTGGCAATAGGCGGCCTGGGTAAAACCGATCAGCAGAAGCAGAAACAGTCGCATGGCCGCGCTCACTCTGTGGGGGATCAGTCGAGAGGGATATCGATCGTGTTCGTCCCTGGCTTGATCGTATAGGTCAGCCCTGAAGTTTCAAAGCGCTCGTATTTTTCTGGCGGGAGTGACTTCGGATCGACATTCGAAGGCATGTGCACCTCCCGAACGGCGGGGCGCTTCTCAACATTCTTCATGCTCTCGGCCGAGGGAGGGCGAGTAACCACCGCCGCCTTGACCTCACCCAGGGGACTCTTCATCGAGTAAGTCCCGTTGGCCATGATGGGAGCTACGCCACGGTTTTTCCCATCGGGCGTTTGAAAGACGACGGTGCCACCAGGCAGCGGCTTACCCTTGTAAGTGATTTTTCCCTTCACTTCTGCCATTTCAGGAGTTGGGTATTCGCTGGAACAGCCAATCACCAGGAGAAAAGCGAAGCACGGGAGGGGGAGGTAGCGATGGAAGCGGTTCATGAGAAGGCACCTTGAAGAACCAAAAAAGAGAACGACCGGAACCTGGACTAAAGCAGGCTCCGGTCGGAACGAGGGGCTGGGATTACCAGTCGTTACCCAGAACCTCACCACCGGTGGGAGTCATGGCATTCCACCAGGTAAGCCCCGAGACGCCTGGGTTCACGTTGCGAACGCTACCGTCGGCAAGACAGACCTGGATGCCCCCCGAACCATGGGCCGTGGGAAGGCGGAAATCGCAACTGGACCCGACACCCTTCCAGGTGGGGCTGACCTGGAATTTCATGGCAGCGCCGGTCAGGTAGCCGGTCGAGGCGGGGCCATTTCGCCAGTAGTTGATGACAGGCATCCACTCGTACCACGAACTCGCGTTTGCATAGGGGGCGATATTGTAGAACGAACCAGTGTAAGTGGGACGGTAGGGCGACGGATTCGCTTCACACACCGCCAATCGGGTCGTGTACATGATGGTGTTCGAGGTGCCGTCGGTGATGTCCAGAATTCGGCGGAAGTTGTTCACCTTGAACGAAGGCGCATCGACAAGGCCACCCATGGCTTCATAGTTGGAGACATAGCCAGTCACGCTGTAAACGCCCCAACCAGAGTCGTTGTAAGCCCCGGTGCCGTTCGAAGGGTCGGTGGGGTTGACGAAGATCTTCGGAGGAGCCTGATTGTAGGTGATGGCGTAATATTGACCGCTAGAACTGGTATTGTTGTCGACCAGACGCTTGAGGTTGTCCTGCTCGACATAAGGCAAAATGTGGACAAGCCAAGAGCCGTCCCGGTAACCACGGGCCAGGCCAAACTCGACGAACGAGGGCGGCATGTGGTTCATGGCATCGTTGTAGCCGTGAGAAGCCAACCCCATTTGCTTGAGGTTGTTAGCACTTTGCATGCGAGCGGCGGCTTCGCGCACCTTTTGAACGGCTGGCAGCAGCAGACCGATCAGGATCGCGATGATGGCGATGACGACGAGCAACTCAATGAGCGTAAACGCGGAACGTCGTGCGAGCATTCCACTCTCCTTCGATACAGGGGTATGACGACACGCCCATCGTAACCCCTTTCGAAGAATGTCAGGTGAATGCTCGGTTAAGGTTTCGTGAACATTCCGGCCCTAGGTCTGGATCGCGTCGAACTGCACCACCGCAAACGGCGCAAACAGCAGAATCGGCAACCAGGCCGATAGTGCCGGCGTGAGATACTCGTTCTCACCCAGCATTTTACAGGCATGCACACTTATGTGAAACGCGGCGCTCAGAATGATACACTGCCCACTACTGATCACCATGTTTCGCGTCTGATCCCGCAAAATCAGCGAGATCCCCAGAAAAATGAGCACCGCCCCCAGCAAGGGCCGTGTCAGACGCGTGTGAAAGAGCACGGCCACCGGAGCCAGGCGATTGCTATCGGGCCGCTGCAACTCGCGATAAAGCCGTTCCGTCGAGGCGAGATTGTACCAGCGCGGGTTCCGGGTAAGCACGTCGAAATCCACCTGTCGCACATGCAAGATATAGCGGCCGCCATCGGTCACATCGAGCACCCCGGGAATCGGCTCCAGATCGCGTGGCGTGCAGCCGACCATCTCCCAGCGGCCCTGCCCAGGCTCATCGCCCGGCACGAATCGTCCCGATTCAGCCGTGATGTGCACCAGGCTGCCGGCCACCGTCTCGGGAATCATGACGCGAAAAGGCCGCACGGACAGATTCCGTCGCGAAGCGCGATCTCCCTCGATCAGGATGAGGTTCGGCTCATAGGCGCCCCGAACGCCCACTTCCTTGTGGCCGTCGGGGTCGCTCCGATCGCGGGTGAGCATGTCGGCAATCTGCGGGATGATCAACTCTTGATTGACCACCGCCAGTCCGAGCATGAAGCAGGCACTGACCAGGACGGGGGCAATGATGCGGCGCGTCGGGATGCCCGCCGAAAGCAGGGGCAACTGCTCGTTATGCGCCTGCATCATTACCACGGTGAACATGGCAGCAAGCAACGCGATGGCTTCGCAGAGGCGATCGAACAGTTCGGGCAGGCGGAACCCGTACCAGTAGACGATTCGCGTCAACACCCCCGGCAAGCCGTGGGCGTTGCTGGTGACGAAATCATCCATATGCGTGAACAGGTCGATGATGATGTAAAGAGTCAGCAGGCTAACCAGGAAGATGGTGTAAGCCTTGAAGTAGGCACACAGAAGCATCCAGTCGATCTGTTTGAACATGGGTTGGTCTCCTGTTTAGCGCGGGGAGACCAACGCCAGCCGAGGGCGCTCGGCCCGCGGCACATAGTCCAGCACATACTGGCGAACGTAGTCGTTGGAGCGGGTGCAGGCTCGATCACCAAATCCGTGAGCCTTGAGCTCTCGGTAGGCGGCACCGCTGGACCAGCCCTGGTACTCCATGCGCCAGACCGCACACAGGACCCCGGTGCGATGCAGGCCGGCCTTGCAATGGATCAGCACGGGGTAAATATCCTCACGGTCCATGTGAGCGAGGAACTGATCGATCACCTGGGGCCGTGGGCCACCGGGTGTGGTTCGTGGCTGCAAGTCGGGCGCCAGAGCGATGTAACGCACCCCCAGTTGCTCGCACAGGGCGCTTTCTTGCACGCGACCGCCCCAGAAGCTCTCTCGCAACGTCGGATCGGGGAAATCATCCTGCACATTGATCACCGTTCGGATCTTGTGCCGTCGGATCGCCTCCTCAAACCCCTCGGCCGTCATCTGGCCGCTGCGGTAGAAGACGCCCGGTTCGACAGGGCGCAACCGTTTGGTGTGCTCCCAGACCGAACGATGGTAGAAGTAGAGACCGACGCTCAATCCAAGAACAAGCGCCGCCAACAGCGTCCCTCTGATCATCCTGACCTCCGCCGTGCGGCTGGAACCTCTCTCCGTGCCAGGGACACTACTCGGAGCAAAGAAAAAGAACAAGCCGAACCGCCACGAACCCCCACCACGACCGGTCTGCGTTCCCCGGGCGTCGGGGCCGGGCGTCAGGCCAACTTTTCCGGATGCGGCGAACGTGATACCATGCCCTGTATATCTGGACCCAGTTGTCCGCCCCGGAGAGGACGATGTCCGACGTTAGCATCTCGTATGCCCCCAATGGTCCCTGGCCCACCTTCTCTCGTGATGAGCGCCGCGTGCTCGGCACCCTCATGGAGAAGAGCAAAACCTCCAGCGATGGCTACCCGATGTCGCTCAACTCGCTGGTGGCCGGCTGCAATCAGAAATCGAACCGCGACCCGGTGCTGGAACTCGACGACGACGCCGTCAACGACGCGCTCACGCTGTTGCGCAACAAGGCGCTGGTGACCAAGGTGTTCTCCGGTCGGACCGAGAAGTGGCGGCATCTGCTCTATGAGCAATGGCACCTGGATTCGCGGGATACGGCGATTTTGGCCGAGTTGTTGCTGCGTGGACCACAGACCGAGGGCGAGATTCGCTCGCGGGCCTCACGCATGGTCGAGATCCCCGATCTGGAGACGCTCAAGAGCTACCTGCGACCGCTCATCGAGCGCAACCTGGTGCAGTACCTCACCCCGGAAGATCGTCGCGGGGCGGTGCTGACCCACGGCTTCCATGCACCCGAAGAATTGGTCCGGCTCAAGACCCAATACGCCAATGCCCCCGCCTCGGCGGCGAGCGGCGCGGCGATTGCCTCCACGAATAGCACACCGGGCGTTCCCAGCGCTCCGAGTGTATCGGAGCAGCGAGTCGCCGCCCTGGAGACCGCCCTGGCCCAGTTGCGCGACGAGGTGGCCGCCATGCGGGCCGAGTTGGCGACATTGCGGCAATCGCTGGGAGGCTGAGGTCGCAAAAGGGAGTCGCCGAAGGGAGTCGCCAGAGATGACCGGACCGATTAGGATAATCCGATCATTCTGGGCAAGTGCGTCACGAGCGAGAAAGAGAGCGGGATATGAGCGGTTTGGCGATTCGCGCGGCAGGGGCGGGGCTTGATTTTCTCTCCCTGGGGGCCCTGGTTCATCGCCTGGATCCGGGTGTCGTCCCGTTTCGCAAGGCGCGCTCGTTTGACATCCACGTCTCGGGCGGCGAGTACAATGTCGCGGCCAATCTGGCCGATTGCTTCGGCATGAAGACCGGCATCGCCACCGCCATGGTGCGTTACGGCATCGGCGAACTGGTGCAACGCTGTGTGCGCGAGATGGGCGTGACCCCCTACTACAAGTGGTTCGATCACGACGGCGTGCGTGGCCCCAACATCGCCACGGTCTACAGCGATCGCGGCCTGGGCATCCGGGGGCCAGTGGTGTTTTACAATCGGGCCAACGAGGCCGGGGCGCTGCTGAAGCCGGGCGATTTCGACTGGCCGGCGATCTTCTCGCAGGGGGTACGCTGGTTCCACTCCGGCGGCATCTTCGCCGCCCTGTCGGAATCCACCAGCGAACTGATCATCGAAGCCATGAAGGCGGCCAAGTCAGCCGGAGCGATCACGTCGTTCGATCTGAACTACCGGGCCAAGCTGTGGGCGGCTGCCGGCGGACTGGATGTCGATTGCCTGATCGGCAACGAGGAAGACCTGCAAAAGGGACTCGGAGTGGCTGGCCCGGACGTGAACGACGCCAAGCACAAGCTCGATCCGGAGACCTTCTTCGGCATGATCGACAACGTGGTGAAGAAATATCCGCATGTGAAGCTCGTGGGCACCACTTTGCGCGAAGTCCATTCGACCAATCGGCATGATTGGGCGGCGGTGCTCTGGCTGAACGGGCAGCGGTACGTCAGTCCGACCTGCCATCTCGATGTGCTCGACCGCATCGGCGGCGGCGACGGCTTCGCCTCGGGCCTGATTTACGGTCTGCTCAACGGTCGCACCCCCGAGGAAGCGCTCCGTCTGGGCTGGGCCCACGGCGCGCTGCTCACCACCTACCACGGCGACACGACGATGGCCCGCCTCGACGAGGTCGAAGCCGTCGCCAAGGGCGGCTCCGCCCGCGTGCAGCGGTAAGCATTTTTCACCACGAAAGACACGAAAAGCACGAAAGATCGGAAGAAGAGAAGCGGGGTTAACCACGGAGCACACGGAGAACACGGATAAAGACAGGATTGAAAGAGATCAAAAGATCGAAATCGATCGAAAGAAA
>ERZ1066117.874-NODE-874-length-18228-cov-7.014637_pt1 | contig 18228 bp, 15 predicted proteins | sample MGYA00382764_ERZ1066117 | MGnify/ENA primary metagenome ERZ1066117 (study PRJEB33369, sample SAMEA5778347) | biofilm metagenome | biome: Industrial cooling water; feature: Water cooling tower basin; material: Biofilm | place: United Arab Emirates | collected...
TCGAAGTAGTGCAGTGCACTTCTGAACTTAGTGCAGTCGCCTTCTGAAAACGACAGCCTGACGGCCGGATGCGGGCTCCGGCGTTGCAAAAAACTGTTGCAGAAGCCATCTTCATTGCGACATTTCTGCAACGGAGTCAGGCATGCGCATCGGATACGCCCGGGTGTCGACCGACGGCCAGGACACGGCGGCCCAGGTCGAGGCGCTTCGAGGGGCTGGATGCGAGCGGATCTACGAGGAGCGGGCCAGCGGTGGACGCTGGGATCGGCCCGAGCTGCATCGGCTGCTGGATCAGCTGCGGCCGGGTGACACCGTCGTGGTGTGGAAGCTGGACCGACTGTCGAGGTCGCTGAAGGACCTGCTGACGCTCATCGATCAGATCGAGCGGTCGAAGGCGACGTTCCGCTCGTTGACGGAGTCCGTGGACACGACGGGTCCGGCGGGCCGGATGCTGGTTCAGATGCTGGGCGCCTTCGCGGAGTTCGAGCGGTCCCTGGTCGGTCAGCGCACCCGTGCGGGTCTGGAGGCTGCGCGCTCACGCGGGACGCGTCTGGGTCGGAAGCGTGCGCTGGTGGGTGCGGCCCGAGAGGAAGCGCTGCGGATGTTGGGTGATGGCCGATCATCGGCGGATGTGGCGCGGGTATTCGGAGTGCACCGATCGACGGTGGCGAGGATGTGGGCGGATCGGGGTGCGGGTACTGGGTGATGCTTGCATGTATGTAGTAAATGTAGCATACTACATACAACAAACTACAATTGACAGGGAGACCGCATGGCCATCACCCGCGAAAGCATCTGGACCGCCGCCGACCAGCTCGACGCCGAAGGCGACCGGCCCACCCTGGCCGCTATCCGCAAGAAGCTCGGCGGTGGCAGCTACTCGACCATCTCGGAAGCCATGACCGAGTGGCACGCCCGCCGGGCCCAGAAAACCGTGCAGGCAGAGCCGGTGCCGGAGAAGTTAGGGGAAGCCGCCACCGAGTTTGCGGCGGTGACCTGGCGGATTGCTCGGGAGCTGGCCGAGGCGAGGCTGCAGGCGGTACGCAGTGCCATCGAGGAAGCTCGGCAGCAGATGGAGGCCGAGAAGATCGAGGCCGCTGCCTTCGCCGATCAGCTCGGGAAGGAACTGGACGCATCGAAGGAGAAAGTCGCCGCCCTGGTCGAGCGGCTGGATACGGCGGACTCTACGGTTCGGGTGCTGCTGACCGAGCGGGATCAGGAGCGGGCCCGAGCGGACCGCGCGCAGGCTGTTGCGGATGAGCGGAGCCGGATGATCGACACGCTTCGCGGGGAGCTGGCCCAGGTTCGCAAGGACAAGGAGGCGGAGATCGCGCGGCTGGTGGCGGCCAAGGCGAAGCCGTCGAAGGCGTGATGTCTGGCGTCAGTGTTGTCCAACGTCAGCGTGGACAAGGCGGTGGATAAGGGCGGGACATCGAGCCTGGCCCGCCGTCACAGGCCATCCCGGTACCGACTGGTCAGTTTCTGACCAGTTGTCCTCGGCCTGGATCGCCATCGCGCAAGCACGGACGCGGATGCTGAAAGCGTGATGTTCCACAGCTCGATGGGTCGGCATGCCAAGGGCTTCCGCCGAGCTGTCGTTTGGGTGCAAACTCGGTGCAAAGAAAAAGCCCCGGCTGGAACCGGGGCTTTTTCAAGATGATCGCCGGGGACTAGACCGTCGAACACCCACTGTGGAAAGTGGCTTCGATTCTACCCCTGGCGCCGTAGAGCGCAAGGGGTGTCTATGCAACAGCAGCAGACCCCACCGAGATCGGTGGGGACATGGCCAGACTAAGGACGAAGCGCTGGGCTCGGCCGAGTGCCATCACGCACTGGCCGCAGGTGATCGAGCAGGGCATCCACAAGGTCCGCCAGCAGTGCGAGCACCGGTGTGGCGGTCTTTACGAACTTTTGAACAGTTCGAAGGTGTTGGGTCCGGAGTCGCGCTCGCGAACGCGGCGCATGCGGTCCGACGGCCTGATCAACCTTGAGTCGTTTCTGCTCTCGCTGCTGACGTCGACGGATCTGGCCAGCGGGGCGGTGGCTGATCCGGTACAGGCCGACGGGACGTGCATGCGGCAGCTCGATGCCCGTGCATACGGGGAGCGGGTAGCCGGTGAGCGGTCGATGCGGCGAGCGGAGCGTCACGCTCGCACCCTGACCCATCTGGGCCTGCTGGAAACCATCGAGCAGCGCCACAAGCTGCCGAAGCGGTATCGGTCGACGCCGGCGGTACGGTCCTTCGATCTGGATCGGCTGTTCGGTCTGTTGGGTCTGAGGGCGGTTTACCGGATTGCCCGAAAGAACATCCTGAGCGAGCCGCAGCGGCAACTGATTGCACGTCTCAGCACGGCTCGCCGGTCGCGTGACCGACGTCGGCACTTTGCCGCGCAGGCGAGAGCATCGGCGGCTGCCGCTCCTGCTCACGTCCCGACGCCCCCGCCGCCGGATCCTCCACCGAGGACGGACAGCGCGGCGGCCTTGGCCGCGCAAGCCGAGATTCGCTCGCTGTTCGACGACTGATCTCGAAGTCTACCGTCAGCCGCTGGTGAGTGATCGCCGGCGGCTTCGGCGTGTCTGCATCCCTGGAAGCCGAGATTTCGGGTGGGTTCTGCGGTCCTGGAGCTGGATTCTGGCGGTGGTCGAAGCGGTCCCGGCGGTGGTCGAAGCGGTCCCGGCGGTGGTCGAAATCCATAAATGTCGGGAAGTCCCCGCCTTAACTGTCGGGCCTATGCTTCCTAGATAGATATCTAGGGTCTTTCCAGCTCGCTGCGCGAAGCCTCCTCCCGCAGCTCAACCCTCATCGCCCAGGTCGGCTGCTGGGATGGGCGCTACGCGCCCACCCTCCCGACGGGCTGGCTACGCCAGCCCTGCTCGGGCCGCACGCGCGGTCCTCCTCAGCAGCCAACCTCACCAGCCCCAACGCAACACGACCCTGCATCTGTCAGCGAGGGAATCGCTAAGTTGAAGTAAATACGCATTTACGTAAATGTGAATACGGTCAGTCGAAGTTCGACGGCACCTGCCCGAAGATTTGACTTACTATGTAAGTCATGCATCGATGAACTCGTCTCGGCAAGGAACCCATGCCCACGCTCCTCGTCTCCTCGAAAGGCCAGATCGTGTTGCCAGCGGCGTTGCGCCGGCGACTCGGCATGGGCGCAGGTGCCCGACTCGAAGTGCTCGAAGAATCGGATGGGCTGAAACTGCGCGTGGTTCGTCCGGTAGTGACTGCCGAGATCACCGGTCTGGCCGGGATGGTGAAGGCCCCGACGAAAGGTGTTGCGCGACGACTGGAGGATTTCGACCCGGCTTCGCTGCTGACCCGGTCACGAGAAAAGTGATGAAGGCTCTGGATACCAACGTCCTGGCGCGCTTCTTCATCGATGACCCCGACGATGCGCAGGCTGCCAAACAGCGCCCTGTCGCCATCGCCGCACTGGCCGAACGGTCCTTCGTATCGGTGACGGTGCTGCTCGAACTTGAGTGGGTCATGCGGGGGTTCTACGAACTTCCCGGCACCGACATCTCCCGTATCTTGCGTGCGCTGGCCAGCATCTCGCACATCACGCTCGAAGACCGCGATGCCGTTCTGGTGGCGATTGATGCCTTCGAGCAGGGTCTGGATTTCGCCGATGCACTGCACTTGGCACGCAGTTCGCGGGCTTCCGGCTTCGCAACTTTCGACAAACGCTTGGCGAAGCGAGCGAAGACGCTCTCGCTCACGCCCGCCGTGGACTTGCTGGCCTGAGTTAGATACATGGCTTACTTATTTACGTAAAACGGTAAATAAGTAAGAAATTTCACAAGGTACGCAGGTAAGCATCCAGAGCAGCGACCAAGATTTCCTGGTTGGTCTTGGGTCCAGTTTTGGCAGCCCGGGCGCGAGCAGCTGCGGACCTCAGCGCTTCGTAGCGAACCGGGTCAAGTCGAACCGTCACTGCCAGAGTCCCCGCCGTACCGTGCGGGATCGCCTCTGGCTCAGTCCGCTTCTGAATAGTGGGAACAGCCGGCGCAGCTTCACCCTTTCGGGCGATCAGAGAGCTTGAAAGGGATGCGGCTTTCGACATCTCTACACCTTTACTTGTTTACGTAAACGCGTATCTACGTATTTCCACAGTTCCGTCACTTCGGTGGCAGAAGTCGAGCGTGGATCTACCTCGCCCACGGTCCTGCCATCCACCATCGAGCTGGCGAAGTCCGTGCGCTGATGCAGGATCACTGGCGCCACGGTGCCATGCTGGGACAGGGCGATGACTGCTTCGCTCGCAATCCTGGCCCTGTGTGCCGCACCGTTGATCACGAACACCATTGGCTTGCCGACCTGATCAACCAGGTCAACCGTGGCACCTACAGCACGCAGGTCATGCGGACTGGGACGCGCAGGGATCAGTACCAAGTCGGATACGGCGATGACCGATCTGATGTTCCCGGTGATCGCCGGCGGTGTGTCGATGATGACCAGCGCAACCTTGAGCTTTCGAAGCTCTTCCAACGCTTGAGCCAGGCCGTCGATGTCAGTCTGCACAAAGAGGGGGGTCGATGCACTGCGGCTGTTCCACCAGCCAGCCAAGCTACCTTGAGGATCTGTGTCGATGAGGGCTACGGGAGACTGTCCAGCAGCTTCAGCTGCAACGGCCAAGTGGCCAGCCAGCGTGGTCTTGCCCACACCGCCCTTCTGACTTGCAATGGCCAGGATACGCAAAGACGTGTTTACTCATGTACGTGTTTACGTAAAAGCGTATCTGCGTCAGTGCGTCATGGCAAGTAGTCGTGGACAGGATTTAGAGGCCGAGGCTCAACCGCAGACCGAGGTTGACCCGTTCCATGACTTGCGAGGGGAGCACCCGCAAGCGTTCGGTAAGCAGGGTCCGATCGATGGTGAGTACCTGCGAGACGTTCACCACGGAAGGTTTGGGCAAGCCAGAGTCGGTCTTGGCCAAACGAACATTTCCTGGCGCCTCCGCCAAGGCCAAGTTCGACGTGATGATGGCCACGATGACGGTGGCGATGCGGCTTTCGTTGAAGGGGTTAGCCTGAATGACCAACACCGGTCGCTTCATCCCCGGGCCCGAGCCGACCGGCTCGGGCAACGCCGCCCACCAGATCTCACCACGTCTCATGCGAAAGCAATTGCAGCTGGGCGGTCATCAACCCCGGTTCCACCGGGGTGCTCTCTCTGCCATGAACTTCGTTGAGCTTGGCGGTGATCGCTGCGCTGCTGCGGGCCTGCAGGAACTCGGAAAGTGCCTGCGCGTACAGCTGGCTACGCGACATATTGAGCTCTTGCGCCAAGTGCTCAGCGGCATCGAAGACTGGATCAGGAAGGGAGATGGCGACTTTCATCGCCACAAGGTATCACCGCGGTATTACTCTGGACAACTGACCGACGTGATCCCGATCACGACGCCACCGTGCTTCATGATGGCGCCTTCCCAGTCCGCCGTCGTGGTGAGCGGACTGTCTTCGTCATAGACGATGTCTTACTCCCGCATCGCCTTGACCCGTTCCCAGTCCGAGCGGTCTGAGCCGCTGCAAACGTCCGTCGTCATTGGCTTCATGGGTCCTCAGCGGGATTCGGGCAGGCGCCATCCATGGATCCTGCCGTCGGATGTGGCTGTGGGGTAGCAGATGCCCTTCTCGATCTTCCATCCTGGCTTGTCGCACTTCGCCACATTGGCGAGGCTGCCGGCTTGGGCGAAGCGGTAGGCCAGACGACCCTCCGGGGTGTTGGCCCAGGCGGCTGCCGCCTTCTCGTCCTTGGCTTCGCTGTATCCGACGCCATAGCCCTGGTGATAGCCCGCGTCATTGCCCATGCGGAACATGTACACCCAGCTGCCCGCCAGGGTCAGGGCAATCACCGCCACCGCGGTCACGATCCACTGCGCCTGTTGCTTGTGGGCGGTACTGTCCGCCACGCGCTGGGCGGTCTCGGCGACGGCTTTCGCCAGGTCTTCCTTCGCGGCTTCCGACGATGCTTTCACGACAGCGTCGGCGGTCGCCTTGATGTTGCTCAGGACGTCGCTGGCGGCTTGCGCGATCTCCTGCGGAAATTTCTGGTACTGGCCCTGGTAGTGCTGAAGGGCCATGAGGACCAGCCAGAGCGCGTCGTTGTTCTTCAGCCCGAGGGCGTCCCGGACCCGATACAGCTCCTGTCGCTCCGCATCACTGGGTTGTCGGCCGAGCAGCCTGGCAAAGCTGTCCTCGAGGTCATGCATGGATCACGGTCTCCAGCATCTTCCGGACCTCGTTTCGCCACCGGGTGAGTTCTGCGCGGTTGCCGATCGGCATGTCCTGGCGTGCAGCGGCGATGCTCATTCGCTTGCTGTAGAGGTCATCGCTGACCCGGTCGGCGAGATCGGGGAAGGTCAGTGACTTTCCGCCGCGCTCCTCAACGGTGGTACGGAGCTTGGAGCCGTTGTAGAGCTCGAACTTCGATTCCTCGCCGAAGTAGCCGTTGCGCACGACGTGGACTTCGGTGTTCGGGATGGCCTGCATGAAGTCCTTGAGCAGTTCGAGGCTGTCGCGCTGCCGGTTGATCACCCAGAGCGTGACCAGCTTCCGCTGGAGTTCCGCCAGCGTGCTGCTGAGCGTTTCGCCGTAGGCGCTCACGCCCTTGTTGTTTCGGGCGGCGGTGTTGATGACCACCACGTGGTCGGGCTTGCCCTCGCAGGCGTTCACCAGCTGGATCCAGCCATCGGCCTCATCGAGGTTGAGCAGTTCCGCGTCGACGCTGTCCTTGTAGGTCTTCCAGACGTCGGGGTTCGAGGTGTCCGATTCGACCAGGAGGACGCTTTCGCCACGCTCCATCAGGAAGTCGATGGTGGCCATGGTCAGGAGGGACTTGCCGACGCCGCCCTTGCTGCCGCCGATCAGGTAGATGTTCTTCGCCACGGATGTTCCTCAGATGTCGTCGCTGTCCGGCTTCGGCACGAAGGTGGCTTTGACCGGATCCGCTCGCTTGGCCTCGACCGTGGGCGCTTCTGCTTTCGCCCTCGATGCGGTCTTCTTCTCCGGCTTTGCTCTCTGCAGGTAGCTCTTGAGGGTTGGTGTGGCGATACCGAGCCCTTCGCCGCGGAGGGTCTCGGAGATCTGTTCGAGCGTGTATCCGCGCTTCTGGAGGGCGACGATCTCCTTGGAGAGGACGCGGACGGCATCTTGCTTGCTGTGGTTGGGTTTCTTCTTGGACTCGACGGCAGGCATCTGCCGCAGCTTGGCGGCGATCGCTTCGAGCTGCTCGGTGGTGTACTTCATGGCCTCGTGTGGGCAGACGTGAAAGGGGTCGGGAGGATAGGGGGTCTGGTGGTTGTTGCAAAGTGTTCTGTCGGCTCCTAATCTGCGTGAAAAGCGTAAGGCTTAAAGACGTAACAGGATGCGTCTTGTCATACACATGCTACGCAGGTTTCTGCCAAGACGGGGTCCGTTTCGGCGCTGCGCTACTCACCGGCCCAGACAGGAGACGCGATGCCCTTCGAGACCCAGGGACTAGAGCCGCTGGATGCCGTGATCAACGTCCGGCTGACGGCAACGGAAAAGGCGAAGCTGAAGGAGGACGCGGACCTGGCAGGCTTGAGCCTGTCGGAGCTGGTGCGTCGCCGGTACTTCGGGAAGCCGATCCTGGCGAACGCGGACGCGGTGATGCTGAAGGAGCTTCGGCGTCTGGGCGGTCTGCTGAAGCACGTGCACAACGAAAGCCAAGGGGTGTACAGCAAGGAGACGGCCGGCGCGCTGGTGGCGCTGAAGGCGTACCTGGAGCAGCTGAGCCGTGATCGTTAAGAAGGTGTCGCGGTCGAAGACGAAGCACAAGGCGTCGAGCATTCGCGCGCTGGCGGACTACATCCGGGATCCGCAGGACCAGAACCCGGACGAGAAGGTGCTGTACGCGAACGGTCGGGGGTTCCTGTGCGACAGCCACGCGGCACAGCGCGAAGAGATGGTGGCGCTGGCGGCGGAGTCGGTTCGGAGCCAGAACCCGGTGAACCACTACATCCTGAGTTGGCGGGAGGGAGAGCAGCCGAGCCCGGCGCAGGTGGAAGCAGCGGTGAGCCTGTTCCTGGAAGAACTGGGGTGGAAGGAACACCAGGCGATCTACGGACTGCACAAGGACACGGACAACATCCACCTGCATCTGGCGGTGAACCGGGTGCACCCGGAGACGCTGAAGGTGGTCGAGATCAACCGGGGTTTCGACATTGAGCTGGCGCACATGGCGATTGCGCGGATCGAGCACGCGCAGGGCTGGCAGCGGGAGCAGAACGGTCGGTATCAGGTGCTGGAGAACGGGGAGCTGGCGCGGTCGCACTATGACCCTGAGGCGCCCCGTCGGCCGTCGCAGCCGAAGCAGGACATGGAGAACCGGACCGGCGAGAAGTCGGCGCATCGGATCGCCATCGAGGACGGTGCGGCGATCCTGCGGGAGGCGCAGAGCTGGGGTGAGCTGCACGAGGCGCTGGCGGCCCGGGGGATGCGGTACGAACGGACCGGCAGCGGTGCGACGGTGTTTGTCGGGGACGTGGGGGTGAAGGCGAGCGACGTCGACCGGAACGCGAGCCTGTCGAAGCTGCAGCAGCGGTTGGGTGAGTACCAGCCTGCGGAGGCTCCGCGGATGGCCGCGCGGGGTCCGGAGCCGATCCGGCCGGGTCTGCGGGGCTGGGAGGACTACATCACCGCCCGGCGTGCGCACTACGCCGAGAAGCACGCGGCGAAGGCGGAACAGGACCAGCGACAGGCGCAGGAGCGCAAGGCCCTGCAGGTGCAGCAGAAGGCACAGCGCAGCGCGCTGATGCCGGGCGACTGGACGGGCAAGGGGGCGGCCTTGAACGCGATGCGCAGCGTGGTTGCCGCCACGCAGGCGGCCGAGAAGGCCGCGCTGAAGGAGCGGCATCAGCGGGAGCGTGAGCAGCTGCGGCAGCAGTTTCGTCCGTATCCGGACCTGGAGTCCTGGCAGCGGATGCAGGGTCGTCCGGGGCTGGCGGATCAGTGGCGGCATCGGGCGAGTGAGCCGCAGGGCATCGAGGGCGAGGGTGATCCGTGGCCGACGCCGCGCGACATCCGCGCATATCGGGCGGAGGTCGTGGGTCGGCAGGTGCACTACACCCGTCAGGACGCGGTCGGGTCGGTGTCGTTCGTGGACCGGGGACGGCGGATCGACATTCACGACTGGCGGAACCGGGACAGCACGCTGGCCGCGCTGCAGCTGTCGGCGCAGAAGTGGGGCAGCTTCACGGTGACCGGAAGCGACGAGTACAAGGCCATGTGCGCCACGTTGGCGGCGGAACATGGCTTTCAGATCCGGAATTCGGAGCTTCAGGCCCGCATCCAGCAGGAACGGGCCAGGCTGGCGGAGGCTCGGGCGGCTGCGCTGAAGTCGGAACCGCTGAAGCAGTTCGAGCGCTATGCCGACGCGGTGGGTGCGGAACGTTACCGGGTCACGAGCGTGCGGAGGACGTCGGAGGGTCGGCGGCAGACCTTCGTGCTCGACAAGCGGTCGAGCGGGTTCATGCCGGCGGAAGTTGCGCAGCGCCTGCCGGAGATGCAGCGACTGCAGCGCCGAGGGGAAGACCTCTACTACACCCCGCTGTCGGCGCAGAAGCATCACGTGCTGGTGGATGGCCTGAGCCCGGCGCAGCTGGCGCGGTTTCTCCAGGACGGCTATCAGCCGGCGGTGGTTCTGGAATCGCGCCCCGGCCACTACCAGGCGGTCGTCACCGTGGCGAAGCTGGGGACCGTCCATGACCCGGCGGTGGGGAAGCGGTTGAGCGAGGTCCTCAACCGAGAGTACGGCGAAGCGATGCGGTCGGGCATCCAGCCCCATCCGGCACCGGGCTACGAGAACCGCGAGTCACGGGACGGCATCGGTCACGAGGTTCGGCTGGTGCAGGCCGAGCGTCGGGAGTGCGCGAAGTCGCTGGCCCTGTCCCGGCAGCTCGACGCAGAGCAATCAGCATTGCCGGTGCCCGAGCGCCAGGCACCGGCTCTGGAGGCTCCGCGCGGCAGCGCGATCGATGCCTACCAGCGGCATTACCGGGATGTGGTGAAGCGGCAGTCCGGTCCGCTGGATCTGTCGCGGGTGGACTCCATGATTGCGGTTCGGATGCGGGTGACGGGTCATGGTCAGGCTGCCATCGAGGCCGCGATCCGCCAGGGTGCGCCGGCGATTCGCTCGACCGCCGAGCAGCGCGACTGGGACGACTACGCCCAGCGCACGGCCCGGTATGCCTATAGCGCGGCTGCGGATCGGCAGGTTGTTGATCTGGAGAAGTACCGGGAGCCGTGGGCGAGGTTGGAGGGTCGGGAGGTCCGGGATCGTTCGAGTGACTTGGGTCGTTGAGCAGTCGGTCAGCTTAAAAAATCAATCACTAGGGCACCGCAAAATTACATTCAATCTAATTAATTCTGCCATTTCTTCCATGAATTTGTCTTCCTCTTTGCCGTAGCGAGTTATTGTGTACACTATTCCGTCATTTGCCTTTGGGCCGCACTGCTTCAAAGCGGCCGACTTGATTCCCGGCCTTTGGCCGTTACAAATAACCCAAGGGAGGGAAACTGTGGCGCCGTTTTCACACATGCTTTCTACATCTTCGATATTCAATTCAATGTCTTTTAGATTCCATTCTGAGACAAAAGCTATTCCGCGAGAAAAATCCCCACACATCTTTCCTTTTTCTGCAAGCCAAAAACCGCTTCCTGTCGCTGATTCCGAGCAAACAGAAGCGCCTGAAGGATTATCTGGAAAATATATTTTCCATGTTGGACCTTCAGACTTTAAGCTGCAGCCTAACGCGAAAGACAGCAAAAAATAGCGCGCTATTCCAGTCATTGTTCGCTCCTTGTTTCCAGCCATATCGCCTTTCGTCGAACAATTGTTCGATACTGCTCTTGGACTTTGGCTGCCCATTTTGGGTTGACGCTGTTATAAACAAGTGGTCCGCCCAGCATGGCTCTGGTGAATTCTTCGATGGTTGAAACCCCCTGAATCTGCGAGCCATAGTTTCGCTTAAACAAGTTTATTGCATTATCAACTGAATCAAATCTTAGATTTCTGCCACCGGCTCTGGTGAGTCCGAAAGGGTTGTTTAAGCCAAGGTTGTGATCGTTGTACCAGCCACTTTCATAAGATGATAGTGCAAGTATGAAATCCTCATTCACGCCAAGCTCTGTCGCCGCATTGGATAGAGGGTCATAAAGTATTTCAAAAAATCTATTGACGTTGTCGGGATTGGTTTGTTTTCTTTTTGGCTCAGCGACAGCTGCGCCATCGCCATTCGCGCGACTACTTCCGTGATTAAACGCCCACATGAATGCCGCAGTGACTGCCCCATTGGCGAATTTCCCACCGGTGGCGTGACTGAGTGCGCCGCCGAGCAGGGCTGCACCAAGGGTCTGCAGTTGTGCGCCCGGCAGCTTGCCGATCTCGGGGTGCAGGAGCTCCGGACCTGCTGCGCTGATGAAGCCGTGGCCGAACTTGCCACCTTGCAGCATCTCCGTAACGCCCGCTGCCGTTCCATGCGCCGCCATCTTCGCCATTCGGCCCGCGAGGCTCATGTCTCCGGTTTCTTGATTAAAGGCCCACTGCGAATAATCAGACTGGAAGTAGCTTCCGATGCCGTGGAAGACTCCGGCGCTGAAGGCGCCGATCACGCCGCCCTTGAAGCCGCCGCTGATCGAACCGTTCACGAAGCCTGCGCTCATGTACACCGTGAGTGCGTCGGAGCCAGTCTTGATCAGGGCGGCCGTCACGTGGGGTGTCAGTACCCACGCCACCGCCGACAGGAACATCCGCTGGGCGGTGCTGAGCCGCCCGGTGGGATCGGTGTGGGTCAGCGCGTTGTTGAGGACGTAGGTGTAGCGATTGAGTCCCTGGGTCGCGTCGGCCTCGATCAGGGTGTCGGCCTGCAGGAACCTTCCGAGGATGGGGTCATAGATTCGGGCGTTCATGTGCACGAGCCCGAGCGCGTCGAGGTGCTCGTGGCCGGTGTAGCCGCGACGGGTGGTGATTTCGGCGTAGCTCAGCAGGTAGGCGTGGCTGCTGGCATTTCTCCTGCGCCCGTGGGCGTCGAAGCTCAGCGTCTCTTCCACCGTCCCGTCCGGACGCACGATCACGTCCGCACTGCCGAGGTGGTCGCGCAGGACGTAGCGCTGCTGATCGGTCCGCGTGGCGCCGGCCCACTTGGTGGTCACGATCACTGATCCCAGCGTCAGGCGGGCTTCGCGGTCGGCGCCGTTGAAGGGTGACTGGTGCTCGATGCGTTCCAGGTTGCCGACGTAGGTGGTGATCCGCGTCAGGTTTCCGCCCGTGAAGTCCCGACGCTGGTAGCGCTGATCGGCGCTGTCCAGCCGGAATTCCGAGGCTGCGATCGATGTAAAGATGTTTGGCCACTGCACCAGTTCCAGACGCCGGATGCCTCGATGGGCGTCGTACTCGATGCTGAGCGCACTGCCCGTGCCGCTACTGATCCGCTGGGTTACATCGCCATTGGCGTTGTAGGTGTAGCGCCAGCCGTGGGCATCGGCCACCTGATGGACCGAGCGCGTCGGGTCCGGCGCTACCGCATTGCAACCCGAGCCCAGGCCAGTTTTGTAGTCCGCTATCACGCCGGCCACCGACTTGCTGCAGATGTTGCCCAGCCCGTCGTAACTCAGGGCTATCGGGGCTGCGTTCCCCTGGAGCACCCCGACGTTGACCAGCCGGTCCAGCAGGTCGTAGCGGAAAGTCTCTTCCAGGAGGTGGTTGGTGCGCAGGTTCTGCCGACGCTGCAGATTTCCCGCCGCATCGAAGTCGAAGTCCCAGTCCTGCAGATCGTTGTTTTCACCGGTCTGCACCCGATCCACCCGACCGACGGCGTCATAGCTGCGTGTCGTCGTCAGGCGCTTTGCATTCCCCGCCAGTCGCTCCCGTAGCACCGCACCCCGTGCGTCGGTCTCCAGCAATTCGTGATATAGCGTCACGCCGATGCCGCTGCAGTTCGTCTGCCCGGCCAGTATCTCCGCTCGGCAGGTCCGCACCGCAAAGCCCCGCAGGCTGTAGGCCGTCTCGCTGCCCTCCGAGAACAGTTGCGATCCGCTGGCCAGTGGCTCCTGATACGCCATCAGCTGCTTCAGGGGCCGACCGACGCTGTCGAAGCTGAAGCTCTCGGTGTAGTTGCGCCCCTCGATCTGCGTCACTCGCTGCACCACGCGTCCCAGAGGGTCGTAGCTCAGCGTCACCTGATGGTTCGCCAGGCCCGGCTCCTCCCGTTGGCTCCAGTGAAGCTGGCCCAGACCGTTCACTGCCGTGTCGTACTCGAAGCGGTCCACCAGCTCCTGATTCATCTGGCGCAGCAGCACCGTGCTGCCCTCGAAGCCGTCCTTCAGCAGCGCATCGCTGGGCGGTACCGCCGCTTCTGTGCTTCGACGCCAGATCCGCCCCAGTGCATCGCGCTCGGTGTCGACCACCCGGCCGGCGCCATCCACCTGCCGGATCACCTCGCCCGCCGCGTTGTAGTCCCAGGTCCAGATGCCCGAATCCGGGTCGGTCTGGCTGATCTTCCGACCGGCTACGTCGAACTCTGTGGTCGTCACCACCTCGATCGGGCTGGTCGACTTCTCGCGACGGCTGACGGTCCGCACGTCGCCCGCTGCCGTGTAGCCGTAGCGCACCGTCGTTCCAGACGGATCCTCCGACTCGATCAGTTTGCCGGCCGCGTCCCGGCGTTCCTTCCAGATCCGCGTGCACTGCGGACCGGAGGTGCCCTGGTTGCACGGCGCCCGCTTTTCCAGCTCGGCAACCGACACGGTCAAGCCGTTGACCGTGAGGTTCACCGCCCGATGCCACAGCTCACTGACTGCGCCTACTGCATCCAGTTGCCGCTTCACTCGGCCGGTCACGTCGTAGGCGGTCGTGGATCCCGGGTGGGGTTCGGCGGTGACGCAGACATTGCCCGCGAAGGTCGGCGGACTGGCGCCAGTCAGGAAGAAGGGTTCGGTTTGGCGGGTCTGCCGGCCACTCTGGTCGTGGTCCACGCAGACCGCCGACAGGTCTTTGTTGAAGCCGTTGCCGTCGAAGGCCTCGGTGACCGTCATCAGCACCCGGCCCAGCACGTCGTGGTAGCTCCACTGGGTCGGTCCGACCTGCGCGCCCCCGGTAGCCGCGACTTGGCGAACTTCGGTGCGGAACACGAAGGGACCGGTGGGACAGCTGACCTCGTGCTGGCCATTGTTGCGGCCGGTGCACCAGCGCAGTGTCTTCAGCGTCGACGATCCGGCGTTGGTCGAGGTCCAGTACTCGCGGCCGAGGCCATCCCGCGCGGCATAGCTCAGCAGGCCGTTGGCATCGCGCGCCTGCGTGACCTCGCCATAGCGGTCGCGCGCCAGCACTTCGGAGCTCACGCGTTCCGTCCACAAGCGGGGTTGCACGGTCGGATCGAAGTAGGGCTGCAAGGTCCTTACCGGGAACCGGCCGATGTCATCGAACTCCACCCGGCTGTAGCGGCGCACCAGCGTATTCGGGAGCGTCGTGCTGCCCTGCGTCACCCGTGCGGGCTGGAACAGCAGCGGGTTGCCGACGGTGTTCGGGTTGCGACAGACCGACTCCTCCACGCTGGCCGAGCAGCTGTAGGTTGCGATGCGGTTCCCGGAGGCGTCGAAGTCGTAGTAGGTCCGCAGTTCCGCGGTGGCGCCAGCGTCCAGGTTGGCCACTTCCAGCTTCAGTTGGCCACTGTTTCCGTCGTAATCGAAACTGGCCTTGCGCAGTTCGGTGACATAGGTCGTCTGACCAGCTTCCTTGCGCTGGTGCAGGACCTGACTCTGTTCGAGTCGGCCGAGGTGCCACTTTGCGGGGTCGTTGACGTGCTGGAAGGTCGAGCGGATCCGGGTGATTTCGCTGGGATCTGCCTGTAGATTAATCTGATTGGCTTGATTCGCCCAATCCGGTGATGAGGGTGCCGTGTTGAAGATGCCGGCGAGATGGACTTCCTCGCTCAGTCGAAGATTGGCAAAGCCGGCATCATGGCAATGCACGGCAATTCGCAAACTGATGGATTGGTTGCTGTTCGGCTCGAAGACGAGATTGTCATCTCCATCAGAAAATACTTCAACGCCTTGAGGAGTGCTGTTGCCAATGAAATCGGGTTCATTTTCAATGCTGTGTCTTGCGACGAATCCAGACACACTCAGGGGCACCGGGCAATAACTGCCGGAATATTTCGGACGACACGCGGTTGATGTGGTTCCCACCTGCTTGCTGCCCCAGCAGCTGTAGCTCTTGCCAGCGTAGCTGAGGCGACGAGCGTTCTGGATCGTCAACGGGTTGGGGAACGGCCCCGGATCCGATCCCACGGGCGTCGCACACTGGATCTTCGCGCGGTCCGCACCACGACAAGCCTCCGGCACGAAGGTCCCTGGCAAGATGATCTGATCGGTGCTGCGCGGCCGGCCGATCAGCGGGAAGTCCTGGTGATAGCGGGTAACCGTCATGAGGTGGCAACTCGAACCCACCGGGCAGGCTTGCGGGATGCCCGGTGCAGCCGTGTAGTTCCCGTCGAAGGTGACGATCTCCTCAAAGCCGAGGAAGCCACGTCCACCGCCCTGCAACTTGGCGCCGGCGTAGCGGTAGTGCACCGTCGCGACGCGCTGGGCATCGCTCAGGGACGGCGCTGACGAGCTGACCTTCGAGACCACGTAGATCGGTGCCATCAGATCCAGCACGGCGGATCCGCGGCCAAATCGGGTGATGCCGTTCGCCGGGTTGTTGTCGTCGTCCAGCCGGCTGAGTTGCTGGCGCCGATAGACCGCTTGATTGGTCAGCGGCAGATAGTCGATCTCGGTTCGCGCGCCCAGCCCGTTTTCGATGGCGGTCACGACATCTCTTGCCTTATGGCGATTTGCCGGAGTCCCGGTCACTACCGTCAGGTTCTGATTCTGCTCTCCGGGCTTCACGATCACGAACTCCATCGCCCCGTCACCGTCGAAATCGGCAAACCAGCGCTGGCCATCCTGAATATGCCTCACCAAACAGCCGAACTGGCAACCCGGGATCGGCAGTTCGTCACCTAATCCATCGGCGGTGCCGCGCCGCCATCGATACGTTTGATCGTTGCCGATGCCGTAGGCCAGGTCAGACAGCCCATCTCCGTCGATATCTACGGCCTGCGGGTCGCGAATATTGGAAAGCAACCCACCTGTTTTCACAAAGCCGCGCTGCGCCGAGCCCGTGTTGAGCCAGACCTCCGCCGTATTTGGCGTGTGGAAGATCAAATCCGGCAAGCCATCGCCATTGATATCCGCGAACTGACTGCTGGGGCTGATCGATCGCCACTTCGGGCTGTCGGGTCGGCCTACGAGATAATTTCTGAAGATATATTGGCTGCCCTCCACGCCACCGCCGGCCATCAGTGCTGGATAAAACACGATATTACCCGGCTCACCTTCGATCACCGAGGTTTGAATCGGTAGTACCGTCTGACGCTGTACGCGCGCCTCCGCCGACGGAAACGATTCGCATCGATAGGTCAGGGCCCAGTCCATCCGGCCATCACCGTTCAGATCGGTCAGCCGTGCTTGGCGTGGATCATCCGGATCTACCACATACAAGGCGTCACAGGATTCTGCACGCGCTGATGCGACATCGAAGGCCACCCCCAGTTCGGGTCCGAAAATCGATCCCGCCGGATTGCTGACGACAGTCCCCAGCCGGACCTTGACTGTTGCTGCGACGGTCTGATTCGCTGCCAGGACCGGCACCGCGTACACGACGTCAACCAGACCATCGCCGTTCAAGTCCGACAGCTGCACGTTCGGTTCCAGCGACTGCGCCGGACCGCTGCTCACCGGGATCTGGGTCGGTATCGATACTGCGCCCAGCTGGTCTTGACCGGCAAAACCGGAACCGGTCGAGAGATACAAAGCCCACTGTGTTGCTGCATTGGCGCTGCTCGGTACGTCAGGGTGCAGCATCAGATCGTCGCGGCCGTCCCCGTCATAGTCGACCAGCGCCCAGCGATTCGGCACCTTCCGGTAGTCCAGCGTCGCCGTGTTTCCCGGCCAACGCCGATAGAATCCCGTGGCGATCGACGACGAGAACGTGAAGTTGCCTTGGAGATCGGTGGTTCCGAAAGCCACATTGACGCGGGCACACAGTTGCCCATTCGGCAGCGGTTGGCAGGAGTTCGATCCCGGCGCTACCCATGCGATCCACACGAGGTCCAACCGTCCGTCGCCGTCCACATCGCCCAGCTTGCTGTCGATCATTCGCTGCCAGGTCGTGTCGCTCCGTTCTTGCCCATTGCTCAGCGTGTGAGCTGCCGTCGACCAGGTGAAGTTGGTTGGCTTCAGGCAAGTGGCCTGCTCGCCACTGCCCAAGCACTCTTTGATCTGGGACACCTGATAGTCCAGATTGCCGCTCGAAGTTATCTCTGAATAGGTCAGTCTATATTCTCGGATCACTTGGTTCGAGACCCCGACGCTCTGAATCGTCGCGAGCCGTCGCGTCAGCTGTGAGAGCGAACCGCCCTGATAAGTCTTTCGAATCACTGGGCTCGTTTGGTACAGGTATCGGATCTCAGCGTAGGGCTGGCGGATCGGTCCGCTCATGCCCGGCAGGTTCGTCCGGCCGGTGTAGCGCACGGTGCCAGGCAACAGTTCCACCACACTGGTATTCGGCGGGGTACTCGGCGAGGTCCACAGCCAGTCCATGTAGTTGCCATGGCTGTCGTAACTTCGTGCCAGACCGAAGACCTGGCCTTCCGAGCGTGGGAGGCCATCGTTGTTGGCGTTGGCCCGTGCGTCCAGGCGGTTGGCCAGTCCGCTGAAACTGCACGTGCCTGTGAAGGTTGCCGCGCAGCCATCATAGTCCCCGTAGTAACTGGTGCTGCCGTCGCGGCGCTGCACCACGAAGTAGTCCGGACCATGCAGTCCATCCCGATCCCGCAGGATCACCCGCGTGAAGGCTTCCAGCTCCAGCCGGTACTCCGCCCCGTCGGCACCTCGCGTCCCAGCCTGGTGGATCAGGCGCTGCCCGTCGAGGCAGTACTCGTCACTGTTGAGCGCCGTGTCGAAGTTGACGGCTTTGGGTTCGCCGTCGATGGGTGCACCGGTCGCGTCACGGAAGTCGCCGGATTCCCGGCTGGCCCGACATCGGGTGATCTGCGACCAGCCCTGGATGGAAAAGCCCTTTCCCACCGGTCCGAAGCCGCCGGTCGAGCTGTAGCCCAGGCTCAGGTTCGGGGCGACGCCGGCGGTGCCCGGCACGGC
>ERZ1066117.876-NODE-876-length-18218-cov-16.884656_pt1 | contig 18218 bp, 11 predicted proteins | sample MGYA00382764_ERZ1066117 | MGnify/ENA primary metagenome ERZ1066117 (study PRJEB33369, sample SAMEA5778347) | biofilm metagenome | biome: Industrial cooling water; feature: Water cooling tower basin; material: Biofilm | place: United Arab Emirates | collected...
CTGATGCCATGATCCGGGAAAAAGTACAAGTACGATTTACGAAACGACTTCTACGACCTGGGCGGGCGAGGGCCGACCGGTTGCCGACCTTGCGCGCGCACCCGAGCCGCTCCGACTGTCGCGCCTCAGTTCGACCGGCATCTGGCTCGCGCTGCTCTCGATCGCGCCCTTCAGCCTTCTCTGTGCCACCGAAGCCCTCGGCTGGACCGGCCCGAGCACTGGATGCGGATTCGTCGCAGTGGCTGTGGGTGGCGGGGCGACTGGTGCGCTGCTTTGGCTCGCGGGGATCTTCGTCGCCCCGAGTCGGCGCAGGACTCGTAGCGCGGGTTGCAACGAAGAGCGCCGGCCCCAGGTGCCCTGAGGATCAGGCAGCCCCTGCGAGACCGAGATTCGCTAGCGTGAAGCCAATGCCGGAGACGCTCGCTGGCCTCGCCTTGCTCTGGATCCTCTACCTCGAGGTGTCTGCCTCGATGCGGCGGCTCCAACGGGCCGTCGCGTCCGGCAGCGTCCGCGGCCCGAGTCACCTGGCAGGCCTGAAGGTCGGAGCTGCGCTGCGCTGCTTCCTGCTGCTGGTCACCGGACTGTTCGCGCTCGATGGTTCGCTCGTTGGCTTCGTGCTGTTCGCACTCTTGGTGGTCCTGACCTGCGTCACCAGTGGCGGAGCTGTCGCCAGGGACGTGGGGGCCGGCTTCCAGCGCCGGTGGGGCTACGTCCCCTCGTCTCTGTCTGCGCTCGCCGGCGTCGTCGTGGTCACGGTCACCCGCGGCATCCCGTTGGTGTTGTTCGCGAACGGCGTGCGCCCGCAGTGGGCCTGAAGGCCGCTCACTGCCAGCCGAAGAACGCCACCGGCGCGTAGTTCACGTTCAGCGACCCCGTCGCCACCGTCGGCGGCCCCTGCGCCGCGATCACCGTCGTGCGCGGCCGGATGCCGACCTGCACCTGCACGCCGTTCGACACCACGATGCCGCCGGGGGCGAACGCGTCCAGCAGCAGCGCCTGGTGGCTCAGCCACAGGTCGTTGAGGGCGGGCACGTTCGGCACGTTGTAGGCGAGCGAGAAGCCGCCGCTGCTGGAGGTGGTCACGGTCGCCAGCACGAGGTCGAGCGGGGCCAGCTGGCCGCGGCAGGTGGGGGCGATGCCGACGAAGACCGGGTCGAGCGCGTAGGGCGCGACCAGTTGGCTGCCGACGGCGATGGCGAGCACGCCGGCGGTGTTGGCCGGGCCGGTGGCACCGGTCAGGGTTGTGGTGCTGCCGACGCGGACCGGCGTGGCGTTCAGCGTCGTGGTGTTGCCGCCCGAGTGCACGCAGCCGGCGGGGCCGGCCTGGACCGGCGAGAAGAAGTCGGCGCGGTCGAGGCGGTAGTTGAAGGACGTGCCGCCGCCGCTGTTGCCCAGCACGCGGTATTCGACGACCAGGTTGCGGCCGGCGGGCGCGTAGACGAACGGCGTCGTCAGGTTGACGAAGAACTGGCCGCTCGGCAGCGGGTTGGCGGCGTCGCGCAGGTTCGGCAGCTGGAACAGGGCCGGGCCGAAGACGGTCGTCGGCGCCCCGTCGTAGTTGGTGTCGAACGTGCTCGACGGCGCCGTCGCGTTGTTCGTCGTGTAGCCCATGCGGACCTCGAGCTGCAGGCTGCGGCCCGCTTCCATCGTGGTCAGCGTGGCGTCCTGACGGAAGCCGAGCCGCGTGATCGATGCACCGACCGGAACGGTCACGTCGGTGGTGTCGTAGACGATCATCACGCGCGACGTGCCGTTGGCGAACGGCAGGTTCGGCGCGTTCAGCGGGCCTTCGGCGACTGCGGTGTACTCGGACGGGAAGATGGCCACCGACTGCGCGGCGAGGGCCGTGGTCAGCAGCGAGATGGCGAGAAGACGGAGCGTGTGCATGGTTGGTTGTGCGTGTCGCGATGCGTTCGCGAACGACATCACCAGTGCGCGCATGCATGCTTCGTCACGCAGTGATCGCAAGAAACTGGTTGCGGTCGACGTGGATGTGCGGTGCCATGCCCCGTAACCGCGCGGTTTCATGCCACACTCGATCGCTTCGCGTCACGGTCCCGACGTACTCGTCCAACCTCTTCGTGGTCAGCTCGCTGCCATGGCAGCGCGCGACTTCGCCCCCGGCGACCTCGTCGTCGCCATCACCGGCCGCGAGGTGCGCGTGCCGACGCGCTACACGCTGCAGCTCGCACCGGGCTCGCACATCGATGCGGAGCCGCAGCCGGACGCGGTCGGTGGCTATCCCGAATGGCGCTTCCTCAACCACTCGTGCGACCCGAACACGATGGTGCGCGGCAAGACCTTCGTGGCGCGGCGTGCGATCCGGCGCGGCGACGAACTGACGTTCGACTACGAGTCGACCGAGTGGGACATGGCGACGCCGTTCTCGTGCGAGTGCACGAGCCGCAACTGCCGCAGCATGATCCGCGGCTACCGCCACCTGTCGGCGAAGGCGCGCGCGCAGCTCGGTGCCTTGACCGCGCCGCACCTGCTGACGCTGGCGGTGCACGACAGCGCCGCGTCCTGAGCGATCGCGCATGCGGCTCTGGGACCTGTTCGCGGCGGCGGTGGCGCAGCACGGCGAACGGGTGGCCGTCGACGTGCCGCCCGGCCGGCAGCGGCCGCAGCGCCAGCGGGTGACCTACCGCGAACTGGCGGCGATGGCGGCGTCGGTGCGCACGGCGCTGGCCGAACGCGTGCAGGGCGAAGCGTTCGTCGTCGTCTTCCTGCCCCGCGGCACCGCGTGGCTGCCGGCGGTGCAGCTCGGCGTGCTGCTGGCCGGCGCGGCGCACGTCTGCCTCGACCCGAGCTTCCCGCGCGCGCACCTGCAGCACGTCGTGCGCGACGCGAAGGCGGTGGCGATCGTCACCGACGCCGACGGCGAGGCGCACTTCGCCGGGCTCGGGGTGCCGGTGCTGACCGTGCCGCGCGACGTGCCGCCCGTGCGCGCCGATGCGCCGCTGCCAGTGCCGCCGCCGTGGTCGACGCCGCGTTCGCTCGCCTACGCGATCTACACGTCGGGAACGACCGGGGCGCCGAAGGCGGTGCTGATCGAACACGCCGGTGTCGTCAACCTGATCACGCAGGGCGTGCAGCGCTTCCGCATCGGCCCCGACGATCGCGTCGTGCAGGGCAGTTCGCCGGCCTACGACTCGTCGATCGAGGAGTCGTGGTTGGCGCTGGCGAGCGGCGCCACGATGCTCGTGCTCGACGACGAGATGGTGCGCGCCGGCCCCGACCTGGTGCCGTGGCTGCGCGAAGAGCAAGCGACCGTGTTCTGTCCGCCGCCGACGCTGCTGCGCGCCATGGACCTCGCCGAGCCGCGCCGCGAACTGCCGCGCCTGCGTTTGTGCTACGTCGGTGGCGAACCGCTGACCGCGGACCTCGCCGACCTGTGGGGCCGCGAGCTGTGGCTCGAGAACGGCTACGGCCCGACCGAGTGCACGGTGACGGTCGTGCGCGGTCGCGTGCAGCCGGGGCGGCCGGTGACGATCGGCTCGCCGGTGCCGCCGCATCGTGCGTTCGTGCTCGACGAACGCTTGCAGCCGGTCGCCTACGGTGAGGCGGGCGAGCTGTGCCTCGCCGGGCCTGGACTCGCGCGCGGCTACCTGAACCAGCCCGAGCTCACCGCCGCGAAGTTCCCCGAGCTGCCGGGCCTCGGCCGCGTCTACCGCACCGGCGATCTCGTCGTGCGGGCCGCCGACGGCGAGATCTCCTACCACGGCCGCATCGACGCGCAGGTCAAGGTGCGCGGCTACCGCATCGAGCTCGAGGCGATCGAAGCCGTGCTCGCGCGCGATCCGAAGGTGCGCGAGGTCGCGTGCTGCGCGCAAGGCGACGAGCCGGCGCGGCTGATCGCAGCGCACATCGTGCCGGTCGACGTGGCGGCGCCGCCGGACTTCGCCGCGCTGGCCGCCGCGGTGCGCGCGGTGTTGCCCGCCTACTGCGTGCCACAGCGCTTCGGCCTGTGCCGCGAGCTGCCGCGCACCGTCGGCGGCAAGCTCGACCGCAAGAAGCTGCCGGTGTTGGCCGCCCCAGCCGACGAGGTCGCGAACGAGACCGTCGATGGGCCGGTCGGCGATGCGGCCTTGCCGAGCGATCCGCTGGCGCAGCGGCTGTGGCACGAACTGGCGGCGGTGCTGCGCTTGCCGATCGAACGCCTGCACGCCGGCAGCGACTTCTTCGCGCTCGGCGGCGACTCGCTGCGCGCCGCGCTGCTGGTGTCGCGGCTGCGCAAGCAGCCGGGCGGCGAAGCGTTCACCGTGCGCGACGTCTACGAAGGCCGCACGCTCGGCGCGCTCGCGGCGACGCTGCGGGCACGCGCCGAGGCACCGGCGGCCACCGTCCAGGTGCTCGACGAAGGGCGGGTCGAGGGCCGTTCGCGCCCGATGCTGGCGACCGTCGTGCAGGTCGCGTTCCTGCTGGCGCTGCTGCTGGTCGTGTCGTCGGCGGCCTACGTGCTCGGCTTCGTCGTCGCCCCCGCACTGCTGGCGACCTTCACGCTGACCGAGCTGCTGCTGGTCGGCCCGTGGCTCGCAGCACTCGGCTTCTTCGGCTACGCGCTGGTCGCGTTGTGGGTGGCGGTGATCGGCAAGGAGCTGCTGATCGGGCGCTACCGCGCGGTGCGCACGCCGGCGTGGAGCGGCCTGCACTTGCGCCACTGGCTGGTCGTGCGCCTCGTGCGGCTGGTGCCGTGGCCGCTGTTCGAAGGCACCGAGGCGAAGAGCATGGCGCTGCGGGCCCTCGGCGCGCGCATCGGCCAACGCGTGCACATCCATCGCGGCGTCGACGTGCTGAGCGGCGGCTGGGACCTGCTCGAAATCGGCGACGACGTGACGCTCGGTCGGGAAGTGCACCCCGGTGTCGCCGAGCTCGACGACGGCCATCTCGTGCTGGGGCCGGTGCGCATCGGCGCTGGCGCGACGTTCGCGACGCGCGCCGGCTGCGGGCCCGACGTCGAAGTCGGAGCCGGTGCGTTCGTGCAGCCGCTGGGCTACGTGGCGGCGGGCAGCCGCATCGGCGCCGGGCAGGCGTGGGACGGCGTGCCGGCGCGTGCGGTCGGTGCAGCGCCTTCGGTCGCGCGAGACGACGTCGCCGCCAAGGAACTGTCGCCGTGGCTCTACACGGTCGTGCTGCTCGGCCTGCGCTTCGTGCAGGCGCCCGTCGCGGCGTTGCCGTTCACCGCGCTGGTGTGGCTGTGCGCGCACTGGGCCGGCGCCGACGGGGCCGGGCTCGTGCAGTGGATGTGCGAAGCGGGGCCGTCGTCGCAGCCGACGTGGTGGTGGGCGACGGTGCTGTTCGCGGTGCTCGCGGTGCCGCTCGGCCTGCTCGCGCAGGCGGCGTTCCTGCGCTGGTCACCGAAGATCCCGGCCGGCACGCACCCGCGCTGGTCGTGGCTGCATCTGCAGCTGCAGGTGCGCAGCGAAGTGGTCGAAGCCGCCGGCTTGTGGTTGTCGGGCACGCTGTTCTGGCCGGCGTGGCTGCGGCTCGCCGGCATGCGCATCGGCCGCGACTGCGAAGTCAGCACGATCCTCGACGTGTTGCCGGAGCAGGTGTCGCTCGGCGGCGGCTCGTTCCTCGCCGACGGCGTCTACCTCGGTGTGCCGCACCAACATGGTGGTCACGTCACCGTGGCACCGGCGGCGTTCGGCGAACGCACGTTCGTCGGCAACCACGTCGTGCTGCCGGCGGGCGAACGGCTCGCCGATGGCATCGTGCTCGGCGTCAGCACCGTCGCCAGCGCGGCGACGATGCCGGCGGAGACGGGCTGGTTCGGACAGCCAGCGATGCAGCTGCACCGGCGCGAGGTCGTCGTCGCCGACCGCCGGCTGACGCACGAGCCGGGGCTGCTGCGCTACAGCAACCGCGTGTTCTGGGAAGCGCTGCGCGTGCTGTTGCCGGCCCTGCCGGTGGCGCTCGGCCTGTGGTGGTTCGACCAGGTCGCCGTCGCGCATCCGAGCGGCTGGCTGCAGGGCACCGCGGTCGCGGCGCGGGCGACGTTCGTGTTCGCGGCGGTGCTGGCCCTGGTCGTGCTCGCCTTGAAGTGGCTGCTGCTCGGCCGCGTGCGCCCCGGCCAGCACGGGCTGTGGTCGTGCTGGGCGAGCCGCTGGGACTTCCACTACGTCGTCTGGCAACGCTACGGGCGGGCGCTGCTGCAGCCGCTCGAAGGCACGCTGCTGCTGCCGTGGTTCCTGCGCGCGATGGGCATGCGCATCGGGCGCTTGTGCGTGCTCGGCGACGGCTTCGCGCAGGTCGTCGATCCCGACATGCTGACGCTCGAGGACGGTGCGACGGTGCACGCGTTGTTCCAGGCGCACAGCTTCGAAGACCGCGTGCTGAAGATCGACCACGTGCGCATCGGCCGCGGCAGCTCGGTCGGCTGCGGCACCGTCGTGCTGTATGGCGCCGACGTCGGCGACGGTGCGCACGTGCTGTCGCACAGCGTGGTGATGAAGGGCGAAGTGCTGCTGCCGGGTCGCCGCTATGCGGGGGCACCGGCGGAGCCGCTCGGTGCGGTGCGCGCCGCGGTGGCGCCGGCGAACGGGATCGCGCCGCTGCCGCCGTCGCCACCGAGTGCACCGGCGGCGGCGCCGACGCGGCAGCTCGCCTTCGACGTCGCGCGCGGCTTCGCGGTGCTGGGCATGATCTGGTTGCACTTCGTGCCCGAGCCGAAGGACGGGGAGACGGGCCTGCTCGCCGCCCTCGCGCAGCACAGCATCGACGCGCTCGAAGGCCTGCCTGCCGCGTTGTTCGTGCTGCTCGCCGGCATGGCGTGGGCGCAGGCCGGCACCGTCGACGCCGGCGGCGAACGCCTGCACCTGCGGCCCGCGTTCGTCTGGCGACGCGCGTTCGCCCTCGCCGCGATCGGTCTGCCGCTGTGGCAATGGCTGTGGCCCAACGACGTGCTGACGCCGATGGCGATGATGCTGGTGCTGTCGTCGTGGCTGCTGGCGCGCGGCCGCTTGTTCGTCACCAGCGTCATCGCGGCGATGACCGCGGCGGCGCCGGTGCTGGTGACGCTGGCGCAGCCGATCGTGCAGGCCGATTGGCTGGAGGACGGCACGCACCGCGCCAACCACGAGGTCGGGCTGGCGACGCTGCGCTGGTACACGTTCGACGGCACCTACCCGCTGCTGCCGTGGCTGGTGCTGCCGCTGCTCGGTGCGCTGCTGGCGATCGGCGGCCGCGGCGACGCGTCGCGTTGGCGGCGTTGGATCTGGTGCGCGCTGCCGCTGCCGGCGATCGCCTACGGGCTCGACGCGTTCGCGCACGCCTACGCCGACGAACTCGGCGACGTCGCGGCGCCGCTGTGCATCGAATGGCAGCCGACGTCGGTGCCGTTCCTGCTGCGCAACGGCGGGCTCGCGGTCGCGATCGTGGCGTTCCTGGCTTGGTGGCAGCTGCGCCGCGGCCTGCCGCGGTGGACGGCGCCGTTCGCGGTCATCGGTCGCGCGTCGTTGACGCACTACCTGCTGCACCTCGCCCTCGTCTACGAGCCGCTGCGCCACGCGTGGCCGGACGAGGAATGGGGTGTCGCGGTCGGCTTGCAGGCAGCGCTCGGCTACGCGGTGCTGGCCTGGCCGCTGTCGTGGCTGTGGTTCCGCTGGGCGCGGCGCGGCCCGATCGAAGCGTTGCTCGCGCGCCTCGCCGGGCCGGCGCGGCCCTGATGCGGCGCGCTGTGGCGTGCTACGTTCGCCGTGTGACGCCCGACGACTTCCGCCGCCTCGCCCTCGCCTTGCCGGAGACGGTCGAAGGGGAGCACCACGGCCATCCCGACTTCCGTGCGCACGGCCGCGTGTTCGCGTCGCTGCACCCGGATGGCCTGCGGGCGATGGTGAAGGTGCCGCCGGGGGTGCAGCAGCGGCTCGTGGCGCAGCATGCGAACGTCTGCGCGCCGGCGAACGGCGCCTGGGGGCGCGCTGGCTGCACGATGGTCGTGCTGGCACTGGCCAACGCGGCGATGCTGCGCGATGCGCTGCAGGAGGCGAGGCAGTTCGCGGGGCTCGGCCCGGCCAAGAAGGCGGGTGCTCGCGCGGGCTCCGCCAAGGCCTCGAAGCGACGTCCGGCGCTCTGAGTCCTCACACCGAGCGGCGTGTTCCGGCGGATCTTCGGGGCCTGTTCGGATTCGGCGCCGCTGCCGCTCTGGTGCGCAGTTCGAAGTCGCCGTCACGGCACGAAGCTGGACGGCAAGACATCGCCACACCTACCATTCGCGACTCGTTCTCAGGAACCCCCATGAGCCAAGCCATCCTCCGCCGCACCGGTCTGTTCGTTGCCACCGGTGCTCTCTTCTTCGCCAGCTGCTCGACCACCTCGCGTGCGCCTATCGGCGCCACGGAAATCGCCCCCGGCGAACCGCTGCGCCTGTCGACGGACGTCGGTGCGCCGACGCGGGCGCCGGTCGCCAAGCAGGATGCCGCGGTGCCGATGAGCCAGATGCACCCGCGCACGATGGCGACGCTCGGGTTCGTGATCGGCGAACAGGACTTCGAGACCAACACGGGCAATCCAAACTTCGGCAGCCCGCCGGCCGGCGTCGTCTCGGGCAGCAGCGACGCGTTCGGTTTCCGCCTGCGCGGTGAGCACTACCTCGAGTCCGACCTCGGTGTGCACGTGTCCCTTGCCTACGCCAAGGCGGACGATCTCTTCAGTGGCGTGCGTTCGGGCATCACCAGCACGAACCTCTTCCTCGGCCTCGCCTACCGCGCGACCGTCGACGACAAGTTCCGCCTGCCGGTGCGCTTCGGCCCGTTCCTGCACAGCTCGGAGCAGGAGATCACCGGTGGCGACGGCGACATCGAGCGCACGACCATCGGCGTGCGGCTCGCCGCCGAGCCGGAGTACATCGTGTTCCAGCAGGCGACCGACGGGAAGGTTCGTGAACTGTCGGTCTTCGCCGAGTTCGGCTGTGGCGCTGGTCCGGCCGAGACCAAGGACAACGTCGACAAGGAAGACGGCTACTCCTTCAACTTCAACTGGGAGATCGGTGCGCGCTACCGCTTCCCAACTGGTCTGATGGTCGGCCTGTCCTACATGCAGATGAAGAACCACTACGGCGCCACCGAGAGCTACCGCAACGCGGTGTTCAACGGTGTCGACGACGACTTCGGCGGCATCATGATCACCGCCGGCCTGCGCTTCTGATCAGGCTGCCCGCCTCGGCCGCGATCACTTCGGCCGGTAGACGACGCGGAAGCCGATCGAGCCCGCGCTGCGGTTGCGACGGAACGACGTCGTCGACGGGTCCTTCTTCAGCGGCCAGCTCGACGATGCGGCGCTGGCCGGGGCCAGCAGTTCGAACACGCCTTCGCCGTCGCGCAGGTTCTTCAGTTCGGGCGACGCGGCGGCGACGAGGCGCGACCAGTCGGCTTCGCTCGGCAGTTGCAGGCCCTGGCCGCGGTCGCCGAGCCAGCCGAGGATCGCCTCGCCGCTGATGCTGGTCTTGGCGCCATCGCCACCGGCACCTTCCCACTGCCGCTCGCTGACCTCGCGCACCGCGGCATAGAGCGCAGGCTTGCCGCTGCCATCCACGGCGATCGCGATCAGCTCGATGCCCGAGCGCTCGTGCACGACGCGCAGCGGATAACCGGCGGTGGTGCGCTGCTCGTCCTTTGCGCGGAAGCCAGGCAGTTCCTTCGGCGTCACCGTCGGTGGATTCACCGGCGGCGTCACCGGCGGCGGCGTGACGCGATCCTTGTCGGCATCGCTGGCGACCGCGGTACCCGCGACCGGCACGTCGACGACGACCTCCGGGCTGCGGTTGCCGGCCGCGTCGGTGGCGACCATGCGCCACGTCGTCGTCGCGGCGGGCGCCCGCAGCACCGCGGTCCACGTGCCGCCGTCGGCATCCGTGCGCACCAGCGAGGCGGCGACGCCTTCGATGACGATCGACAACCCGTCGCTGCGCTCGCGCCAGGTGCCGCCGACGACGACGGTCGAACCCGGCGCCGACGCGGTCACCGGCTCGGCGGCGACGCTCGGCGGCACCGTGTCCAGCGTGACGGTCAGCTTGCGCTCGTCGGAGCTGCCGTTCTCGTTGCGCGTGCGCAGCGCCAGCGTGCGCGCTTGCCCTTCGCGCAGGAACGGCCGCAGCTCGAGGCCGAACGGCGTCGTCGCCGCCACCTTCTCGCCGTCGACCAGCAGCTCGGCCGCGGGGTCGTCGCACTGCAGCAGCAGGCGCGCGTCGAGGCTGCGCACGAACAGCGGTTCGCGGCCGACGGTGCGGTTGTCGCTGCCGTCGCGCAGCGAGGCGACGGCGAGGCTCGGCACGCGCGCGTTGCAGACGAACGTGAAGGCGTCGTTGTCGACGATGCCGGCGAGGTTGGTGACGGTGACGGTGACGGTGTTCTTCTTGTTCGGGGCCAGCGTCACTTCGCCGGCGAACAGCCGCGGATCCTCCGCCTCGCGCTTCAGCTCGAACGTCTGGTCGTCGCGGCGCGCGACGACCGTGTCGGCGTAGTCGTTCGACATGCGCACCCGCAGCGTCGTGCGCGTGCGGGCGACCTCGTTGTTGTTGCGCGCCTTCGGCTCGACCGGCAGCAGCGTGGTCGCGTTGCTGGCCCGCAGCACTTCGATCTTCTTCTCCTCCGTGCGGCGGCCGGCCTTGCGCGCCTCGAGCTTCAGTTGGCTCAGTCCTTCCTTCGGCAGCTCGATCGCGACCGTGAACGAGCCGTCTTGGCGCCATTCGGCGCGCACCTTCAGGCCGTCGACGAACAGTTCGCAGTCGGCTTCGCTCAGCTTGCCGGCGAGCTCGATGCTCGACTTGCCGGTGATCAGGCGGCCGTCGGCTCGCGGCGTCTTCAGGGTGATGTCGTCGACGAACGCGAGTCCCGGTGGCTGGGCGGCGAGCGCCACGCGCCAGGGCTTCAGCGCGATCGCCTCGTCGTCGACGCGCACCTCGACGGTGAGCAGCCCGTCGAGGCCGACGCGGCGGCGTGCGGTGAACGAGCCGTCGCTCTTGCGCGCGACTTCGTCGCCGCCGAGGCGGAGCTGCTGCACGAAGTCGGCCTCCAGCTTGCCCGCGAACTCGATGTCGAGGTCGAGCAGCTGTGGCGTCGTCGGGTCGGGGCGTTCGCGCCGCAGCGCCTTCTCGGCGGCAGCGGCCATCGCCGCGCGCAGCTGCTTGCGCTGCTGCTGCAGTGCGGGCGTGTCCTGCAGCGCGAGTGCGCGCAGCAGTTCGTCGCGCGCCTCCTTCAGCTTGCCTTCGGCTTGCAGCGCGTCGGCGCGCTTGCCGCGCAGGCGGGCGAGACGCTGCGTGCGTTCGGTCTGCGCGGCCGCGACGACGACGCGCTCGGTCTCGGCGATGGCGCCCGCGAGGTCGTTGGATCCCTCGAGTTCGTCGGCGCGCGCGAACGGCGGCGGCGGGGGTGGCGTTTCGACCTTCTTCTCCGGCTCTTTCGCCGGGTCCTTCGCGGGCGGCGTCGGCGGCACGACGTTGTCGTTCTTCGGATCGCTGGCCGGCTTGTCGTTGCCCGTGCGATCGCCGTTGTTCTTCGGCGGTTCGGCCGTCGGCTTGTCGGCAGTCGGCTGGTCGGCGCGCGGTTCGACCTTCGGCTCCGGCGTGCGCCCACTCCACCAGGCGTAGCCACCACCGGCCGCTGCCAGCAGCACCGCGGCGACCAGCAACGGCGCGCGCGACTTCGCCGGCCCCGGCGGTGGCGGCTGCACCTGCGTGCCACCGGGCGGTCCTTGCACGGCGGTGCCGCCGCGCGGCGGCGTGACGATCGTGCCGCCGTCGTTGGCGCCCGGCGTCGGTGGCGGCGTGCCGAACCGCGACGGCGTCGACTGCCGTGTGCGCATCTCGTCGCGCAGCAGCGCCTTCACCTCGTCGAGGTTCTTCAGCGGCGGCGGGCTCAGCAGCGTGCGCAGTTCGGTGGTGCCGGCGGCGCGATCGCGCAGCGAACCACGCCGCGTCGCCAGCGCGTCGATCGCGTCCGCCATGTCGAGCGCGTCGAGGTAGCGTTCGCCCGGCTCCTTCGCGGTCGCCTTCCGGACCACCGCGGCGACGTCGTCGGGCACGTCCTTGCGCGCCGCCTGCACGTCGGGGAACGGCTGCAGCACGATGCGGCTCATGATGCGCGCCGGCGACTCGTCGCGGATCGCCTCGTGGCCGACCAGCAGGAACCACATCGTCGCGCCGAGCGCCCAGACGTCGGCGGCGGCGGTGACCGACGCCCCGTCCCACTGCTCCGGCGGCATGTAGGACGGCGTGCCCATGATCTGGTTCGCCGACGACAGCATCGACACCTTGCTGCCGCCGTCCTTGCCGAGCGTCGGCTTGGCGAGACCGAGGTCGGCGACCTTGACCTGCCCGCTGCTCGAGATCAGCAGGTTGTCGGGCTTGATGTCGCGGTGGACGATGCCGAGGCGGTGCGCTTCGCCGAGGCCGAGCGCCGACTCGTAGAGGATCTGCAGCGCCTCGCCGATCGCCAGCGGGCCTTTGCGATCGACGCGCTGCCGCGCCGTCTCGCCCTGCACGAACTCCATGATGAGGTAGTGCAGGCCCTGGTCTTCGGCGACGTCGAAGACGCGGATCACGTTCTGGTGGTTGATGCGCGCCGCCGACTGGCCTTCGCGGCGGAAGCGGGCGACGAACTGCGGGTCGTCGCGCACGAGCCCGGGCTTCAGGCACTTCACCGCGACGTCGATGTCGAGGTTGAGGTGCCGGCCGCGGTAGACGGCGCCCATGCCGCCCTGGCCGATCTTCGCGTAGACGACGCACGGCGGCAGCACCTTGTAGCCGGCCACCTCGGTGACCTGGGCCAGCAGCTCGTCGTCGCGCAGTTCGCTCATCGTGGGGCCGGGGGCGAAGAATGTGCCGCCCCGCCCCGGCCGGCGGAAGGTGGCACGTCGGCCTTTCCGGTCGGGCGAGGCTGCGCGCGTCCTCCCGCGTCAGTGACCGAGCAGCAACTGCAGGCCGGCCGACGCGGCCCAGCCGGCACCGGCGGCGCCCGGGTCGTTCGGCACCCACGCCTGCATGTAGAACGAGAAGCCGCGCAGCGCCGGCTCGTCGGGCAGCGGGATGCTGAAGCCGAACTGGCCCGCGGCATCGGTCGGAATCGTCGCCGCGGTGAACGCCGCCACCAGCAGCGTGCCACCGTCGAGCGGCACCGAGACCGGCGTGTCGCCGAGCAGCAGCAGGCTCGGTGCGTTCGGCAGCGCGTTGGCGAACGCGACCGGGAATGCCGTGCCGAGCACGGGCGCGCCGGCGGTCAGCGTCGGCACGCCGGCCTGCCCCGGCTTGCCGGTGCCGTAGGTGAGCGCCTGCGCCTGGAACGCCGTGCCGGCGATCGCGAACGGCACGTCGCTGTCGTCGCTGCCGGTGTTGCCCTGCGCGTCGCGCGCGACGACGCGGATCTTCGCCGACGGCGCGTAGAGGTTCGGCACCACCCACGAGAAGAAGCCGGTGTGCGGCACGTTCTGCGCGATCGGATAGACGAACGACGCGCCGCCGTTCACCGACAGCCACAGGTCGACGCCGGTGACGCCGACGTCGTCGTCGGCGAGCCACTCGATGGTGGCGTTGGCGCCGGGCTGCAGCGTCGCGGTCGTCGGCGACTTCAGGTAGGCGGTCGGGATCGCGCCACCGCGCGGCCGCGGCACGTGCATGACGATGCAGTGCATGACGCCGGCCGAGGTCACCAGACCCTGGCAGTTGATCGCCACCACCGTCTTGCCGGGCATCGCCGCCTGCCAGGCCGCGAGTGCCGGCGCGTTGCTCGGGCTCACGGTGCTGTTCGTGTAGCTCGGGATCAGCACGAGGTCGTTGCACAGCACCACGTTCGTGTACGTGTAGTGCACGCCGCTGACGAGCCGCGCCGGCACCCGCGTGATCGTCCAGCCCGCGGCTTGCAGCGCCGCCGCCGTGCTGTCGCAGATCACGTCCTGCGTCGAGCCCGGGTTGTTCGGCCAGTCGCTGATCATCGCCCGGCGATCGCCGTAGATCTGCATCCACATGTCGATGTGCTGCGTGCTGTCGACCGTGGTCGGGAACGGGGTGCGCAGCGTGACGTCGAGGTTCTGGTAGGCGAGCCAGTGCTGGCGGATCTGCGCCTGCGTCAGCGTCGGGTTCTCGTTGGCGATCAGCAGCGTCGCTTCGCCGGCGCCGAGCGCGTCGAGGTGGAAGTTGCCGCCGCCGTGCACCAGCGGGATGCCGTAGAGGCGGTGGCCCTTCGCGGCGCCGAAGTGCTGCGGCATCACGTCGTCGTTCGGCCGCGGCCGGTTGTAGATGTGGTCGACGATCGCGCGGCAGTCGCCTTCGAACACGTAGCGCGGGCCGTAGTCGCGCATCCAGATCGTGTCGGTCGGGGCGACGAAGGTCTGCACGCGCGTCATGTTGCAGCCGGCGGTGGTCAACGTGGCGACCGCCGACGTCGCCTCGGCGGCCGTGTCGCAGTAGACGAACATGTTCGCCTGCCCGACCGTGGTGACCTGCACCGCGATCTGCTGCAGCACCTGCAGCTGCGCGGTGGTGCCTTCCCAGGCGATGCAGAGGCCTTCGACCGGCTCATACTCGGCCGGGCAGTGCACCGGCCCGGTCGGCGGTGGCGTCACGGCGTCGAGGCCGACCAGCGGGTGGTTGGCGAGCCAGGCCGCTTCGACGGGCGTCAGGGAACGCGGGATGTCCGCACCCTCCGGGTACTGCTGCTGGGCGGCGAGGGTCGCGACGAACGAGACGAGGACGAGGCTGATGCGCACGGGGAGCCTGGGATGGGGCAGGGCAACAAAGCATGGTTGGGCGACCGCGACTGTCAACGGCCGCACCCGACGCGCGCTTCGCCGCCGGTCGCCGCCGGATGCGTGACCCATGCGGCGTCCTGCTCAGCCGTCGCGGCGTGTGCGCGGCAGCGCGCAGCTGCCCTTCGACGGAACCAGCTGGGCGGCGATCAGGCCGGCGAGCAGCCCGAAGACCGTGGCGCCCGGCACCTGCAGCAGGTGTTCGGCGGCAGCGCCGGCGGCGAGGAGCAAGATCGCGACCGCGATCCGCACGGGCGAGTTCAGAGTTCAGAGCATGGCCGCAGGGTAGGACGGATGCCGCGTCGCACAACGGTGCGCGCGTTCGTAGAGTGCATCGGCCCGATGACCCAGCCTGCCATCCCGCCGCCGCCGACTTCGTCTCCTTCTGCGCCACCGGCCTCACCGACGCCACCGCGCCGGCCGAACCGGCACAAGATGGTGTTCCTGACCTGGGTCGGCATCTGGCCGACGATCACGCTGGTGCTGCTGGCGGTGTTGAAGCCGCTGCTGGCCGTGTTCCCGCTTCCGATCGTCACGCTGATCGTCACGGCGCTGGTCGTGCCGCTGATGGGCTACGTGGTGATGCCGTTCCTGACGCGCACCTTCGGCGACTGGCTGCACCGCTGACGGCGGCGTGCGCCGGTCGGCGAGCTCGCCTCTCACCTCTGCAGATGGAGTTCGACTTCGGATGCGGTTGCATTCCCGAGCTCGACCCACTGCTCTGCTTGCAGCGAATCTGGGCCGACGACACGGAGCAGCCAGCGCCCTGGCGGCACGGGCGGCAGCAGCAGCGGCTCCGGGGCGATGGCGGTTCGAAGCACCAGCGGCGGTGTCGTCGCCTCGCGACGCAGTTCCGCGACCAGGCGGCTGTTCTCGGGTGCGCCAGTCGCGCGGCAGCGCACGATGGCACCGGGCTGCATCGCGATCGTGTGCTCGCGTGCCGCACGGTCGTGCGTGAACGGACCCAGCAGCTGCGCCACGTGACTCACCTCCGTCACCGCCAGGGCGAAAGGGCTCCGCCCGAGCTCGCGCGCGAACGTGCCGTCGTCGCGCACCCGATGTCTCGGCAGTGGTGCGAAGTCCGGCAGAGGAGCGACAGGCAGTTCCATGCCTGGCTGCAGTTCGACCAGCAGCACGTGCGCCTGCGGCAGCGGCGCCCCGGTCGTGGCCGAGACGACGCGGCCACGCACGATCGGTACTGGCTCGAGGTCGAAGCGCAGCTCGTCGCTCGCGTGGGTGACGTGCAGCCGCTGCGGCCGGTGCCCATCGGCCGCAGCCTCCACGTGGACCGGAGCTGGCGGCGCGTCGGCGACGAAGAACCAGCCGTCGTCGGCGGTGGTCAGCGTGCGCACCAGCGGCACCATCGTGTCGTCCGCGCGCAGCTCCGTGCGCAGCACCACGCGCGCGCCGGCCAGCCCGTTGCCGTCGGCCAGCACACGACCGCGGTAGGTCGTCGCCGGCCGCAGCGGCAGCGCGCCGACGTCGAGCGCGCCGTCGGCGGCGATGCTCGCATCGAGATCACCGCGCTGTGCGGGTGCGAAGCCGTCGGCCAGCGCGCGCAGCGACCAGCGGCCCGCGGGCGCGCCGCCGAGCAGGAACGCGCCGTCGCCGCCGCACGTCGTCTCGCCGACGATCGCCTCGCCGTCGATGCGCTGCACGCGAGCGCCGGCGAGGCCGCGGCCCTGCCCGTCGGTCACGCGGCCGCGGAAGGCGAACGTCGTCGCCGCGGTGATGCGTTCGGGCGCGCCGACCAGCGCTGGTGATGGCATCGCCGCCGCGTTGGTTGCGTCCGCCGGCGCCGCGGCCGGGTCCACCGCTGCCGGCGCCGGACTCCTCCACGGCGACCACACCAGCAGCGCCAGAGCTGCCGCAGCGGCGAGCGCCGCGAACCCCGCGGCGCGTGCGTTCACTGGAACGTCTGGTTGGTGTTGCGCAGGCCCGGCGTCGCCGTCAGCGACGACTGCCACGTGAACTGGTTGTAGTAGCCGCCGGTGCCGCCGAGCTGCAGCGACAGGCCGACCGCCGACGTCGACGCTTCGCTGACGCCGATGTTCTGCGCGGTGCGGGTCCTCGCCGCGCCGGTCACCGCCGCGAACGAACCTTCGTAGCCGAGGAACTGCACGACCACACCGTTCTGCGCGACCAGGGCGAGGCCGTCGGGGCCGTCCTGCAGGCCGGGGAACGCGAAGCTCAGCGTGCCGTAGCCGTTCTGCTGGTTCGGGAACGCGCCGGCGAGGCGCAGCTTCGCGTAGGGCGCGCCGGTGGCGCCGTCGTAGGCGAGCAGCAGCCAGTTGTCGACGCGTTCGCCGGCGGGGCCCGCGAGCTCGACGAACTCGTTCACGTCGACGCCCGTGTTGTCGTAGTGCAGCTCGTTGATCCAGATCTCCGGCAGGCGCACGCGCGGGCAGTTGTTCTGGTAGAGGCACGCGACCCACTCGGGGTGGTCGACGAACGGATTGCGGTTGCCCTGCGTCGCGAACACCGCGTTGGTGTGCGCCATCTCCTTGGCGTCGACCGGATCTTCGAGATGCCACTGCAGCAGCGTCGTCAGTCGGCCCATGTAGGCGATCGACGCGTTGCTGCCGGTGGCGCTGCTGTCGATCAGGTTCAGGTCGTCGGTCAGCCGCAGGTCGGGCTCGCTGGCGCCGGTCACGCCGTGCGTGCCGCCCTCGTAGCGCACGTCCATGTAGAAGATCGCGCGCGCGACGTCGCCCTTGCGCCCGTTCCACGTCTGCCAGCCGCCGGCCGGCGCCGCCGAGGTCCACCAGTTGGAGTTGCCGGGGAACACGCCGCTGCCGCCGCCTTGACCGGCGTTCGCCGTCGTCGCCCACTCGGTCCAGCTGGCGGTCGCGTTCTGGAACGGGTTGTTGTCGCGCGCGCCGTTGTAGGCGATGTCGCAGAGGAACAGGTGGTGGCAGTCCGTGTAGGGATAGTTCGTCGGACCGTCGACCGGGAACCCGTAGCTGTTCGGCCACGTGTGCTCGCGGTTGTAGAACGTGTTGCCGCCGCCCTGCTTCGTGTAGAGCGTGTTCTTGTAGAGGTCGAGGATCTGCGTGCTGCTGCCGGGCGCCTGGTCGGCGAGTTCGAGCACGTCCCACGTGTCGGTGGAGCTCGCCGTGTAGGGCACGCGCGTGTGGTCGTCGATCACCGCGTGCAGCGTCGAGCGCAGCAGGGCCGGCGTCGTCGTGACGACCGTGCTGTAGTAGTTGGCCGGGGCCTGGGCCGGCAGTGCGGCGGCGACCGCGGCGGCGACGAGGAGAGCCTGGCGCATGGGGCGCGCAGGATAGCGGCTGGCCCCGGGGTTTGTCGCCGCCGCCGACCGCGCGTTGGCATCGGCGGCGCGCCGCGCGTCACTTGTCCGCGGGCTTCGGCGCCGGCGGCGGAGTCTGCTGACGACGGCGCTGCGCGTCTTCGTAGCGGCGCATGCGTCCTTCGAAACGGTGGTCGCCGCGGTGCTCGGCCAGCGCCGTGCGCTGCTGCTC
>ERZ1066117.877-NODE-877-length-18215-cov-6.370099_pt1 | contig 18215 bp, 12 predicted proteins | sample MGYA00382764_ERZ1066117 | MGnify/ENA primary metagenome ERZ1066117 (study PRJEB33369, sample SAMEA5778347) | biofilm metagenome | biome: Industrial cooling water; feature: Water cooling tower basin; material: Biofilm | place: United Arab Emirates | collected...
GCCTGGTCGTCACCCTGACGGACACGCGCGATCAGATCGCCAAAGGCATGCTCGGCCACGACGTAGTCCTCCTGCCGCTCGTTAGCGGGCTCCCTCGCCTCCCCAACGCCTCCCCGCCCCGTCCCAATCACGTCCCAATCACTTCCCAATCACGTCCCTGTGAGGGCATTATGACGGCGCAAAGGAAAGTTGGGAAGTGGGGGGCGAGGACTGGACGCCGTGCTGTACAATAGAGAGTGAGGGACCGGTGTAGACTCCCCTTTACAACCGGGCGGCCGTGAGTCAAGATGAGGGTTCGACCGGGAGCGACCGTCACAGGTTTGCTCCCGTCGATTCCTTCTGTCTCCTTCCGTGGGGAAATGGCCGAACTGGGCGTTTGGCCTGAATCCAACACCAACCGGACGACTGATTCTTTGCCAACGAGGATGACCCCAACCATGTCGACTGAGAAGATCCCCATGACCCAGGAAGGGTATGACAAGCTAAAAGCCGATCTCGCCCACATGGAAGGTTTCGAGATGATTGAAGCCGCCAAACGGGTGGCTGCGGCTCGGGATCTGGGCGACCTCAGCGAAAACGCGGAATACCATGCCGCCCGCGAAGACCACGGCATGCTTCAGGCCAAGATCAACGACCTCAAGGACCGCCTCTCGCGCGCCGAGATCGTCAACATGGCCGATTTGCCGCGTGACGCGGTGGTGTTTGGTGCGCGGGTGCGCATCAAGAACCTCGACACGGGCAAGGAAGAGGAATACCAGCTGGTCGGCCCTGGCGACGAGGATTACACGAAAAACAAGATTCTGACGACCAGCCCACGCGGTCAGGGGCTGATGGGCAAAAAGCTCGGCGAAACCGTCGAAATCACCGTTCCCAAGGGCACCCTCAAGTACAAGATTCTGGCCATCACCCCCCCTCAGTGAGCCAATCGGGCAATCGGAGTCACGAACGAGTCGTCTCGCGTTCCGAGCGGGACGGCTAGCGTATGGCTCCATGGCGTAGGACGGTTCCGTAGCGCGTCCCGCGCCATGCGTCCCAGGCCATGCGCTGGGGCGCCTCTTGACGCGCTTTCACCCGTCTTTCTCTTGCCCTCGTTCGTCCTGGCGGATAAGGTTTCTCTCTTGAACCATATCCGAGGGACAGGCGATGATTCCGATCAATCTCACTGGCAAAGTGGCCCTGGTTACCGGCGTCGGCGACGACAAGAGCTTTGCCTGGTTTATCTCCAAGGCCCTTCAGGCCGCCGGGGCACGCATCGTGCTGGCCGTACACCCGCGCATGCAGCGAATTGTCGAGGGGTTCCTCAATGGCACCAATCCCGACGACCTGGCCAGCCGCAAGTTGCCCTTCGGCGACGGTCACCTCAGCGCTGAACGCGTGCTGCCGTGCGATGTCTCCTATGACACCATGGCCGACGTGCCCGAGGCGGTTCGCAACGATCGTCGCTTCAAGCGGATCGAGGACGAATTTGGCGATTACTCCATCGCCGGGCTGATGGCGAAGGTGGGCGAGTCGCACAAGCAGATTGATATGCTCATTCATGCCATCGCCTTTAGCCCGGAGATTCGCAACAAGGCGCTCAACACCAGCCGCAATGCCTACCTCCAGGCCATCAGCATCAGCAGCTACTCGCTGACGGCCCTGGTGCGGGGCGCGCTGCCGCTGATGGAAAACCGTCCCGAGGGAGCCAGCGTGGTCGGCCTCACGTACCTCGGCGGCGACCGCATCGTCCCCCACTACGGCGGCGGCATGTCGACGGCCAAGGCCGCCCTGCAGATCGACGCCAAGCAACTCTCGCACAACGTCGGCGGCAAGAACATTCGCGTCAACCTTATCTCGGCCGGCCCTTACGCCTCACGCGCGGCCAGCGCCATCGGCACCGAGGATCACAGCATCTTCAAGATGATCGAGTACGCTGCCGCCCGCTCGCCGCTGCCGCGCGGCATCACCGCCGAGGAAGTGGCCAACACCACGGCGTTTCTGTGCAGTCCTCTGTCGTCGGGCATCACCGGCCAGGTGATCTACGTCGATTGCGGCTACAACAGCATGGGCGTTTGAGCCGGACGGGTGGAGCGATCACTCCATCAGTCCATACTTTTTCATTTTTTTGTACAGCGTGACGCGGCTGATGCCCAGAGCACCGGCCGCTCGAGATCGGCTATTTCCGTGGGCGGCCAGAGCGCGCTCAATCGTCTGACGTTCCGTTGCTTCGCGGTTATCGCGGAGAGTCTCGCGTAACGACTCGCTGGAGTGGGAAGGGCGATTGCGCATGGGGCCGCTGGAATCCTGAAGCGAGGCGGGCAGGTGGTGTGCCTGCAGTTCGCTGCCGGTCGCTACGAGCACCGCCTGTTGTAGGGCGTTTTCGAGTTGGCGGATGTTGCCCGGCCAGGCGTGCGATTCCAGCACCTGAAGCGCACCGGGCGCGATCGCGTACAGGTCTTTCTTGAATCGGCTGGTGAAGCGACCGACCATCGCCCGCGCCAGGTAGTTCACATCGCCCGGCCGCTCACGCAGAGGCGGCAGGTGAAACGACATGACATTGAGCCGATAGTAGAGATCCTCACGGAAGCGGTGTTCGCGGACCGCCTGCTCCAGGTCCCAGTTGCTGGCGACGATAAGGCGGGCCGCGCAGTGCTTGGTTTCGTTGCTTCCCACGGGTTCGAACTCGCCGGTCTCGATGACCCGCAACAGGGCGGCTTGCTGTTCCAGGGGCAGGGTGTCGATCTCATCCAGCAGCAGGGTGCCGGAGCCGACCGCCTCGAATTTGCCCAGTTTGCGCTCGGTCGCCCCCGTGAAGGCACCGCGCACATGGCCGAAGAACGTACTTTCGACCAGATTGGCGGGGATGGCACCGCAGGGGACGGCCAGGAACGGGGCGCGGGCGCGCGGGGAGTGATCGTGCAGCAGTCGGGCCAGATGCGTCTTTCCGGTGCCCGTTTCGCCCGTGAGCAGCACCGTCACGTCGTGCTCGGCGGCCAGCGCCAGGCGTTCGACCAGGGGGACGAGCGAAGGCGTTTGCAGAAGCAGTCGCCGCGCCAGAGTGTCTTCGAGCGTCTCTTCAATCGGGTCGCAAAGGCCGGTTTCCTGCGCGATTTGTTGCCGATAGCACTGCTCCAGGGCGGCCATCTGCTCGGGCCAGGAGAAGCGTTCGACGACGTACGGGGCCAGTGTGGCCAGGCCACGGCCAGGACCATCGTTGGGGCAGGCTTCCAGGAGCAAGAGACGAATCGGCAGCCGTTGCAGGGTGATCTCCTGCACCAGGCGCATCACGCGGTCGGCATCGGCTGGCGTGGAGGCCGCCAGAACCCACAGCGACGATTGATCGCGGCTAAAGAAGTGCCGGGCGTCGTCGAGAGGCCAGCGTGGCAATTCAATGCCGGCCACGCGCCGCAGCAGAGCGAGCAAGCCACTGCCCAGGCGTGCATCATCGGCGATCAAGGCCAGCCGGGTGAGAGTCATGGTAGCCCGCACATTCGGAGAATGTTTCGTTTCCTTAACATGCGGTACGATTCGCCCGCTGTCAAGAAACGGAAACATCGGCCCCGCCAGAACCTCCCGGTCGGCCCTAGATGGAGTAGCTCCACGAGGGATCGCTGGCCGTCGCTTCGGTTTCCTGTCGACGTGGGCACGTGGCGCAGCGGTTGTCTCCCAACAACGCATAGGCACACCGCACCGCGCGCAGGGTGCTGGTCATCGCCGGTTCGTCGGCTGTCTTCTCCAGAAAGACGCGATCCTCGGGGAGCCAGTGATGGAAACGCAAGCGACGCAGGGCCTCGGCCAGATCGGGGCGCACGCCACACAGGAGCACGACGATGCCGCGCTCGGCCATGTCTTCCAGAAAGTGCTGGAGGATCTCAAGGCAGACCATGTCGGGGTTGCGGGCACGCTTGAGCCGCAGGACGATAACCCGGACGCCCTCGCGCTCGCGCAATTGGTTGAACACCGCTTCCAACTCGGGGCCGGCGCCAAAGAAGAACTCGCCCTCCAGGCCGAGGATCACGAGCCGATCGCAGTGGGGATCGCTCGGTTGGCGTTCGCGAACAACCCGACCGGGCGAAACCACGAACTCGGTCACCAGCAATCGGGCGGCCCGGGGAACGAACAGCACGAACGACAGAAAGACGCCGATGAGGATGCTGAACTCGATGGAGATGAAGACCGCGGCGCTGGCCGTGCCCAGAACCAGCCAGCGATCGTAGCCCATGGCCCGCAAGCTGTAGGCCAAACGGGGTCGATCAATCAGCCGCCATGCCGTCACGAGCAGCAACCCGGCGAGGGCGGGGCGAGGAACGTAGCGGGCCAGATCCGCGACCAGCAGCAGGCACAACGCGACAGCCCCGGCGGCGATCACCCCCGACCAGCGTGTCAGGGCTCCCGCCTGGAAGTTGATGGCCGAGCGTGTCAATGAGCCCGAGCCGGGGATGCCCTGAAAGAGGCCGCCGGCCAGGTTGGCGACGCCCTCGGCAAGGCACTGGGTGTTGTAATCGAGCTTTTCACGGGTGCGGGCGGCGATCGACTTGGCGATCGCGATGGCCTCCAGCAGCCCCAGCAGGGCAATCGCGGCGGCACTGCCCGAAAGGTGACGAATCCAGCCCCAGTCGACCTGCGGAATGGTGAACCACGGCAGCCCCGGCGGCACCACCAGCGGCTTCTCGCTCCAACCGCACACCTGCGCCAGGGCACTGGCGACGATGAGCGCCAGCAGCATGTCGGGTAGCGGAAAGCCCAGTCGCTTGCCGACCGCCCGCAACAGCACGGTGAGTGCCGCGGTGCTCAGACCGATCGCCAGGGCAAACGGTTGCGGTGTTGCCGCGAGCAGCGACTCGCCCAGCCGCCAGACGAGCGGTTGCTCGGCATGGCCACCCAGCGGAATCCCCAGAAGATTGGGCACCTGACTGAGCGCGACGAGCAGCCCCGCCCCGAGCATGAAGCCGAGGATGACCGACTCGGAGACGTAGCGGGTCAGGTCGCCCAGTTTGAGGAAATAGATGAGCACCTGAAACAGGCCCACGAGCAGTGTGAGCGTGAAGACGGCCTGCGTGTAGCTGCCTGGATCGCTCAGTTGCAGGCTGCCCACCGCCCCCAGCACCACCAGCGAGATGGCGTTGGTCGGCCCGTTAATCAGGTGCGACGACGACCCCAGGATCGATCCCACGGCCGTCATCACCACGGCGGTGTAGAGGCCATAGCGCGGCTCGACCCCCGCGATCAGGGCGTAGGCCATCGCCTGGGGAATGGCGACGGCGGCGACGGTGAGGCCGGCGACCAGATCGGCACGGAAGATCCGAGACCAGGATAGCGACGAAGCGGCAGCGTTCATGCAAGCGTGTTACGACTCCTGTCCCGGAGGTCAAGCATGTGAACGCCAGGACAGCGGTACTCCGTCATCTTGGCCGATACAATGGTGCTACGTCGTCCCATTGCGTCCTCCTGTTTCCCCGAGGGCCGCTCGTTTCATGAGTTCGGCTCGCATCATGCCCCTGGCGCTGGAGCCGCTCCTGCACGCTTATCTGGCGGCGGGAGTTCGGCCCTTGAGTGAACTGAGCCAGGTGCCCGGGCTGGGGCCGCGATTCGAGGCCGTGCTCGCGGCCACGGCACGCTTTCTCTCTAGCGATTTCCTGGATCGAGCCGAGCCGGAACGCTGGCTCGATGCGCTCCTGCGCTTTCATGCGGCCATGGATGGCGAGCATGCCGACGTGCTGCGGGAGCGGGCGGGGTTCGTTCGGCATGCTGTCGCCGCGCTGGTGCATGGTCGCGACCCCTGGCCGGTGAAGATGGCGGCGTGCCTGAACCCCGAGGGAGCCTACCGGGTGGTAGGGCTGGGGCCGCGTTTCTGGACGGGGATTGCTCAGGGACTTTCGCCGTTGCGCCTGCCGGGCTGGACGCCCCAAACCTGGCAGGGGCTGGAACGACTGGGCTTGGCGCCGCTGGGTGGGGGACTGTCGCCTGCGGAGCGCTACGGGGCCCTGCAAGACGCCCATCGCCGACTGCGACGGCTGGCCCCAACGCTCACGGCCTTGCATCTGGATCATTTCCTCAGCCTGGTCGCCGAGATGCCCGGACGCGATCTCTTTGCCGGCGCGGCCCGGGTGGGTCGCTCATCCTTCTGCCCGGAGCGCGGCGATCTGCGGGCGACGCTCAAGGAACGCGGTCAGGCGTTGGCCGTCGCTCAGGATGCCGTCGCCCAGGCGCTGGCCGAGGGCGATGCCGCCGCCCTGCTAGAGGCCCTCGCGGTGGTCGAGCGCGGCCGGGTCGCTGCCTCGCCGCGTGTGCTGGAGTGGGCCGCTCGCCTGTGGCAAGCCGACGATCCCTATCCGCTGCTGGCCGAGTTTTGGCGTTGCCCGCCCTTTGCCGGCGCGGGGCTGTGGTGGCCGACCGCGCTGCTGCATCTGCGTGACCCGCTGCGATTTGCCCCGTGGAGCGATGCCCATCGCGCCAGCCAGCGACGCCTGGACGATGGCATCGATCCCGCCGATCCCCCGGCCGAGAGCTATCGTCGGTTCAATGCGCTTTGCGAAAACTTACGCGAGCGCCATACGCTGCATCCGTTGCAGTTACCCGCGATCCTGGCCGCGCCGGTGCCCCACGTCGAGCCGGAATGGACCGGCTTTCCTCGCGACACGTTCCGGTTTCTTGCCGAACTCTCGGCCAACAATCGCCGGGAGTGGATGGAGGCCAACCGCGCCCGACACCAGTTTTTTGTGCGTGGGCCGTTGGCCGAACTGGCCGAGGCGCTGGCGACGCAGTTCGTGACGCCGCTGCTAAACACACGGCACGGGTGGAATCTCGATACGCGCCAGTGCCTGACACGCATGGTCAAAAATAGCTATGGCCGGGGTGGCCCCTACGCGACGACGCACTGGATCACCTTCGCGCGGCCGGGTCGACTGGGGGCGCAACTCTTCGTGCGGCTGGAGGCTGGCGGCGTGACCTTTGGCTTTGCCGCCGAGCAGGATAGCGAGCGATTACGCACGGTGGTGGCGGCGCAGCCAGACCGCTTTACCGCCCTGGGGTTGCCGCCGGACTGGCTGCAATCGCGTCGGCTGGGGTGGTCGCAGCATCTGGCGGCCGACGACCCGGTGGTGGGCACGCCCGGCTTGCTCGAACGCATCCTGGAGAGCTTCGGCAAGGCGATTGCTTTGCTGGCCGCGTGCCTGGTGCCGGCGTCGTCTGGTGCGTCCCTGACGGCCGAGAGCACGCTTCCCGCGCTGGCGTCCGTGACGCCGAGTTACGACGAGACGACCTTTTTCGCCGAGACGGGACTGCCCGCTGCGTGGCTGAAGCAGACGCGTGAACTGCTACGACTCAAGCGGCAACTGATTCTTCAGGGGGTGCCGGGCACCGGCAAGACGCACGTCGCCCGCTGTCTGGCCCGACTGCTCACCGGTGGCGACGCCGAGGCGGTCCGCGTCCTGCAATTCCACCCCGGCTACAGTTACGAGGAGTTCATTGAGGGGATCAAGGTCCGCAGTGTGCCCAATGCCGACGGCGGCGAGGCGCGGATCAGCTACCCCGTCGAGGAGGGGATTCTGCTGCGCTTTGCCGAGCGAGCCGCAGCCAACCCCTCACAGCCACATGTGTTGATTCTCGATGAGATCAACCGGGGCAACCTGCCTCGCATCTTTGGCGAGTGCCTGTACCTGCTGGAGTACCGCGATCAGGCCGTCGAGTTGCCCTACTCGCGCCGGGCGTTTCGGCTGCCGGGCAATCTGTATCTGATCGGCACCATGAACCCAGTCGATCGGTCGATCGCGCCGCTGGATCAGGCGTTGCGTCGGCGGTTTTCCTTCGTGGAGATCGCGCCGGATCTGGAGATCCTCACCACCTGGCTTGCCGCCCATCCACCTGCGGGTGGTCCGGCCCTGGCCAGTCGTGTCGTCAACCTTTTTCGCCGACTGAACGAACGGCTGCGGCAGGATCTCGGTTCCAGCGCGCAGGTAGGGCACAGTCATTTCATGGTGCCGGGGCTGGATGAAGCGGGGTTGCAACTCATCTGGATGCATCACGTTCGCCCGTTACTGGATGAGTTATACATCGGCCGACCGGAACGAGCCTCGGCATTGGATGTTCTTCTAGAGAAAACGACGCGACCAACGAAATCCTCCGTATAACATCTCGATGCGGAGGAAAAGAGATGATCGTCCCCCTGTTGATCGGTCTGGGGTTGACGAGCGCGGCGAGTGTGTCGTCGCAACCGTTACCCACGCCGTTGCAGAAAGCCATCGCCGAACTGGATCGCACCGATCCCACCTGGCGTGTCGAGGCGCTCTTGCGTGCCTTGCCCGCGCTGCCCGAGGCCGACAATAGCGTGCCGCGGCTGACGAAGTTGGCCGTGCGACTGCGAGAGCGGTACGAGGCCGGGAAGCTACCACTGGACGAGGTGCAGGGGCCAGCCAACGAACGACCCCAGCGTGCGGTGCTCCGCAATCTACGCGCACGACGGGAGCCGCTCAAGGCCGAGATCGCCCAGGCGCGGGAGTTGGTGCGCTGGCCGCGTGGCCGATTTCCGACGGTGATTCCCGACGACCCGCTACGCCGCGACACGGGCGATCGGCAAGGCGTCCGACTGGTGGTGCAATTGCTCCACGACGATGCCTGGCTCCGTGCGGTGGAGGGCAAGCCCGACGACGCGCTACGCAGCGCCCACGCCGCCCTGTACGCCACGCGGGCGCTGGACGACGATGTCAACCTGGTGGCGGTGCTGGCCCGGGCCGCGACCTTCGCCCGCACCGCGTCGAGCATCGAACGCACCCTTGCGCTGGGCCAAGCCAGCGATGCCGTGTTGCGCGACCTGGGTGAGCGATTGCGGACCGACGAGCGTTTCTCGGCCCGTGTTGCGCTCAAGGCCGAGCGTGACTTCGTTCTGCGGACGGCGATGCATCACGTGGAGGTAGAGCATCCCGCCGCCCGTGCCGAGACGGCGGGCCTCTGCTGGACGCACCGCGTGGATGATCACATGCTCCTTCGTATCGAGCAGGCGATTCTCTTGCGCCGGCTCACGCGCATGCTGACGATCGCCGATTTACCGCCGCCGCGCCAGTTCGCCGCGGAGACGGCCTGGGCCGCCGAAGAGTCGGGCCCACTCACGCGGCTATTGTTGCCGGACCTGGCCAAGATCAACGCCGCCGTGCGAACCACCCGCGCCCGCGCCGCCGTCCTGCGCACCCTGCTCGCCGTGGAGCGTTATCGCCTGCGGCACGGCAAGTGGCCGGCGAAGCTGGACGACTGCGTGCCGGCGTATCTGGACAAGGTGCCGCTGGACCCCATCGACGAGGCACCGCTGCGCTACAAGATCCTGCCCGATGGCGTGGTGGTCTACTCCATCGGCAACGACCGCAAGGACGACGGCGGCAACGCGCAGGACGATGGGATGTATCGGTTGTGGGATGTGGACAAACGTGGCCTGGCGGCCGAGGAGGAGGAGCCGTGAACGCCTTTCGAAGAATCGCGTTGGTGATGGGCGGAGCCATTGCCGGGCTGGCCCTGATGGTCGGGCTCAGCCTCTTGCTGGTCCGGTACTTTCATGTGGATGCGGCGGAGCGCAAGGTGCGTGAACTGGACGCCACCGAGCCGGACTGGCGCTGGGAGACGCTTCAGGCCGCCCGTCCCGAGGTGCCAGCGGAAGAGAACGCCGCGCCGAGACTGATCGCTTTGGGGGTTCAGTGCCTGGAAGAATGCCCCGACTTACCTCTACCCAGCTACACGCTTCCCAACGTCAAACTCGGTCGTGAAGTACGTGCGCGTACCCCCGTCGCACCGAAACCGCTACCACCACTGGGAGAGGAAAGCGTCTGGAAATTGCCAGCGATGCAGAAGCTGCGGGCGGAGTGGCGGGCCTTGCCGCGTCAACTACGGGGCCGAATCGACGTGCTCGCGAATGAGGAGGTAGTGTCTCTCGATCCGCCCACGGACGAGCACGCGGCCTTACACGCCGTGGCTCGATTGGGCATCGCGGACGCCCTGGATTGTCTTGAATCGGGCGATCGTGCCGAGGCCCTGACCAGCATCGAACGGCTCCTGAACGTGGTCCGCATCCTCGACGACGACCCCGTTCGACAGTCTCAGGAATATCGCGTTGAGTTGCTCAACGAGACCGTTCTTCTTGTGGAACGCTACCTGGGCCAAGGCACGGGCAGCGACGCCGAACTGGAGCAACTGCAACGCTGGCTGGAATCTCACACGCATAGCACGCGGAATCGAGCCAGTCTTCGCGGGCAGCGGTGGTTGATGCACCAGTGGATGACGAAGCTCAGGAGTGGTCGCGAAACCGTCGATCCGCTCGTTCTTCAGGCGCTGATGCCAGAGCCTGAGGAGGATTCACTGTTAAGTTGGTGGGCCAAGCCAAGGCTAGCCGTCCTGGCCGCAGGAGAGCATCCGCTCCTGCTCGACACCCTCAACCGCATGGTGGCGATTGATCGGCTGCCGCTGAAGGATCAGCCTGTCGCCGAGATGACGTTCCGCCGCGATCTGGATAGGCGGCCGATTGTCCTGCCGGTCGGATTGATTGAACAAAGGCTGATGCTCGGCGCAAAAGCACGGGACGCCTTGTGCGGCGCGCGGACCATGCACGCCCTGCTCGCGGTGGAGCGCTACCGTCTCAAGCACGGCAAGTGGCCCGCGAGGCTGGACGACTGCGTGCCGGCGTACCTGGAGGCGGTGCCGCAGGATCCCATGGCCGAGCGGCCGATCGCCTACCGGGTCACCGCCGAGGGCGTGATGGCCTATTGCGTCGGCAACGATGGAAAGGACAATGGCGGTGACGAGCACGAGGATCTGATCTACCGCTTGTGGAACGTGGACAAACGCGGCCTTGCGGCCGAGGAGGAGACGCCGTGATTGCCTGGTTGCGACGTTGGCGCGGGCCGCTCGCGCTGGGGTTGCTGGGCGTCGTCGTAGTCGTTGGCTGGAGTTGTGGGCAAGCGCATCTCCACGACCAGGAGCGCGATCGGGTGGTGGCCGAGTTGGATGCCGACGAACCGGACTGGCGCTGGCGAGAAGGCCGGCGGACGCGTGAGGATCTGCCCGTGGAGCAAGATCTCATGGCGCGGGTGCTGGCGCTGGCGCCGCGGATTCCCGATCGCACGCCGCTGGAGGATCGGGGGGAACATCCCGTGTGGCGGGGTTCCTGGGACGATCCCCCCGCCTACGCGGCGGTGCGCGCCTGGCAACGCCGCTGGGACGAACCGGCGTGGGCGGCCCTCTGTGCCAAGGCCCGCGATTTGGCGCGATACCCACTGGGCCGACGAACCGTTCCGAAGAAGGAAGAGTTCTTCTCCCGAGAAGCGACGCCGGAGCTCAAGGCGATCCGAAAGGTTCTCGGCATTCTGGAGAATGAAACGATAGTCCGTTTGTATGACGAGGCCGAGAATGAAACCGTGGAGGCACAACTGGTCGCGTCACTTCAGGCACGCTTTCATCTCGCACGGCTTTCCATGGAAGACAACACGGATCGCGGCGTGGATGGAGGAATGGTAGAGCATCTGAGCGCTTTGTACGGCCTCTGCAAGGTCCTGTCGCGACGCGAACTCACGGAGGAGCATCTGGCCCAACTGCAAGGGACCGTGGCGAACCTCCACGATGCCGCCGCCCTCTCCACCTTTGCCCGGCAAATGCGCGGCCTGATGCATGAGACGCTGCTCCGACTGCGGGAGGGATCCCTGGATCCGCTCAAATTGCTTCCCTATTCTCTTCGAAACCAGCCGATGACCTGGCGCGAACGGGAACTGCAATGGTTCGCGCCCCGGTTTGCCCGGCGCGATCACGCCGCGACCCTTCGTTTCTGGAATCGTGTCGTGGCGGCCTGCGACCTGCCTGTTCGGGAGCAACCTGCCGCCTTTCACGCACTGGATCGCGATGCGCCGCCGCGACCGCAGGGGAACGAGGCGATCTTCGTCTACCTGCTCACGCCCACGATAAGGAGTCCGCATGCCTGGAACTGCAGCATCTTTCAACTCTATCGGCGGCTGGCCAGGAAGCGGGCCTCTGTCCATGCCCTGGTCGCGATCGAACGCTATCGGCTGCGGCACGGGCGCTGGCCGAACCGACTCGACGATCTGGTGCCGGCATATCTCCCGACGGTGCCTCTGGATCCGATGGATGGGCAACCGTTGCGATATCGCGTGGAGGAAGTAGGCGTGCGCGTTTATAGCGTCGGCGACAACCAGATCGACGAGGATGGCAAGAACGACCATCCGCACGATGACGAGATGGAGCGCCTGTGGAGTGTCGCGGTTCGCCACGGGGCCCGATGCCTGGAGCGATGAGCGACGGGATTCTCTGCTGCGAGCGATAAGCGACGGGATTCTCTGCTGCGAGCGCTGAGCGAGGGGATCCTCACGGTGCGGGTGGACGAAGGCTCTTGCGATTCGTGGAATAGAGATCAGCGAGCGGCGATATCTCTTTTCTCTCGCGAAACAACGGGCGACACAATCTGAGGATACGTTCGATGGCGATGGCAACCGAAACGGAGCGATCGATCCCCCTGTGGCGGCGACTGCTGGTCATCACGGCCTGGTTTACGCTCGGGCTGGTGATTCTGGTCGTGGCCCTCTATCTGGTGATGCGTCAACAGTACACCAGCCGGCTCGAACGGGTACTCAAGGAGCTCGACGAAAAGGACCCCACCTGGCGCTGGGAGAAGATGCTGGAGGCCCGCCCCGTCCTCAAGCCCGGCGAAGATAATAGCGAGATCGTCCTTCGCATCTCACGTGCCATCCCGCGCAGTTGGCCCGATCACAAACTCGACGAGAAACTGCAAAACCTGGCCCCCAACATGAAACTCGACGCACCCCGGCAAGAGGCGTTGCAGAAAATTCTGGCGGTGCCGCCCGTCCCACGCTTGCGTGACGAGGCCCGGACACTCGTCAACTTTCCTCGTGGTCGGATCGAGGTCGAGATGGCCGAGAACCCGATGATGACGCTCTTGCCCAATCATCAAAAGGTGCGCGAGATTGCGGCGCTTCTGCGTTACGACATCCTGGATCGGCTCTCCCGGGGGAAGTTTGACGAGGCTGCCGACTCGGTCCACGCCATGCTGAATCTTTCCAACGTGCTGGATGACGATCCGTTTCTCATTGGGCAACTCATCCGCATCGCCGTGGCGGCGATCGCTCTGGCGGACACCGAACGCATCCTCGCGCAAGGGGAACTTTCTGATGCTAAGCTGGCTCATCTTCAAAAGTTGCTTCAGCATCAAATGGCCAGCACGCGCATGGAGTTGGCCATGCGGGGCGAACGGTGGTTTCTTCACAAGACCATCGTCTCGATCACTCAGGGCAAGTTTAGCACCGACGAGTTTGCAGGCCTGGCCGGTGGCGGGGGGATGGGCGGCAACTCGGTGTGGAACTGGTTCATGGCGTTGGGCAGCCGGGAAATGGCCCGACGGGAGCATCCTCAGGCGCTCGAGACCATGACCCGGGTTGTCGATGCGACGCGCTTGCCGATCAAGGAGCAATTCGCGGCAGAGGCCGCCATCGACGCCGACGTTCGAACGAAGGGAGGTCCGATGCTCCGTTTGTTGCTGCCTGCCACCAGCAAGGTCAACGAGGCAGCCCGGCGATCCGTGTGCGCCGCGACGGCGATGCATGCCCTGCTAGGGGTGGAACGCTATCGGCTCAAGCACGGCAAATGGCCGGCGAAGCTGGACGACTGCGTGCCGGCGTTCCTGAACAAGGTGCCCGTGGACCCAATCGACGAGGCACCCCTACGGTACAAACGGCTGCCCGATGGCGTGGTGGTTTATTCCATCGGCAACGACCGCAAGGACGACGGCGGTGACGTCGAACGCATGCAAAAGGACTTCGGCTATCGTCTGTGGAATAAAGACCGACGCGGCATCGCCCCGCCGCCGTTGCCGCCCGAGCCAGCCCCGATGCCCGGCCCCGGCGGACCCGGCGCCCCCGGCGATGGGGGACCTGGCGGGGCAGGAGGACCAGGAGAGCCAAACGAATGAACATGCCACAGTCGCCATCCCACACCGGAATGGGGTCGCCCGGCGATGATCCAGCCTCGGTCCTGGCGTTGCGTCCGCCCGTTCCCTGGTGGCGGTGGTTGGTCGTTGGATTGTTCCGAACGCTGCTGTTTTCGCTGCTGCTTTCGGCAGCCTCGTACGTTTACTACCGCTATCAGGCCGAGTCGGCGTGGCGTGCGGCGGTTCAGGAACTCGACGAACGGGATCCGTCCTGGCGCTGGGAGGCCATCCAGGCCGCACGTCCCGCGGTGCCTGTGGACAAAAACGCCCTGGTCGAGGTGCGTCGCCTGCAAGCGCTGTTGCCGAAGGACTGGCCCGCGCCGCCGCCCGGTAAGCTGCCTGCAGGCCGGTTTGTCGATGCGTTACGAAATGAACGATGCACGCCGGCACAGCAAGGTGAACTGGACGAACTCCTGCAAGCGCCGGGTGTTCCCGCCGCGCGACAGGGGGCACGCGGATTGATTCGCTGGCCTCAGGGGCGGATCGATGTCGAAATGGACATGCATTATCCCTTGCAAACGCAGATGCCCGATCATGTACGGCTTCGTACGGTGGCCCGGCTGCTGATGCTCGATGCGCTCGACCGGGCCGAGAAGGGCGAGCGTGAGGAGGCCATGGCGAGTATCGGGGCCATGCATGCGCTTTCACGTACCCTGGATGACGATCCTTTTCTCCTGGGTCAGTATGTGCGGATGGCCGTCATCGCTCAGGCCAACACGGCCACGCAGAGGGTGCTGGCTCTCGGGGAGGTGAGGGATGCCACCCTGGCGCAACTGCAGGCCGATCTTCGCCATCAACTGGCCGACCGGCGGATCGAACAGGCCCTGCGCACCGAACGCTGGATGACCCTGCATTGCCTCGAGCAACTCACCAAGGGTACGTTGAAGGTGACGACCATTCTCGAACGAGAGGAGAAGACCGTCCTTGACACCCTGGCGAATTTTTTTGTCAGCGAGAAAGTACGCTTCGAGATTCTCCCCTTCGTGCGTTTATCCGAACGGCACACCGAGATTGCCCGCCTGCCGTTCCCCGAGCAGTTTGAGGCCGAGGAGATCTATCGGAGGCACTTGCCGAAACAGATCGGGATGTACACCCGGTCGGTCACGTCCCTGCTGACGAGGACGACCGAGACGGTCCGCCGCCACCACGCCTCAGCGACGGCGCTGCACACCTTGCTGGGAGTGGAGCGCTATCGCCTGCGGCACGGCAAGTGGCCGGCGAAGCTGGACGACTGCGTGCCGGCATTTTTGGACAGGGTGCCGCTGGACCCGATCAACAACGCGCGCTTGAGCTACAAGATCCTGCCCGATGGCGTGGTGGTCTACTCCATCGGCAACGACCGTCGCGATGACGCTGGCGATACCACGGCCACGCCACCCAGGGACTTCGGCTATCGCCTGTGGAACAAGGATCGACGCGGCATCGCCCCGCCGCCGCCTGACGAAGCACACCCGTGAGATGAGTTCTTCCGGCTAGCCGTCTGACTTTCGTGGAGGCGTTCCCGGCCCTAGCTGCCCGGTCCCAGGGTCAGATTTTTCTCGTACTTCTTCGACTGGGAACCGGATTACCGAGTGGATCTGACCCGAATGAATGAGGAGTTGGGCCGGATCGGTGCAACCTCACGAATGGTATCTGTCCATTCTCTCTAGCCGCCAATCCTAATCTTGCTACCGAGCCTAGCCTCGGACTGCCAGCGCGGGAAACTCGCTTGGAGAGAACTGCTTGAGGAGGGAGGGCATGTCTTGCAATCTGTAAGAGTTCGACTCAAGACGATGAAGGGTCGTCGCGCGATCTACAAGGAGGTGGAAATCCCGACCGATGCTGCGATGGAGCGAATGGCGTCAGAGTTACACACAGAAGGGGTGCCCGTGCTCACGGAAGTGCTGGGCTGGAAGGTCTTTTATATACCCAACGGTACCATTTCTTACACTGTCACGTCACGCAACTCGTTCTCAACCGATCGCAGCGAGACGACGAAAGAGACCGGAACGACCATCGCCACTTGTGTGTTCGGCTACAAGTCTGATGAGTGGCAAGTTGCCTATGTCTGGGGCGAAGACGGCCATGGACCGCCCCGTCGTCTTCAGGAGCGCGGGCATGTTGTACCGATACCAGAGCTTGTCCAGAGGTCTCTTTTCGATGCGATGGAGGAGTCGGTCGTCGAGACCAAAGAAACGCTTCGGCTCTTGGAAGGGGCGATACGGCGAGCGGAAACGACAGAGCACGAGCGCAACCCGGAGGCTCGCCGCCTCTGCATCCTCCACCACGGCACGGCTTGTAGCGTATGCGGTCTTGACCTGGGCAGTCGTTACGGCAAGATCGCCGAGGGCTTCATCCACGTTCACCACCTGAATCCTCTTGCGGATGCCGAAGGTGAACGCCAAGTGGATCCCGTAGTGGACCTTCGGCCCGTTTGCCCGAACTGTCATGGGGTGATGCACCTCCGCGTTCCCCCACTTAGTGTTGAAGAAATCCGGGCATTGTTGCAGCCTACCTAAACGTTCATACATCGGTTGGGTTTCGACCAACCCTCTGGCCGTTCCTTGCAGTGCTGGATAAACGACTTCACCGGAAAGAGGTTGGGCTACTCTGGGGCCTCGCAATTGTGCGGTGACTCCTAAGATCTTCACGACCTAAACTGTTATGCCCCTGGCGAAGCGCGATCAGGGGCTTGATCAGGGCCGTGGGGTGAGGCCCTGGTGGATCGCCTTGAGCAAGGTCGAGTCGGTGTCGTCGGCGGTGATTTCCCAGATCATCACGCCGCCCAGTTTCTCTTCGCGGGCGAAGGCAGCCTTGTGGCGCAGCGATTCCGCGTCGTCGTAGCTGATCATCAGGCCGGTGGTGGGGTCGTGCAGCCAGGGAACCTTGGCCTCGGCGTGCCAGTGGCGCCGAAGCTTCGGGATGTAGTTCTTCGCCAGATCCTTGTAGTCGTAGACGCCCGGCTCCCAGGTGCCACGTGGCAACGGACCCACGGGTTTGGCGAAGAGACCATTACCGCCCTTGGCGCCGGACCAGCCGCGTCCGACAAACGGGACGCCCATTACGATCTTGTCGCTCGGAACCCCGGCTGTCTTGTAGGCGCGGACGGCAGCAGCGACCGTGAGATCCTTGTTTTGCGGAACCGGGTCGTCCTTGATCGGGTGCAGCGGGGCGTTGAAGTGCGTCCGCGTGCTCCAGCCGCCGTGGAAGTCGTAACTCATCAGATGAAACCAGTCGAGATGCCGCAATAGGGCTTCGAACTCCAGATTCGCCCGCGTGGCCGGTCCGGCGGGGGCGGCGATGGTGAGCAGGTAGTGTTTGCCGTCCTTCTTTCCCTGGGCGTCGAGATGCTTGCGCAACGTTGCGAGCAACAAGGTGTAGTTGGCTCGGTCCTCCTTGCGCGTCTTGTTCGTCGCCAGTCCGCCCGAGACGGGATATTCCCAGTCCAGATCGACGCCGTCAAAGCCGTACCGCGTCAGGAAGGCAACCGCCGAGCGGGCGAACTTCTCGCGTCCGGCGTCGGTGGCGGCCACATCGGAAAAGGGGCTAGAGAGCGTCCAACCGCCGACGGCGAAGAGCGTTTTGAGATGCTTGTGTCGCGCCTTGAGCTTCTGGAGTTGGCGCAGGTTGCCACGCAGGAAGTCCTTGTCCTCTTTGTCGCCGGGGTAGAAGCGCTCGCGGGCCGCATAGTCATCCACGGTGCGGACCTCACCGGCCTCGATCTTCGTGAAGGCGTAGACGACGTGCGTCAGCCGATCGGCGGGGATATCCGCGACGTGGAATTTGCGATCGTACACGGCCCACTCGGGATAGTAAGCCACGAGACGCGGCTCGGCAGCGAAGAATGCAAGAGCAACAAGTGTGAGCATGGGATAGCGATCGAAAAGGGAGTAGGGAGAAAGGAGCGAGCGGTGGGAAGAAACCCACCGCCCGGTTCGAACGGAGGCAACGGCTTACAGCTTCCAGCCCTTGCGATACTCACGGCTCAGATACTTGTCGAACTCCGGAGTGCCGGTGAACTTCATGTTGGCCGAATCGTAGGCCAGGCGCTTGTTGCCATTGGCGATCATGGCGATGTTGCCCAGGAGGATCGACTCGGTGAGCGGGCAGGCGTACTCGAAGTTGGACAGCGCCATCTCCGGCTTGCCGGCCCGGATGGCGGCGATCCACTCGGCCTTCATCTGGTCGTCGTTCTTGCCACCCAGTCGGGGCATGCTCTTTTCGGGCGTCTTGACATCCTTGGCCCCTTTGCCGAGCAGCTTACGAGTGG
>ERZ1066117.878-NODE-878-length-18209-cov-5.609618_pt1 | contig 18209 bp, 16 predicted proteins | sample MGYA00382764_ERZ1066117 | MGnify/ENA primary metagenome ERZ1066117 (study PRJEB33369, sample SAMEA5778347) | biofilm metagenome | biome: Industrial cooling water; feature: Water cooling tower basin; material: Biofilm | place: United Arab Emirates | collected...
AAGCGGATGAGGCCAAACGACCGCTTGCCCGGCGGCACGACGTGGAGGGGGTTCTTGTTCTCGCGTTGATTAACGGGGTCGCCAGCGTCTACCTTGTGGTTCATGCGTCGTTTTACATACTGAAGTGAGCGTCGGGCGATGCAGAGCGAGGAGTCGATGGCAGCGGGTTCAAGATCATCACAGATGACGATGCTATCTGTAATGTAGCGGATCTTGGCTGGTCCATTTGCAATGATGACCGAATTCCTGGCTGAGTGATATCCTGTTTTGTGATTGAAATTATCTGCAAGGATGAGTCGGTAATGGAAACCCCCTTCGCAGTGAGCATCATCCGACAGAATGAGAACTTCGATATTCTGTGATGATAGGGAGAAATAGCCACTGCGGATATGTCGGAAGTGAAAAGGAACGGGGATGCGAAAAAGCGCCTTGTTGTCACCCGTTCCGAGTGGAAACACAAACTCTGTCGGTTTATACACACCCCTCTTGGCGAACGCCTTCTCGCGTGTGGACAGGTCCGCGATCATCAGCACGAAAGCGCCGTGCAGGAGATGTTTCGGATCGCGTTCCTGGAACGTGCGCATCAGGTCCGGGTGCAGGTCGGCCCGCCCCGAGGTGAGCAAAAGCGTGCCTCGGCGAATGGCACGCTCGGCTCGTTGTCGCGCCAGATCGTCCACGATCGTCTCGGCGCGTTTCTTCAAGTCAGCGTCGCCCTTAACTGCCGCCGCTTCGAGCAGGCCCTCGGCCTGAGGCAGACGCATCAGCGCCTTCGTGGCCGCCTCACGTGTGTTGAAGTCGTCGCTGGCCAGTTGCTCCAGGTGACGGTTGATCGCCGAGGGAAGATCTGTCTCGGCGAAGCAGAGATACGAAAGGACAAGGCAGGCAATCATGGTATGCCTCTCCATGCGTCTACAAGAGCATCATGCCACTGCGTTCAGCTTACGAATCGCATGAGTCTTTCGGCAACCCAGAGGTGTTCATCAGCCGCGGGCTTCGTGCAGCACGGCCACCAGGCGGGCGATGTCTTCCGGGGTGTGAGCGGCGGTGACGCTGATGCGCAGGCGCGACGTGCCCGGGGGCACCGACGGCGGGCGGATCGCGGGCACCAGTAGCCGACGCCGCGCCAGGCGGTCTTGCAGGTCCAGCGCCGACTCGGGCGTTCCCAGCAGGATGGGCACGATCGGGCTGGCCGAGGGCCCGACGTCGTAACCCACTTCGCGCACCTGCGTGCGCAATTGATCGGCCAGCGCCAGCACCTGTTCGCGGCGTTGCGGTTCCTTCTGAACCAGCTGGATCGCCCGCCGCGCCACAGCCGCCGACGCCGGGGCCAGCGCGGTGGCGAAGATGTACGGTCGGGCAGTGTTGATAAGATAATCGACGATGGCAGCGCTGGCGCAGACGAAACCGCCTTGGGCCGCCAACGCCTTGCTCAGCGTGCCGAGCTTGACGACATGCGGCTGCGGTCCGGCCAGAGTGTCGGTCAGGCCCCGACCGTGCTGGCCCATGACGCCGGTGGCGTGGGCCTCGTCGAGAAGCAGCAGCGCCTCGTGGCGACGAGCCACCTCCACCAGAGCAGGTACGTCGGCCAGGTCGCCATCCATGCTAAATACCGAGTCGCTGACAATCAGCCGACGCGGCCCGGGATGAGATTGTAGCAACTCTTCCAGATGCGAAAGATCGTTGTGCCGGTAGATGTGAACGGTGCCGCGCGACAGTCGGCAACCGTCGATCAGGCTGGCGTGATTGAGCGCGTCGGAGAAAAGTATGCCGCCGCGTCCCAGGGCGCTGATCACGGCCAGGTTGGTCATGTAGCCGCTGGGGAAGACGAGGGCGGCCTCGGTGCCCTCCCAGGCGGCCAGATCGCGTTCGAGGCGTTGTAGCGGGGGATGGTAGCCCGAGAGCAGGGGGGATGCGCCCGCCCCGCCGCCAAAGCGCAGCGCGGCGCGACTGGCGGCGCGGGCCAATCGCTCGTCGGCGGCGTAGCCCAGGTAGTCGTTCGACGAGAAATTGATGTGGTCCGCCTCGCGCCAGCGGACCTCGGCCCCCTGCCCGGAGACGAGCCGACGGCGGGTGCGATACAGTCCCTGCTCGCGCAGGCGGGTCAATTCCTCGTCGATCCATTCAAACATGATCACACCATTGGCAAAGCCAGCGCACGTGGCGAAGGCATTTCGGGGAGAGGAATGCTGGGGTCCAGATCGCCCACGCGGTCGTCGGCCCATTCCAGCCCCAGGTCGCGCACCATCTGCATGTCGTCGGCGTGCGGTCGGCCGTAGGTCGCCAGATAGTTGCCGATCAGGGCGCTGGTGGCCCCGACGTAGAAGATCCAGCTCTGCAGGTCGCGGAGGTTCTTCTCGCGGCCGCCGGCCACCTTGAGATCCTGGCGCGGCAAGCACAGACGCATGATGGCCACCGTCTGGAGAATCTCCATCGGCTTCAGCGGCGTGGCCTTTTCCAGCGGGGTGCCGGCGATGGGATTGAGGAAGTTGAGCGGCACGACGCTGGGATTGAGTTCCTTGAGGCTGAAGGCGATGCTGACACGATCGTCGATAGTTTCACCCATGCCAAAGATGCATCCCACGCACGCCTCCAGGCCGGCTTTCTGGGCGATGCGAATGGTATCGACGCGCTCTTGCCAGGTGTGCGTCGTCACAATCTGCGAGAAAAATTCCTTGGAGGTCTCGATGTTGTGATTGATGCGTCGAATGCCGGCTGCCTTGAGGTCGCGAGCCTGCGATTCATCAAGACGGCCGAGGGTGGCGCAATGGCAGATGCCATCGACCTTCTTCATACCCTCGATTGCTTCCATGATCTTGGGCCATTCGCGCTTGTTGGGGCCGCGACCGCTGTTGACGATACCAAAGGCGCTGGCCCCGTTGTCGCGGGCACTCTCGCAGGCCTTGGCGACCGTCTCGCCGTCCATCATCGGGTGGGCCTGGATGCCGGTGTCGAAGTGGGCACTCTGAGCGCAGAAGCCGCAATCCTCGGAGCAGTTGCCGAACTTGGTAGGCAGAATGCTGCAAAAGGTGGCCTTGTTGCCGTGGAAGTGACGGCGAACGCGGTTGGCGGCGTAGAAGAGATCGTAGAGATCATCGCCCGAGAGAAGGAAGAGATCACGGACTTCCGCGCGGGTCAGGTCGTCACCGGAGATGACACGTTGAGAAAGTTCGAGCGGCTGTATCGGCATGGGGGTGGTGCTCCACTTCAGGATTTACGGCTGGGCATGCAGACGAGAAACAGTATGCCCGCCACCAAAAAGAAAGCCACCAACCAGACCAGAACCGCCGGATCGCTGGATTCGGCACCGGGGGCGGTCGGGGGGACGCCGGGCGGGATGGGGTTTGCAGGGGCTGGCGGTGCCAGCGGCCCCGTCGCCTGGGCAAACAATGCACGCCACATCGCGACACTTTCTTTCACGCGGCCTTGTTGGCCTTGTTGACCAGACTTCTCCAGTGCCACCACGGCACGGGATCGGTTTTGGGACTGTCCTTTTTCTCGTCTTTCTTGGGGGCGGGGTCCTTGGGTTTGTTCTCGACCTTGGGTTTACTCCGCCACCGCTCCATAGTGTATTGAAGGATCATGCCAAGGATGACCCACCCGACCAAAAACCAGTTCAACAGCGGTCCATGGCCATTGGCCAGCGCCACGCTGTCCAAGCGAAAGAGCTTGTCCACGGCGCTGAGCAGACCGTAGGCCATCAGCACCGTCCCGGCCGTGGAGGAGAGCACAGCAATCCACACGGGATAGAGCAGGATGCCCGTCAGCCCGCCCACGAGGAAGCAAACAAAATCGTTCCAGCCGCTGGCCAGACTTTTCATGAGCATCAGCGCCGCAATGCCGCCCGTGGCGAAGACGGCCACCCGTGCCAGAGCCAGCGAGAGCGCCCCGGCAGCCAGCGACAGTAGCAGACCACTCACGAGCGGCTGGACGCCAAAATCGCGGCCGATCTGCAGACCAAACAGGCCGCCGCCGAGCGTGATGACCAGCGCGAGCCAGAAACGGTGGGTGCGTCCGCCGTAAATCCACAAGGCGGTGCCCAGGGCAAAGAGCATCAGGCTGACGGCGGGCGACAGCTGACGGGTGATTTCCAGAATGTCGGGAGCAAGAACGCGCATGACGGCTCCTTGTCGATCCAATCACGTCCGAACCTACGCCGAACGGGCCCCGAGGGTCAAGAGCGACCCCACACATCCTCCCAACCGCCATGGGCGGCCCTGGGGCCGGTATGGTAGAATGGTCCCTCAATCCTGGAGGTGAAGCATGAGCACCGCCACCTTGCCCAGCAGTTCCATCACGATCGACTGGATCGCGCCTCTGTCGGTCCGGCAATATCAACGCATGATCGAATCGGGCATTCTGTCGTCCGAGTTGCCGGTGGAACTGCTCGAAAACCGCCTGGTGATGAAGATGCCCAAAAGTCCCGAGCACGATGGCACCATAGACCTGGTCGGGGCCGCGCTTCGTGCGGTGCTACCCGGTGGGTGGATCGTTCGCACCCAGCAGGCCATCACCCTGACCGATAGCCAGCCGGAGCCCGACTTTGCCCTTGCCCGGGGTAGTGTGCGGAGCTACCTGGCCCGGCATCCGGAGGTGGGGGATCTGGGGTTGGTGATCGAGGTGGCAGGATCGTCGCTGCTACGCGACCAGCGAGACAAGGCACGCATTTATGCGCGAGCAGGGATCGAGGCGTACTGGATCGTGAATCTGGAGGAGCGTCGCCTTGAGGTGTACACGCAGCCCAGCGGAGCGGTGAACCAGCCGAGCTATGGCGAGATCGCGCATTACACCGCAGGCCAGAGCGTGCCCCTGTTGCTCGATGGTGTCACCCTCTCGCTCGCCGTCGACGATTGTTTGCCGTAGACTCACGGGGCGAACACTCTCTCTCCGAGGTTCTTTCCATGCGAACGCTTGCTTGTTTGATCGTGTGCTGGTGTGTGCCTTCGGTTGTCGGGGCCGAGGAGGCGAAGCGACCGAATGTCCTGTTCATCGCGGTGGACGATCTGCGGCCGGCACTGGGCTGCATGGGCGATCCGCACGCGAAGACGCCGAACCTGGATGCGCTGGCGGCGCGAGGGACGGTGTTCGATCGGGCCTACTGTCAACAGGCGGTGTGCAGTCCGTCGCGCTCGTCGTTGCTCACAGGGCGGCGGCCCGACACCACCCGAGTGTACGACCTGGTGACGCACTTCCGCAAGGCGCTGCCCGATGTCGTCACGCTGCCGCAGCATTTCAAGAACCACGGCTATCATGTCCAGGGCGTTGGCAAGATCTATCACGGTGGCTACAACGACGCCCCGTCGTGGAGTGTGCCCTGGGAGGGGACCAAGGGACGCAACTTTGGCCCCGAGGGACTCAAACGCCTCGCTGCCCTGAAAGAGAAAGCGAAGGCTGCCGGCGAGGATGTCTCTCGGGTGCGGGGCCTGCCTTATGAGGCTCCCGACGTGGCCGACGAGACGCTCAACGACGGCTGGACCGCCAACCGGGCCATCGAGATCCTCAAGGAACGCAAGGGCAAGAAGGAGCCGTTCTTCCTGGCGATCGGTTTCCTCAAGCCGCACCTGCCCTTTGTCGCGCCCAAGAAATACTGGGACCGGTACGACGCCAGCAAGCTGCCCGTGGCCGAGAGTGCCAACCCGCCGAAGGGCGCGCCGAGCTACGCTCCGCAGTTGGGCGGCGAGTTGCGCGCGTACGATGGCATCCCGAAGAAGGGGCCAATCGACCGCGACACGGCCCGAAAACTGGTGCACGGCTACTACGCCGCGACCAGTTTCATGGATGCACAACTGGGTCGCGTGCTGGACGCGCTGAAGGCCGAGGGATTGGCCGACAACACCATTGTGATCGTCTGGGGCGATCATGGCTGGCATCTGGGCGATCATGGTATATGGTGCAAGCATACAAATTATGAGAAAGCAACGCGTGCGGCTTTGCTGATCCATCGGCCAGGACAGAAGGCGGCGGGGAAACGCACCCAGGCGCTGGTGGAGTTCGTGGACATCTACCCGACGCTGGCCGAGGTGGCGGGGCTGCCCGCGCCCAAAGGCGCCGAGGGGCATAGTTTCGCCCCCTTGCTCGACGACCCGGCCCGGCCGTGGAAACGCGGCGCGATCAGCCAGTACCCGCGCGGCGGGGGCAAGGACATCGGCCCTCTGATGGGCTATGCCTTGCGCACCACCCGTTACCGTTATGTCGAGTGGCGCAAACGTGGCGACGGCACCGTGGTCGCTCGCGAACTCTACGACCACGACACCGACCCCAACGAGAGCACCAACCTGGCCAACGACCCGGCCCACAAGGAGCGCATCGCTCAACTCGCCGCCCAGCTGGCCGAGGGCTGGAAGGGTAACTTGCCACCCAAAAAGTGAGGGACAGGAGGATGCTCGCGGGGACAAAAACGTGGCTGAAGTAAGAGGCGATTCGCTGAGCGAGTCGTGAGCGAGTCGTTGTTCTGCCTTTCCTGAACAAACAAAAGATAACATCTCCTGTGAGCAGTCGCCACTTACTTCAGCCCAGGAAACTCTCCCATGGGGGGGGCGCCGCTCGATTCGGGCGACGGGCGGACCCTTGAACGGGCTGGAGTTCTCTGCTTGCGTTTCGCGCCTCTCTGCGTCAGGATGAGGGTTTCGCGGAGACGACGACGATGAATGAGGATGAATGGCTGCTGTGTCGCGAACCCACCCCGATGATTCGTCATCTGCTGGTCGTCATGCGCCAGGATGAACGCAAACTCCGTCTGCTCGCCTGTGCCGCGTGTCGGCAGGTGTGGGATCTGCTGAGTGATGCCCGGAGCCGGTATGCCGTCGTGGTGGCCGAACGCTTTGCCGACGGGCAGGCGAGTCTGAAGGAGTTGGCCCGAGCGCGGGGCGATGCCTTGCTGGCGGCCGGGCGCGGCGAGCGATCGGCGGCGTGGGCGGCATACTGGGCGGCCAACACCAAGGCGAGCGGGCCGCTCTGGAATGCGTTCGCGGCGGCGGGTGGGGCTTCGTCGCGCCACGCGGTGGGCGAGGTAACCACCGATCAGGCCCAGGTCTGGGACGAGAGCCAGGCCGAGGGCAATCGCGATCAGGTCGATCTCATCCGCGAGGTGGTCGGCAATCCGTTTCGTCCCGCTCTTCCACAGCCCTCGTGGCTACGCTGGAACAACGGACTGATCCCCACCATGGCGCGGACCATCTACGCCGAGCGTGCCTGGGAGCAAATGCCCATTCTGGGCGATGCGCTGGAAGAGGCTGGCTGCACCGACCCGCAGTGGTTGGATCATTGCAGGGGACAGCACCTGCATGTGCCCGGTTGCTGGTTGCTCGATGCACTTGGAGCAGCGTCGGTTGCCAATCCGCCTGCAGCCTCGTAGGGTGTGGAAAACCCACCCACGCGAGGTTCTGCGTCATGGCACGTCTGCGTTTGCTCCTGGTGGCACCTCTTGTCCTCATCCTCGGCCTGATGGGCGGACTGGTCGGTTCGCCCCGTGCAGCCGATGCTCCGCCCGAGGGCAAGAAACCCGAGGGCAAGAAGGGCTGGAAACTTGTCTGGAGTGATGAGTTCGACGGCGAACGCATCGACCCCGCCAAATGGGACTTCGACCTGGGCAACGGCTTCTACAACTACGACGCCGAGCAATGGATCGCCGGTTGGGGCAACAACGAGTTACAATACTACACGCGCGATGCCGAAAATGCGACGGTGAAGGATGGCAAACTGCTGATCCGAGCACTCAAGGCCTCACGCGATGGCTTTGGCTACACCTCGGCCAAGCTCAAGACCCGTGCTCGCGATGGCACCGCGCTGATGGCTCGCACCTACGGCCGATTCGAAATTCGGGCCAAATTACCCACCGGTCAGGGCGTCTGGCCGGCCATCTGGATGCTGCCGCAGGACGAAAAGTACGGCGGCTGGGCCTCATCGGGCGAGATCGACATCCTCGAAGTACGCGGCCAGAAGCCGCGCGAGATCCTGGGCACGCTGCATTTCGGTTCGCGCTGGCCGGCCAATGCCCAGGCGAGCAAGACGCACACGCTGCCCGAGAAACAGACCGTGGCGGAGTACCACACCTACGCCATCGAGTGGGAGCCGGGTGAGATCCGCTGGTATGTGGATGACACCGAGTTCGCCCGGCAAACGTCGTGGTGGTCGTCCTCAAAGGTGGCCGCCGGCAAGGGCGTGAAGCCGACACGCGAGGCGGATCTGAACGCGTGGCCTGCCCCGTTCGATCGGCCGTTTTACCTGATTCTGAATGTCGCGGTGGGCGGCAACTTCCTGGGCAAGCCCGATCGTACCACGCCGTTCCCTGCCGTCATGGAAGTGGACTACGTGCGGGTCTACGAAAAGGTCGGCGGGCCGGGCAAAGTCGGCCCACGCGGAGCGGAACATCTGCCCTTCAAGATGCCGTGATTTCTGTATCATTCTCTCCCAGGAGTCTCTCATGTTTGCCGTGCTCTTGCTGATGGTGGCCGCCGAGCCAAACCCGATCATCCCCGAGGGGGCCAAGCTGGAAAAGCTCTACACCCGGACGCGTGCCGTGAAGGGCGGCTTGACCGAAGGCCCCGCCGTCGCTCCCGATGGCTCGATTTACTTCACCGACATTACCCAGGGCAAGGAGCCCAGCGAGATCCTTCGCTATGACCCCAAGACCGGCAAAACCGCCGTCTTCATCGACGATGCCCGCAAGGCCAACGGCCTGATGTTCGACCCCGAGGGCCGACTGGTGGCGTGCGAGGGGGCCGACGTGGGCGGCCGGGCCGTGGTCCGCTACGACGTGAAGACGAAAAAGCGGACCGTGCTCACCGACAACTACAAGGGCAAGAAGTACAACGCGCCCAACGACCTGGTCATCGACGCCAAGGGACGCATCTTCTTCACCGATCCTCGCTACGGTGGCACCGAGCCGCGCGAACTGGCGCATCGGGCCGTCTATCGCATCGACACCGATGGCACCGTGACCCAGATCACCACCGCGACGGAAAAGCCCAACGGCATCATCCTCAGCCCCGACGGCAAGACGCTCTATGTCGCCGACCACAACAACGGCAGCGACGGCATCGTGGCCGGTGAGAAGGTGATACCCGGAGCCATGAACATCCTCGCGTTTGGCCTCGATGATAAGGGCAACGTCAGCAAGCCGCGTGTTTTGTATGACTTTAACAAGGGGCCGGGCAGCGAGGATCCGGGCTGCGACGGCATGACGGTGGACGTGAAAGGCAACCTGTATCTCACGTCGCGCAATCCCAAACGTCCCGGTGTGATGGTGCTTAATCCCGAGGGCAAGGAGATCGCCTTTCTCGCCACCGGGGCACCCAATCAGGAGGCGGCCACTGTCGTCGGTCTGCCCAGCAACGTCGTCTTTGGTATCGGCGACGACAGCACCACGCTCTACATCACGGTCGATGTCTCACTCTACCGCGTAAAATTGAAGGTCGCCGGCCATCATTCGACCGGGATCGGGAGCAAGAAATGACGTGGAAGCTCGCAGCCGTACAGATGGACGTGACGCTGGGCGAAGTCGAAGGCAACCTGCGACGCATGCGCCAGCGATGCGATGAGGCCGTCGCTGCCGGGGCTCGGCTGGTGCTGTTTCCCGAGTGTGCCACCAGCGGGTATTGCTTCGGCAGCCTGGCCGAGGGGATGCCCTATGCGCTGACGCCCGACGCGCCCGAGTGGCAGATCTTGGCCCGGCCCGGCGTGCACAGCGTGGTCGGCTTCCTGGAACGCGGCGGGGAGCGCGGCGGGGAGCGGCTGTACAACTCCGCCGCGCTGGTCGGCCCGAGTGGGGTCGAGGCGGTCTACCGCAAGGTTCATTTGCCGTTCATGGGCATCGATCGCTTCGTGACGCCGGGCGATCGGCCCTTCGCGGTGCAGGAGGTGGAAGGCGTGCGTGTGGGAATGCACATCTGTTACGATGGCAGCTTCCCCGAATCGTCTCGCGTGCTCTCGCTCCTGGGCGCCGACCTGTTGCTGCTGCCCACCAACTGGCCCATGTCGGCCAGGATGGTGGTGCCGCTGTGCCTGGCCCGTGCCGTGGAGAATCACGTCTACTACGCCGCCGTCAATCGCGTCGGCACCGAGCGTGGCTACACCTTCATCGGTAGCAGCCAGATTTTGGCGCCCACGGGGGAGGTGCTGGCGCGAGCCGAGGGGACCGAGGAAACGATTCTGTACGCGACGATCGACCCATCGGTGTCTCGGGCCAAGAAACTGGTTCGCATCCCTGGGCAGCATCAGATCGATCGCATGGCCGACCGCCGCCCGGACATGTACGGGCCGATCAGCGAACGAGCCACGCATCCACCACATTGACGACGCCGCGCACGGGGCCGCGACCGGCCGGCTCGATGCGCAGGCGTAGCGATTTGGCTCCGCCGAGATCGCGGTCGATGCGGAGCGGTTGGCCGAGGGTGTCGCGTGGCCCCAGCGACACCGGCTTGTCATCGATCAGCAGGACCACCCGCGCTCGGCCTCCCGCGCCTTCCAGGTCGTCCAGACCGATGGTTGCTGTTAGGCGTTGAGCCTTGCCGTCCAGGGGCAGCGTGATCTCGCCGCCCACGGCCAGGCTCAGGCCGCGTTCCCAGGTGTTGCCTCCCAGCCGCAAGTCGCGCCCACGCGGCGTGGCATCGACCCCCAACGGCATCTTCTCATCCAGAAACGGCTCGTAGCGGTAAGTGCGGCCGGGTAGGTCGCTCAGGGGGATGGCCTTGAGGGGCGTGGCGTTTCCCGGAAGCATCTCCAGCCGGGCGAGCCGTTCGATGGGGATACGCAAGGTCGCGCCAAAGGAGGTCTTGCCGACAAATTCCGCGCGATCCAGCTGAGCCGAAACCAGGGTGAATCGGCCGCCGGGCGAGCGTGGGGTGGGCAGCACAATCGCCCGCACGGGCGTCTCTTTTGGGGCAGGTCGGCCTCCCTCGGCACTGAGGACGATGGCCGAGAGGGTGGACCAGGCGGTGGAGAGGGTTTTGCGATCGCGTTCGACGCGAACGGTGTCACCCAGAGCCTCCAGGGTGCCTTCGATCAGGTCGCCGTTGCGGAGCCGAAGCTGGTCCCGTGCCGGGCGTGGCGAGAGCCACCGCCGACGGGTGCGCTCGGCCAACGGTTCCCCATCCAGGCCCGTCCGCCAGATGAGCAGCACGGCGGTGAGCGGCACGGCGACGGGTTCAGTCCCGAGATCCGGATGGCGAAGGAACAGGTCGTCCCCCTTGAGTTGGGCATCGCGGAAGGGAATGCGTGCCCCATCGGTGAGGATCAGGTGCTCACCGGTGGGCAGTTCAGGCAGGTTTGCCCGGTCTCGCTGCAGCCACAACCACTCGCCGACGGGCAGCTTGCGGCGGACCTTGTCGCCCAGTTCGAGATTCCACTTCGCATCGAGCGCGACCAGCGGGCCGGACACGTCCTTGCCACGCAACGTGCGAGCATGGAAGATCGGATCATCCGCCAGCAACAGGAGCAGAAGGGTGAGCATGCGATGATCCTTTTCGATTGGCCGAGGCCAGGGAGGGAAGTAGCAAGGCGCGGGCGGCGGTTTCGTATTCGGTCCCCAGTCGCAGCGCATCAAGTGCGTCGAGGTGGGCTAGCTCGGACAGTCCGAGTTCACGATGGACATACGCCCGGTAGTAATGGGCATCGCCGCTGCGCGGAAACGAGGCGATCAGCCGCGTGCAAAACACGGCCATCTCGGGCGTCACCTCGGTAGGGTTGGCCTGCACGGCGGCTTGCAGCGTGGTTCGATAGGCGTGGCGATCGATCGGCTGAAAGCCGACAAAGTAGGCACAGGCGCGGTGAAAGGCGTCAAACTCGGGGCCAGCCAGGGGAACCGGCGGGAGGAGTTGCTGGCCGGGCCCCCAGGCGAGGAACTGGCCGTCACGTGGCTCGACGTGGGCGATCGTGAACGTCTCCCAGAGGAAGTAGGCCGCCGGTCGTGGCAGGCGAGCCACCAGATAGACCGTCGCACCGATGGCCTGAAGCACCGACTTTCGCCGGGTGGTGAGAATCAGTTCGCGCTCCAGGCCGGGTCGCACTCCCCACGGCACCCAGCCCATCTTCTCGGCGTTGTGATACTGCAAGTAGGCTTGTGGCCGCATGATACCGCCGTGAGGGAAAGGGCACCTTCAGGCCCACGCGGGCCTCTCCCTGAGTATAGGCGCCAGCGTAGGCATCCGCATCGGCATTGGCATCGGCGTCACGCAAGCTGGGATCTGCTTCCTAGCGCCACAGGCTAAGGGCGACGCCGACGCCCGCCCCGACCAGCGAGAGCCCCACCAGCAGCAGCAGATTGGTGCCGTTGCTCATCTCGGGTGCGGGTACTTCGGCTTTTGGGGCCACGGGGATCGCCGTCGGTATGGGGCGTGGCTGTTCGGTCCGAGTTGGGGCCATGCCCAGACTGCGCGGTGTCGCCATCTCGGCGGGGAGGGGATCGCGCTCCTGGGTCATAACGACGCGTCCCTGATCCGAGGGGCGTGCCGGGATGGGGTAGGCCACGGTTTGCCGGATGGGCACGGTGCGCGTCGACGCGGGATTGCCGGCCATCGCCGCCGCAGGGCACAGGCGCGGCATTTCCGCCTCGGGTGGTGGCCCAATCGGTGCTTCGATCAGGTCGGCCAGTGCTTCGGCCACCTCGCCTGGGATCTGGAAGCGGTCGTCGGGTTCCTTGGCCATCATCTTGCGGAGCACCAGTGCCAGGGCTGCGGGCACCTCGGGGCGGATCTGTTCCACCGGGGCCGGTTCGCGGACCTGATGCCAGATGAGCTTCTGGGCGACCTTGCCCTCAGGGAAGGGGGGTTGGCCCGTGAGGCAGTAGTAGAGTGTGCAGCCCAGCGAGTAAATGTCTGCCCGAATGTCGACATCGTGGCTGTTGAGCGCCTGCTCGGGGGCGACGTAGTCTGCCGTGCCCAGGACGTGCTTGTCGTCGTACTTGACGGTGAGCATGTCGGTGTTGTCGTTGAAGAACCGCGCCAGTCCCAGGTCGAGCACTCGGATCGTGCCGTTGCGCTCGAGCATGATGTTGGCGGGCTTGATGTCTCGGTGAATCAGCCCCGAGGCGTGGGCGTGGGACAGGCCGATGGCCGCCTGCCGAGTGTATTCGATGGCGCGGGGGATGCTGAACGGCCCAAACTTGCTGACAATGGTCTGGAGGCTGGAGCCATCGACATAGTCCATGACCAGAAAGTGCAGGCCGCCTTCCTGGTCGATATCGTGGGCCTTGACCAGGTTGGGGTGATCAAGCACGCCGGCGGCCCGGGCTTCGCGATAAAAGCGTCCCAGAGCGGCGGGATTGTTCGACTGGCTCGTCGGCAGAACCTTGACGGCCACCTTGCGACCAACCATGGCGTGTTCGCACAGGTAGACGGTGCCCATGCCACCGGAGCCGATGCGTTCCAGAACGCGGTACTTGCCCAGGGTGAAACCGCGCCACTTGCCCTGGAGCAACTGGTCGCCCTGGAATTGAGTGATCAAGCCGCCGTGGATCAGCGATTTGACCAGGTCGCGGGGCAGCATGCCGCGGGGAGCAAACTCACTCAGAAATGCTTCCAGCCGGGCAGTCGTTACCAGTTCGCTCTTGTGGAGCAGATCCAGTAATTCGTCGGTCGTGGTCGGTGCCGGCATGGTCAACCCTTCCCAGTAGCCTCGCCTCCTGCGAGGCGCAATGGTGTTCTCGTGGAACCCCTGGATCGGGAAGGGGCCGCTCTGCACCACACCGTCTGGTCGGAGCAAGGGGGTAACCAGACAGAGTGTCATCCAAACCTAGTTCGCAGATGGCGGCCTGTCAAATTGCCTAATCGTCTTCTCGCCACGGTTGCGGTTTCTGCAGTCGTACGGGCAGCACCGGGCCCACCTCGTCCGGCTTACCCGGAGTGGGCGGAGGCAACTCGGGTGTGGACGGCGTCGGTTTCGTCTCTTCCTTGGGCGTCGGCAACACCGGAGGCATGGGTGGGTTACTTGCGGACCCATTGGGAGAGCCGTTTGCGGGCGGGGGCATCGGCGGTGGTTCTGTCGTCGCCGGCACCGGAGAAAGCGGCGGCGTGCTCATGGGTGGTGTCCACAACCCACGCTGGGCCTCGGGCACCACCCGTACCCGGATGTCCTTTTCCGCCTCGAAGGTACGGCCGTCGAGCAGAGTGAAGCGGACGATGACGCGGAGATTTTCGTGCCGGGGCAGGCAACCCTTCGGGAACGCCAGTTCGAGCCGATAGCCCGTGTTGAACAGACCCTGGACCCATTTGCCACGCAGGTCGGCCACGCTGACGCGCCACTGAGCCAGAGGATTTTTGATCCCCTCGGGCGAGATTTCCAGGACGTCGATGAGGGCCTCGCCGGGTGCCTTGAGGGCCTGATCTTCGCGATCGCGAACCTCAATCAGCACTTCCAGGCCGTCGTCACCCGCCAGAGCGGCATTGTGCCGACCGCTGGTAAGGCCACCCAGGCGAATGGACTGGACCGGATAGGGAGGAGTGGGGCGTTCGATAACCCCGAGCGGTCCGGGTTGGCCACGCAGGGCCTGGAGTTCGCGGACGAGGTCGAAATTGAGTTTTTCGGAGCGGTCGAGTTCCGACTGAAGGGTGCGGACGTCCTTTTCTCGTGCGGAGAGTTGGGATTCGACCACATCCTTTCGCATGGAACGACACCCCAAGGCGCCGGTGGCGAGGGCGAGGCCCAGGAGTAATGCCAACCGGCGCATGGGTGCAAGTCCTTCGCGGGGTCGAGGTCACGCCGAGGGCGGGCGTGACAGATCACATCACACCAGACGACGCGGCATGCGTTCCAGGATGTTATCGACCAGACCATACTCCTTGGCTTGCGTCGCGGTCATGAAATTGTCGCGGTCGGTGTCCTTCTGGATCCGTTCCAACGGTTGACCCGTTAGATCCGCCAGGATCTTATTCATCGTGTTCTTGGTGCGCAGCAGGTGCTCGGTCTGAATCTTGATGTCCGTCGCCTGCCCACCGATGCCGCCCAGCACCTGGTGAATCATCACCTCGCCGTGGGGCAGGATGTTGCGCTTGCCCTTGGTGCCAGCGGCCAGCAACGTCGCACCCATGCTGGCGCAGATGCCCATGCAGTAGGTCTGCACATCGCAATGGATGTAGCGCATGACATCGTAGATGCTCATGCCCGCTGTGACACTACCGCCCGGAGAGTTGATGTAGAGGTGAATGTCGAGATCGGGATTCTCGGCATTGAGATGAAGCATTTGCGCGACCACGAGGTTGGCGCTGTTGGTGTTGACTTCGCCGAGCATGAAGATAATGCGGTCCTTCATGAGTCGGCTGTAGATGTCCATGACACGGTCTTCGCGACCGCTGCCGTCGATGACAAAAGGAATCGGGGGAGGTGGCATGGGGTGCCTCCGCTAGTGGATTGAGGGATGGTTTATGCGTCACATCGGCTTGTTCGGGACGAGCTTGGTAAGCACGTCGTCAACCAGGCCAAAATCCTTGGCCTCGGGTGCAGTGAAATAGCGGTTGCGCTCCGTCTCGGTTTCGATGGCCTCAAGGCTTCGGCCGGTGTGCTTGGCCAGAATCTCGTTGAGGCGTTGCTTCTCGCGGAGGATCTCTTTCATCTCGATCTCGACATCCGAGGCCTGGCCTTGCATGCCGCCCATCCACGGCTGGTGGATCATCACCTTGGCGTGGGGCAGAATGTAGCGCTTGCCCGGACTGCCCGAGGCCAGCAGGATCGCCGCGCCGCTGGCGGCCAGACCCATGCAGTAGGTCACCACCGGGCACTCCAGAAACTGCATGGTGTCGTAGATCGCCAGCGTGCTAGTGACGCTGCCGCCGGGCGAGTTGATGTAAAAGTGGATCTCCTGGCTGCGATTTTCGTACTGCAGGTACAGCATCTGCTGGATGACAGCCGTGGCCGTGAGATCGTTGATCTCGTTGCCCAGGAAATTGCTGCCGCCCATGCCAAAGAAGATGATGCGGTTGTCCAGCAGAATGTCGCCCGTGCCATATTGACGTTGCCGGCTGTAGTCTCGGTAGCGCGAAGCCCGCAGGACGCCGGCGAGCGGATGAATGACTTCCGACATGGTGGAATTACTCCTTTTCGGGCAGAGCGTGGCCCCGTCCCTCTCGCCGCCTGACGAGAGGGTGTTCGGGGTACCGTTTCGGGATGGGACTCACGATTGCGTCGTGGACGCGGCGTTCGGTTCGGCCGGGGCTGAGGTATCGGTCATCTCGCCGGGCACCGCCTGCGCCTCGATGGTTGCCATGCTGCTGTCGCTCTCCTGCGGCTCCAGCGGCACTTCTTCGTACTCCGCCGAGTCGAGAATCAGGTCCAGCGCCTTGCGTTCGATCATTTCGGCCGCCAGGGCATCGAGCATATCTTCCTTCTCGATGCGGGCACGCACCTTGCGGGGCGATTCGCCCGTCTGATCGGCCAGACGCTCGATTTCGTCGTTGATATCGTCGTCGTTGACCTCGATCTTCTCCTGCTCGGCGATCTTTTGCAGCACGAAGTGTTCTTTCAGCGCCAGCGCGGTGCTGCTGAGAATGTCCTGCTGCATCAGCCGGATCTGTTGCTCGATCTGCTCTTCGGGCAGTCCGTCGGCCCGCATTTCCATGATACGCCGACCCATCGCCTTGCGCGCCTGACGCATCAGCAGATCCTGCGGCAGTTCCCAGGTGGCAGCGGCGTTGATCTGGTCGAGCACCTGCATCCGGGCGGCCCGACGTTGCGTGTGCTCCAGGTTGCGTTGCAGCATCACCCGGAACAACTCATCGAGTTGGCCCAGGTTCGACACCGGCAGATCCGGGGCCGACGCGAAGAACTCCTCGTTGAGTTCCGGCAGCCGTAGCGTTTTGACGTCCTTGATCTCGAAATGGCCCACGACCTTCTTGCCACCCAGCCCCCCGGCCGCCTGGCTGGAAAGCTCGATGTCCACCGAGCGGGTCTCGCCGGCCTTGGCTCCCTTGACCTGGTCGGCAAACTTGCGAGCCATGCCGTCCTTGAACGCCAGGGTGCGTTCGACGCGGAAGTTCGATTCCTTGATGGTGCCGATGACGTTGTCGCCGTCCTTGATGGTCACATCGCCGACGATGATATCGCCGACCTCGACGGGGCCATCCTTGGGCACCACCTGGCCATAGGACGACAGATAGCGGCGGCGGAGTTCGCCCACGTCGTCGTCGGTGATGTCCTTGACGGGGCGCTTGAGCTTGAGGCCCTTGTAGGGGGGCAGGTCGAATTCGGGACGGACCTCGACCTCGAATTCGTAGACCATGGGGCCGGCCGTGGGAATCTCGATCTTGTCGAGTTCGAGATTAGGGGGGGCCAGGCGACATCGTGGTCCTTGCCCAGTTGTTCCAGGCTGGCCAGCAGGATCTCGCTCTTGACCTGATCGCCCACTTCGCGGCTAAAGCGTTTTTCGATCAGCCGGCGCGGAGCCTTGCCGGGGCGGAAGCCGGTGACCGAGGATTCCATGACGAGCTTGCTGAAGTGCTCGCTCATGCGGGCATCGATATCGCCGCGATCGACCGTCACCTTGATGTGTTTGCGGCAGGGTCCGACGTCCTTGATTTCGACGGCCTGGCGGAGTTTGCCCGAGGGGGCCTCCGTCTCGGCAGGAGGAGTCATCAGGGCCGTGTCGCCCGACGGAGTCTCTTGCCCTTCCTGGCGAGGTTCATCGCTCATCGCTGGTCACCTTCTGTGAAAAATAGCCAACACCACGCCGCGCCGGCGGGTACGTGGTCGCCCAATGGAATTGCTCTATTCTAGGGACCGCGGCGAAGTTGAAAAGGGCACTGTGCTGGTGCGGAGGTGAAGGGGGGCTTGGCTTGTCGCCCTTTAGGTTGATTAGAATATGTGCATATCAAAGATTATCCTCCGCTGCGTGCCGCGCAGAGTCGGCTGGGTGACAGAATTCAGGCAATCGCTTTCCGCAAATCCATTTTCGCTTGGTCCAGAAAAATCGCTTGACAGGAATAGGGGGGGGGGGCTATAGTTGCCTATAAATCTGGCCGTTCGCCCTTCAGACGATCTCTCTTGCTCGACACCCCCGAAGGAGACTATGATGCGCTACCCGACGTACACTTTGGCCCGGAGCCTGTCCGCCATCCTGCTCTTGTGGGCATGCTGCTGTGTTGTCTTGGCTGCTGACCCCGTACCCAACGACTACCTGAAGTTCGACAAAGGCTCGCCAACTGGCAACGCAGTGGTTCCGTTTCAGCAGCTTTACCGAATAACATCGTCTGGGATTACAAATAATGCAAAATATAAGAATCTTAAAC
>ERZ1066117.883-NODE-883-length-18083-cov-9.239794_pt1 | contig 18083 bp, 13 predicted proteins | sample MGYA00382764_ERZ1066117 | MGnify/ENA primary metagenome ERZ1066117 (study PRJEB33369, sample SAMEA5778347) | biofilm metagenome | biome: Industrial cooling water; feature: Water cooling tower basin; material: Biofilm | place: United Arab Emirates | collected...
GACATGTTCGACTGCGTGATGCCGACGCGGAACGCGCGCAACGGCCACTACTTCACCGACTTCGGCCAGGTGCGCATCCGCAACCAGCGCTACGAGCACGACCTGCGGCCGATCGAGCCGGGCTGCGACTGCGCCACCTGCACCGGCGGCTTCACCCGCAGCTACCTGCGCCACCTCGACAAGTGCAACGAGATCCTCGGCTCGATGCTGGCCACCACCCACAACCTGCGCTACTACGTGCGGCTGATGGAGCGCATCCGCGCGTCGATCGAGCAGGGCCGCTTCGCCGAGTTCCGCGAGGGCTTCTACCGGGCCCGCGAGGCCGGCGAGCCGGCTTGAGGCCCGCGGCGGGCCGGGCCCCGCCCGCGTCGCCGCGGTCGACGGCGGGGCCGGGCGCCCGGCGTGGCATACTTCCGGGCTCTTTGGCCGACCCGATGCACCCAGTCCATGTCCCTGCTTGATCTCCTGATCCCCGCCGCCCACGCCCAGGCCGCCGCCGGCGCGCCCGCTCCGAGCCCGTGGCCCAGCTTCATCATGCTCGCCGCGGTGTTCGTGCTGATGTACTTCATGATGATCCGGCCGCAGATGAAGCGGCAGAAGGAGCATCGCCAGATGGTCGAGAAGCTGGCGAAGGGCGACGAGATCGTCACCAGCGGCGGCATCGCCGGCCGCATCGACGAGATCGGCGAGAGCTTCCTCGTCGTCGAAATCGCCGAGGGCACCAAGATCCGGCTCCAGAAGGGCGCGATCAACGCCGTGCTGCCGAAAGGCACCTTGAAGTCCCTCTGATCGCCCCCATCACGCCGGCTTCATGCCGGCTTTTTGGTCGGCGCTTCGCCGGCCTGAAGTGACGCCATGCTCGAATACGCCCGCTGGAAATACGTCGTCGCCCTGATCGTGCTGCTCGCCAGCGCCATCTACGCGCTGCCCAACCTCTACCCGCAGGACGCGGCCGTGCAGATCACGGCGAACCGCGGCTTCGCGATCGACGAAGCGCTCGACGCGCGCGTCGAACGCCTGCTGAAGGACGCCGGCATCCCGGTCAAATCGGTGGCCGCGGAGGGCGACAATCTGATGGTCCGCCTCGACGGAGCCGACCAGCTGCGCGCCGCCGAGCTGCTGCGTCCGGCGCTGGAGAACGGCTACACGGTGGCCCAGAACCTCGTGTCGACGGTGCCGGGCTGGCTCGACGCCATCAGCGCCCAGCCGATGCGGCTCGGCCTCGACCTGCAGGGCGGCGTGCACTTCCTGCTGCAGGTCGACCAGCAGGCCGCGCTGGAGAAGCGCGAGGGTACGTACGCCGAGCAGATCCGCGTCGTGCTGCGCGAGCAGAAGATCCCGTCGCAGGAGGTCACGGTCCGTCCGAACGACATCCTCGTGCGGCTCAGCCGCGCGGAGGACGTGTCGCGCGCGATCGCCGTCGTGGCCGTCGACGCGCCGGAGCTCGAGCTGCAGGCGCTGACCGGGTCCGCCGCGCCGGGCTTCACCGCGAGCATCCCGCCGGCGACGCTGCAGACGCTGCTGACCGAGACGATCAACCAGAACGTCGCCATCCTCCGCAACCGCATCAACGCGCTCGGGGTCTCCGAGCCGATCGTCACCCGCCAGGGCGAGTCGCGCATCGTCGTGCAGCTCCCGGGCGTGCAGGACACGGCGCTGGCCAAGCGCGTGATCGGTTCGACGGCGACGCTCGAGTACCGCGCCGCGCTGCTCACCGGCACCGACGCGATCGAGGCCGAGCGCACCGGCCGCGTGCCGCCGGAGGGCCGCATCTACTACATGCGCGAGCGCGCCGCCGACGGCAGCAGGATCCCGGTGGTCCTGGCCAAGCGCGTGATCGCCGCCGGCGACCAGCTCGTGGCCGCCACCTCGATCACCGACCCGGAGTCCGGCACGCCGGGCGTCTCGGTCACGCTGAACGCGTCGGCCGGCCAGCGCATGTTCGACTTCACCTCGCAGAACGTCGGCAAGCCGATGGCGGTGGTGTACATCGAGCGCGTGCCGGAAACGCGCATCGTCGACGGCCAGGAAGTGCGCAGCACGAAGATCACCGAGGAGATCATCAGCCTCGCGACGATCAACGGCGTCTTCAGCCGCAACTTCCAGACCACCGGCCTCGAGAGCCCGGCGGAGGCCCAGCAGCTGGCCCTGCTGCTGCGCTCGGGCGCCCTCGCCGCGCCGATGGAGTTCGCCGAGGAGCGCATCATCGGTCCGAGCCTCGGTGCCGAGAACATCCAGCGCGGCCTCGAGTCGATCGCGGCGTCGTTCCTGCTGACGCTCGTTTTCTTCGTCATCTATTACCGCATGTTCGGCCTGATCACGAACATCGCGCTGCTGCTGAACCTGCTGATGCTGGTGGCGGTGATGTCGATCTTCGGCGCCACGCTGTCGCTGCCCGGCCTCGCCGGCATCGCGCTGACGGTCGGCCTTTCGGTCGACGCCAACGTGCTGATCAACGAGCGCATCCGGGAGGAGCTGCGCGCGGGCAACACCCCGCTGTCGGCGATCGCGACCGGCTACGAGAAGGCGTCCGGCACCATCGCCGATGCGAACGTCACGGCGCTGCTCGCCGGCATCGCGCTGTTCGTCTTCGGCACCGGCCCGGTCAAGGGCTTCGCGCTGTCGCTCATCATCGGCATCCTGACCTCGATGTACACCGCGGTGTCGGTGTCGCGCGGCGTCGCCACCCTCATCTACGGCCGCCGCCGCAAGCTGGCCGGCCTGGCGATCTGACCGGAGTTCCCACGTGTTCCGCCTCATTCCGTTCGACACCAACTACGACATCCTCCGCTGGCGCCTGCCGTCGTTGGCGATCGCCTTCGCCGTGATGGTCGCCGCGCTGGTCCTGATGCCGATCAAGGGCTTCAACTTCGCGCTTGACTTCACCGGCGGCACGGTCGCCGAGCTGAAGTTCGAGCAGGCCCCCGACCTCGAGGGCGTGCGCGAGGCGCTCGAGGCCGCCGGCTTCAGCAATCCGGTGGTGCAGACCTTCGGTTCGGCGAACGACATCGTCGTGCGCCTGCAGCCGCGCAGTGCCGGGCAGAGCGAGGCCGCGCAGCAGGAGAGCGCCGCCGCGACCGGCGGCGAGATCGCCGACCTGCTCGGCCAGCCCGGCAATGCGGTCACCGTCGTCCGCTCCGACTTCGTCGGCCCGCAGGTCGGCAAGGAGCTCGCCACCAACGGCGTGCTCGCGCTGTTCTTCGTGATCGTCGGCTTCCTCGTCTACATCACCATCCGCTTCGAGTGGAAGTTCGCCGTGGCGGCGATCATCACCACGCTGCACGACGTGGTGCTGGTGGTCGGCTGGTTCGCGCTGACGCAGCACGAATTCGACCTGATCGTCCTGGCCGGCGTGCTGTCGGTGATGGGCTATTCGATCAACGACACCATCGTGGTGTTCGATCGCGTGCGCGAGAACTTCCGCAGCCTGCACCACGTCGACGCCAACGAGGTGCTGAACCGCTCGATCAACCAGACGCTGTCGCGCACCATCATCACGTCGGTCGTCGCGTTCATCACCGTGCTCGCGCTGTACCTGTACGGCGGCGCCAGCCTGAAGGGCATGGCCGAGGCGCAGATGCTCGGCATCGTCATCGGCACGCTGTCCTCGATCTTCGTGGCGTGCCCGCTGCTGATCTGGCTGAAGGTCAGCAAGCAGGACCTGCTGCCCAAGGCCAAGGACGACAGCGAGCTCGACCGCCGCCCCTGAGCCCTCGCGGGTGGGGCGGTTCGCGAAGGCCGCGGCGTGCGCCGCGGCCTTCGTCGTTCCGGGTACAGTGCCGCCATCGATTTCGCCCGGGGGCGCGGATGACGGAAGCGGCGGCGGCGAGAGACGCAGGGCGGGGCGCCGCGATGCCGGCGCCGTCCGTGGGTTGGCGCACCGCGCTCGCGGGCGTCGTGCTCTCGCTGCTGCTGGGAACGCCGCCAGCATCGCTCGCTTCGACCGAGGCGGCGCCGCTGCTGTTCGAGCGTGTCGGCAACCCGGACCAGGTCCCCGATGGCGTCGTCACCGGGCTTGCGCAGGACGCCCAGGGCCTGATGTGGATCGCCACCACGGGCGGGCTCGTGCGCTTCGACGGCTACCGTTTCCGCCAGTACCGGTCGGATCCGGCGAATGCGGCCAGCCTTCCGGGCAACGTCGTTCGCGTGGTCCACCGGGCGCGGGACGGCCGGCTCTGGATCGGGACGGAGTCGGACGGCGTCGCGCGCTACGACCCCGCGACCGACCGTTTCGAGCGCTTCGGCGAGGCCGATGGCGTTCCGCTGCTGCCGATCCGTGCGCTCGCGGACGACGCGGACGGCGGCGTCTGGATCGGCTCGACCGGCGGCGGCCTGCGTCGGCTCGATCCGGCGACGCGCCGCGTCGAGGTGTGGACGCATGACGCCAACGTGCCCGGCAGCCTGCCGGACGACCGCATTTCCGCGCTGGCGGTGGACCGCGCCGGACAGGTGTGGGTGGGAACGTGGCGCGGCCTCGCGCGGCGACGCGTCGGCGCCAGCACCTTCGATCGCGTCCTTTCGGATCCCCTCGATCCGCTGGGGTTCGCGAACGCGCGCATCCGCGCGATCGTGCAGGTGGCGTCCGGCGACCTGTGGGTGGGGGCGCAGCAGGGCCAGGTGGCCGTCTTTCCTGCGGCCGTGCTCGACGCCGAGCCACCGCCGGCGGCGGAGCAGGTCCGGCGCTGGCAGGGCGCGGGCCTCAGCACGGTGGCCGAACCGCTGCCCGGCGAGGTGTGGGTGGGTCACGCCAGCGGCATCGACGTCCACGCGGCCGACGACGCCCGGCTGCTCCGCCGCGTCCGCGCCGTGCCGGGGCAGGCGCTCGGGCTGGATCCGGCGGAGGTCCGCGCGCTGCTGGTCGATGACTCCGGCCTGCTCTGGGTCGGGAGCTTCGGCGGCGGCGTGCAGCGCACCGACCCGCGACCGCGCGGCCTGGTGAGCCGTCGCCTGCGTCCCGGCGTCGATCCGCCGATGCCGCAGTTCAATGTCCTGACGATGGGGGAGGACGGCGCCGGAGGGCTGTGGCTGGGCCTGGCCGGCGTCGGGGTGGCGCGCATGGGGCCGGACCTGTCGCTCCGCGAGCTTCTCGCCCCAGGCACCCTCGTCCGCGGCGGCTATGAAGGGGACCAGCCCGCCGGCGTGGCGGTGACCGCGGACGGCAGCCTGTGGGTCGGCACCGAGCGTGGCCTGTTCGTGCGGCCCGGCGGGTCGGGCCCGTTCCGACGCGTGGCCGGCCCGGCCTTCCTCGAAGGCTCGGTGGTGCGCCGGCTGTGGCCGGCGGAGGACGGCGGCCTCTGGGTGGGCACGGCCGACGGCCTGTTCCACGTCGATGCCCGCGGCGGGTCGCTGGAGCGGCTGGACGATGCGGCCGGCCAGCCGGTTGTCGGCAGCGTCGAGGCGCTGGCGATGGACGGTCGCGGCGGCTGGGTGGGCGGCAGCATGGGACTGCTGCGCCTCGACCCCGCGTCGCGCACGCTTCGTCCCGTCGAGACCCGCGTGGCCGGCGAGCGCCGGGCGCTCGACGTCAACGGCCTGCTGGTCGACGAGGGGGGCACGCTGTGGGTGGATGCGGGCGGGCTGTTCCGTGCGACCCGCGCGACCGTCGACGGCGTCGATTTCGAGGCGATCAGCGCGTTGCACGGCGAAGCCGGCGTCAGCTTCGGTGCCAACCTGCTGGACGATGCGCAGGGCCGCATCTGGACCCATCGGGCGGTGTTCGACCCGCGAACCGGGGTGTTCCGCGACCTGCTGCCCGCCGACGGCGCCCAGGTCGGCACCGGATGGTTCCGCTCGTACGCGCGATTCGGCGACGGGCGCTTGGCGTTCGGCGGACGCGAGGGGGTGCTCGTCGTGGCGCCGGAGTCGTTCGTTCCGTGGGCGTACGTGGCGCCGACCGTGGTCACCGAGGTGCGCGTCGACGGGCAGCGGCTGGCCCTGGGGCCGGAAGCCCGCGAACTGCGCGTCCCTAGCGGGCGCCGCGGGTTCAGCATCGAGTTCGCCGCGCTCGACTTCAGCTCACCGGCCCGCAACGCGCATCGCTATCGGCTCGACGGCGTGGACGAGGATTGGGTCGATACGCCGCCCGAAGCGCGCGTGGCCGCTTACGGCAACCTGTGGCCCGGCCGGTACCGCTTCGTCATGCAGGGAAGCAACCGCAACGGTGAATGGAGCGAGCCGCGCGACGCCCTGACGGTGGTCGTCGAGCCGCGCTGGTGGCAGACGCCCGCGTTCGCGCTGCTGGCCTTCGCGGCCGCCGGCCTGCTGACGACGCTGCTCGTGCGCTGGCGGACCCGTGCGCTGGAGCGCTCGCGGTTGCGTCTGGAGCGCGAGGTGGAGCGCCGCACCGCCGAACTTCGCGTGCTGTCGGAGGCGCTGCGCGTCCGCACGCGCGAGTTCGAGGAGGCCAGCCTCACCGATCCGCTGACCGGCCTGCGCAACCGCCGCTTCATGTCGCTGCAGATGGGCTCCGAGATGGCGCTGTGGATGCGCCGCAGCGCGCAGCGCCGCAGCGGCGAGGCCGCGAGCGACATGGTCGTCTTCCTCATCGACGTCGATCACTTCAAGGCGGTCAACGACCGCCACGGCCACGCCGCCGGCGACGAGCTGCTGAGGCAGTTCGCGGCGCGGCTGCGCGGCGTGTTCCGGACCAGCGACCACCTGGTGCGCTGGGGCGGCGAAGAGTTCCTCGTGGTGGCGCGCGACACCCATCGCGACGGGGCCGCCGAGCTGGCCGAGCGCGTGCGCGCCTCGATTGCCGATGCGCCGTTCCTGCACGACGGCATCGCGGTGCCGATGACCGCGAGCATCGGCTGGGCGCCGCTGCCGTGGGACGCCGCGTCCCCGCAGGCCTTGGACTGGGAAGCCGTCGTGGCGTTGGCGGACCTCGCCCTCTACACGGTGAAGCAGGGCGGGCGGAACGGGTGGCTCGGGCTGCTGCCCACCACCCCGCTGCCGCCCGACGTCGACCTTGCGTGGCTGCTGAAGCGGATGCCGCGGATGCTGGCCTCCGGGGAGCTCCGTTTGGCGAGCAACCTCAACGCGGACCGCCTTGCGCACCTGATCGCCGCGCAGGCGCGATGAGCGGGGCCGATGGCCCGGGGCGCGCGGATCAGCCCGCGGCGTTCGGGTTCAGCGGCGGCGGCGCGAAGCTGGCCAGCCAGCCGGACTCCTGCACGGCCTTCTGCACGGCGTCGACGACCTTCATCGGGCCGGCGATGCACTGGCCCTCGAACAGGATCTTCTCGTTGCGGCCCTTGAAGTCGCAGGCGCGGCCCCCGGCCTCGCGCACCAGCAGGATGCCGGCGGCGATGTCCCAGGCTTTGACGCCGGCTTCGACGTAGCCGTCCGAGCGGCCGGCCGCGACCCACGCGAGGTCGAGCGCGGCGGAGCCGGTGCGGCGCACGTCCTCGGCGTTCTCGAGCAGCATCTCGATGCACTTCAGCTGCGGGCCGATGCGCTTGCGCTCGCGCGGCGGGAAGCCGCTGATCAGCACGGCGCCGCCGATCTCGCGGTTCGTGTTGATGCGGATTCGGCGGTCGTTGAGCACCGCGCCGCTGCCGCGCGAGGCGGTGAACAGCTCGTTGCGGATGGGATCGTAGATCACCGCGTCGGTCGGCTCGCCGTTGTCGACCAGGGCGATCGACACGCAGAAGTGCGGGATGCCGCGCAGGTAGTTGGAGGTGCCGTCGAGCGGATCGACGACGAAGGTGTAGCGGCCCTTGCCGGTCTGGCCGGTCTCTTCGCCGAGGATGGCGTAGTCGGGGTAGGCGCGCTTGAGCTCGCGTATGATCTCGCGCTCGGCGAGGCCGTCCACTTCGCTGGCGTAATCCTGGCGGGCCTTCTCGACGACGTTGAGGCTCTCGAGGCGCGACATGTTGCGCAGCAGGACGTTGCCCGCGGCACGCGCGGCCTTGACCATGACATTGACGACAGGGTTCTGCATGCGCTGCCCGCCTCTTTCCGCTGGATTGTGTGAAGAACGATGGCCCGGTCGGTGCCGGGCCGGCGCGGAGTTTACCCGATCCGCCGGGGGCAACCTTGCGCGCGCTTGAACGGGTTCGGATGGTGCTGGTGGGTACCCAGCACCCGCGGAACATCGGCTCCTCGGCGCGCGCGCTGAAGACGATGGGCTTCGGCGCGATGCACCTCGTGGCGCCGGAGAAGTTCCCGCACGCCGACGCCACCGCGCTGGCCGCCGGGGCCGACGACCTGCTCGACCGCGCGAGGATCAGCGCGACGCTCGCCGAGGCCGTGGCCGGCTGCACGCTGGTGCTGGGTAGCACCGCGACGCAGCGCGCGGTGCCGATGCCCGAGCTCGCGCCGCGCGAGGCCGCGGCGCGATTGCTCGATGCCGCGCGACACGGCGACGTGGCGCTGGTGTTCGGCCCCGAGCGCACCGGCCTGGAGAACGCCGAGCTGCAGCTCTGCCACGCCTCGGTGTGCATCCCGACCGACCCGGATTTCAGCTCGCTGAACCTCTCGCAGGCGGTGCAGGTGCTGGCCTACGAGCTTCGCCTCGCGGCGATGGACGGCGAGGGCGTTGCGGCGTCCCGCGAGCCGCTGGACGAGCGCCCGCCGGCCACGCATGACGAGATGGAGCGCTTCTTCGCCCACCTCGACCAGGCGCTGCACGACATCGACTTCCACAAGGGCCGCGCCGGGACGACGGTGATGCGGCGACTGCGCCGCCTGTTCCTGCGCGCGGCGCCGGACGAGCGCGAAGTTCGGGTGCTGCACGGCATCCTCGCGGATGCGCAGCGGATGGCCCGCTTGGCCGGTCCGAAGAAGTCACAATAATCGTCAATCCGTGTCAGACTCGGCCGGTTGTCCGGTGGCAAGGTCGAGGATGAACGGGCGGAAACGGTTCCACGCAGTCGCAGTGATGGTGTTGATGGCCTGGGCGTCCGCCGCCGTGGCCGACCCCGGCGTCCTCGTCCTCGGCCGCATCAGCGACGACCCGCAGCGCCACCACGACCAGCTCAAGCCCCTGCTCGACTACGTCGTGCCGCGCATGGCCGACGTCGGCATCCGCGAAGGCCGCATCCTGATGGCGCGCGATGCCTCCCGGATGACCAGCTACCTCCGGCACGGACGCGTCGACTGGGTGACCGAAACGGCGGCGACCGGACTGACGCTGATCAGCCGTGCCAGCGCGCCGGTCCTCCTGCTGACCGAGCGCGACGGCGTCAGCCACTACCGCTCGGTCCTGTTCGTGCGCGACGACTCGCCGGTGCGCGGCCTCGACGACCTGCGCGGCCGTCGCCTTGCCCTGCAGAGCCCCGCCTCGACCAGCGCCTACCTGCTGCCGGCGATCACGGTGCTCGACGCTGGCGTGCCGATGGAGATCCTGCCCTCGCCGATGGATCGCCCGCGCAGCGGCGGCGTGGGCTACGTCTTCGGCAACACCGAGGCCAACATCGCGACCTGGGTGCTCAAGGGCGTCGTCGACGCCGGGGCGTTCAGCGACGTCGACCTGGCCGAGCTCCAGCAGCGCGACCCGCGCGCCGCCTCGCTGCGGGTGGTCGGCCGCAGCATGATCGCGCCCCGCGCGATGGAGCTGGTCCGGGCCGACCTCGATCCCCGGGTGCGCGACCGGCTGAGGACCGTGCTGCTCGAGGCGTCGGTCGATCCCGAAGCCGGCCCGGCCCTGCGGCGGTTCTTCGGCACGACGCGCTTCGCCGAGGTGACGCCCGCCGATGCGGCGGCGCTCGACGTGCTCGCCGAGGCGGCGCGCCGGACGCGCGAGGCCATCGAGTGAGGTTCCGCTGGACCCTCCGCGCCCAGCTCCTGGTCTGGGTGCTGCTCTGCGTGGGCACCGTGGCCCTGATCTTCGCCGGGCTGATCTGGCGCGAGCAGCGCAGCTTCGTCGCGATGCGCGAAGGCGGCGACGCGCTGGTGCTCGACGTCGTCCGCGAGGGCTTGCAGCAGCGCGGCTCGGCGCTGGCCAACCAGCTCGCCAACGCGGTCGCCAATCCGCTGTACTTCCTCGACCTCGACCGCATCGGCGAGTACGCGCGCAACACCGGCCAGCAGGCCGACGTCGTCTACGTGCTGGTGGCGGACGCGCAAGGCCGCATCGTCCACGACGGCAGCCGCGACATCGGCCGCTTCGGCGAGCCGCTGCCGGAGCTCGCGGGCGGGATCGACGGCGAACCCGCGGCGGCGCTGCGCGGCGGCATCGAGGCGCAGTGGGCCGACGGCCTGCTGCATCTCAGCGCACCGGTCCGCCTAGGCGAACAGCGCGTCGGGTGGGTGCGCCTCGGGCTGTCGATGGAGGAGGGCGCACGCGCCGCGCGGGCCTGGAGCGGCACCGTCGAGGCCAGCCTGAGGCAGACGCGGGAGGCGCACGTCCGCTGGCTGCTGGTCGGCCTCGCGCTGATGGCGTCGTTCGGACTGGTCGGCCTGTATTCGCTGCGTCGGAACGTGCTGAAGCCGATCCGGGCGCTGGCCGCCGCCGCTAGCGCCGTGGAGGGTGGTCGCTACGTCGAAGCGCGTGCGCTGCAGCCGCGCGACGACGAGATCGGCGAGCTCACGCGCGTGTTCGCCCGCATGGCCGATTCGGTGGCGCGCCACGAGCGCGACATCCGGCGGATCGCCTACACCGACCCGCTGACCGGGCTCGGCAACCGCCTCTCGCTCAGCGAGTCGCTCGAGTCGCGTCTGCTGACGCTGCAGGCGAGCAGCGGTGAACTCGCGCTGATGTTCATCGACCTCGACGACATCAAGCGCGTCAACGACACCCTCGGCCATCACGTGGGCGACGAACTGCTGGTCGACGTCGCCTCGCGCATCCGCAGCGCCTGCGAGGCGGAGGGCATCGATACGGTGGAGCTCGCCCGCTTCGGCGGCGACGAATTCGTCGTGCTGTTCCCCGATGTCGACGTCCGCCAGCGCGCCGAAGCGCTGGCCGCGCGCATCCTCGCCGCGATCAGCGCGCCGCTGGCGCTGCACGACCGCGACCTCGTGGTGTCCGGTTCGATCGGCATCACGGTGTTCCCCGACGATGCGGCCTCCGCGGCGCAGATGGTGAAGAACGCCGACATGGCGATGTACCAGGCCAAGGCGGCGGGCAAGGGGACGTACCGCTTCTACTCGCGCGCGCTCGACGAGGAGGTGGAGCGCCGCATGCGCCTCGAGCACGACCTGCGCGGCGCCTGGGAGCGCGGCGAGATGAGCCTCGCGTTCCAGCCCGTGTTCGACCTCACCGACGGCCGGGCGGTCGGCGCCGAAGCGCTGCTGCGCTGGACGCATCCGGAGCTCGGGCTGGTGCCGCCCTCGATCTTCATCGCCATCGCCGAGGACAGCGGACAGGTGGAGGTGATCGGCCACCGGGTGCTCGAGGCGGCGATGCGCGCGGCGACCCGATGGCCGCACACGGGTGGCGCGCGCGCGCCCTTCGTCGCGATCAACGTCTCGCCGCGGCAGCTCTCGCGCGGCGACCTGCCGGAAACCGTCGAGGGCGCGCTGCTGGCGACGGGCCTCGACCCGAAGCGCCTGCATCTTGAACTCACCGAGACGGCCATCCTGCGCGACGAGGCGCAGGCGACGGCCGCGTTCACGCGCCTCCGCGCGCTCGGCGTCGGGGTGTGGCTCGACGATTTCGGCACCGGGTTCTCCGGGCTCTCCCACCTGCGTCGCGTGCCCGTCGACGGCGTCAAGATCGATCGCAGCTTCATCACTGACCTGCTGCGCGACCCGAACGACCTCGCGCTGACCACGGGCGTCATCGCGATGGCGCATTCGCTCGGCGTCACGGTCGTCGCCGAGGGCATCGAGAACGAGGGCCAGCACGACCTCCTGCGCGAGCGCGGCTGCCCGCTCGGCCAGGGCTTCTTCCTCGGGCGGCCGCTGCCGGACGAGGAGATCGCCCGGCTGTTCGGCTGAGGCGGCGCGGCCCGACGGCGCGCCGCCCGGGCGTCAGAACCAGCCGGCCACCGCGTCGCCGAGGGCCACGACGGCCTTTGCGACGTCGTCCACGAACAGCGCGACGACGACGATCTCGGCCACGCCGAGCGCCCAGGCGAACGCCAGCGTCCGGCCGTCGCGCTCGATCAGCGCCACGGCGAACACCAGCAGCACGAGCCCGAACGGGTAGTTGGTGAGCGGGATCGGCAGCGCCAGCAGGCCGCCGAGCAGCACCAGCAGGAGGCCGGTGACGGCCTTCGCGGCACCGTGGTCGATCATCGCCGGCCAGCGCGGACGGCTGACGCGCTCCAGCCACGCCAGCGGCCGTGCCAGGCGCGTGCGCAGGCGATCGAGGCTGGCGGTCGACACCGGCCTTCGCTGCAGCCATCGCGGCAGCCAGGGGTGCTCGGCCTGGGCGAGCAGCTGCAGCCCCGCCAGCGAGACCAGCGGCCCGCTGACGGCGCCCGCCCCGGCCGGCAGCGGCAGGAAGGCCGGCAGGATGGCGAGCAGGAGGAACAGGCCGAATGCGCGCTCGCTGAACGCATCGAGCAGCTCGCCGAAGGGGAGGGTGCCGGGATGGTCGCGGGCGATGCGCTCGAACAGGACGCGCGTGGTCAGCTCGTCGAGCATGCGCCGCGATCAGCCCTCGGCGCCGTCGTCGCGCGCGCTGCGTGTCACAAGGAGCTTGTCGATGCGGGCGCCATCGCGGTCGATGACCTCGATGCGCCAACCCTCCCACGCGAAGTGCTCGCCGGTCTCCGGGATGCGCCCGAACTGCGCCATCACCATGCCGGCGATGGTGTGGAAATCGTGGTCTTCCTCGCCGGGCAGCGCGCTGACGCCGAGCAGCTCGCGCGTCTCGTCGTTGGGCAGCCGGCCGTCGACCAGCCAGCTGCCATCCTCGCGCTCCACGAGCAGCGGCTCGTCGTCGCTGGCCTCGTGCGGGGACTGGCCGCGCCCGATCACGGCGCCCAGCAGGTCGCTGGCGGTGACGGCGCCGATCACTTCGCCGTACTCGTCCACGACGAGCGCCATGGTCTGCTGCTCCTCGCGGAAGATCTCGAGCAGGCGCATGGCCTGCGTCGATTCCGAGACGAAGAGCACCGGTTTCAGCGTGGCGAACAGGTCCACGCTGCCGCCCTGGCCCAGCCGGCCGGTGAGGCTCTTCACCTCGAGCACGCCGAGCACTTCGGCGTCGCTGCCCCGGTACACCGGGTAGCGCGAGTACGGGGTCTCCCGCATGGTGGCGAGGTTTTCCTCGAGCGGCGCCTGGGCGTCGAGCCAGGTGATGCGCGTGCGCGGCGTCATCAGGCTGGCCGCGCTGCGGTCGCCGAGCCGGAGCACGCGGTTCACCATCGCCTGTTCGTCGGCGTCGATGATGCCCTGCTCGTGACCTTCGGCGACGAGCAGCCGGATCTCCTCCTCAGTCACGCGATCGCCGTCGGCGTTGTCGGCGCGGAGCAGCTTCAGCAGCACCTTGGTCGACGCCGCCAGCACCAGCACGAAGGGCTTCGCCACGATCGTCATGACGCCCATCGGCAGCGCGACGAGGCTGGCGATGCGCTCCGGGTAGAGCGTCGCGACGCGCTTCGGCACCAGCTCGCCGAACACCACCGAGCCGTACAGGATCATCGAGAAGGCGATCGCCTTGGCGATCCAGCCGGACCACTGCGCGTCGAGGCCGAGCTCGACGAGGGGCGGCTGCAGGAAGACGGCGAAGGTCTCGGCGCCGAAATAGCCGAGCAGCAGGCCGAGCAGGGTGATCCACACCTGCACCGAGGACAGGAACCCCTCGGGGTGCTCGGCCAGTTCAAGCGCCTTGCGCGCGCCCCGGCTGTCCTTCGCCAGCTGCTTGAGGCGGCCCTTGCGCGACGTCATCACCGCCATTTCCGACATCGCGAAGAAGCCGTTGGCGAGCGTCAGGACGATGATCAGCAGGAACTCGATCATGGCCGCACCGCCGCGTCGAGGGCGAAGGAGCGTCGCAAGTCAGGGTCGTCGGGCATGGCGAGGGCGCAGGGAACGGGCCATGCAGTCTAGCAACCCGCCCGCAGCGGGACGTTACAGCAGGTCGCCGCCGGCCGAGAGCAGGCGCTCCATCCGGTCGCCTTGGCCGCCGATCTCGAGGATCAGGCGGTCCAGCTCGGCGCCGTCGAGGGCCGTGTAGGGGCGGTTTTCGCACAGCTGAAGGTAAGGCACGCCGTCGAGCTCGCCGATGGCGAGCCAGCCCACGCGCGAATGCCAGTTGTACGCGAGCATGCGTCGCGCATCGATCCCGGTGATCGGGGCGATGATCGTGCTGGCGCGCAGCAGGCGGCGGCCGTCATCGTCCTCGATCTCGGCGAGGAACACGCTTTGGTGGCGCTTGCCGCCGTCCAGCGAGAGCTCGGCGCAGAGCACGTAGGCCTCGTTGGTGGTGACGCGGAAATGCGACTGCACGTGGCCGCGGATCTGTTCGAAATTCTGCATGGCGGAGTCCTCTCTGGGCGCTATCGTACCGCCATGACCCTGACGACGAGTGCGAAGGCGATCCTCGCGGCGGTGCGCCGCATCCCGGCGGGCGAGGTCCGCGGCTATGGCGAGGTGGCTCGCGAAGCGGGCTTCCCCCGCGGCGCGCGGCTGGTCGCGCGCGTGCTCAGCGAGAGCTCCGATGCGTCGCTGCCTTGGCACCGCGTGCTGCGATCCGACGGCCGCATCGCCATGCCGCCCGACAGCGCGGGCTTTGCCGAACAGGCCCGACGGCTGGTCGCCGAAGGCCTCGTCGTCGAGGGCGGGCGGGTGCGCCGACCGCGGAAGAGTCCGTTGGACACCCTGGACGAGATGCTTTGGGCACCGCCCGCCGCGACGCGGCGGAAACGCTGAGATCGGTATCATTCCGACCGTCGACCCATCGCGCCGAGGGCCCCGTGCCGAGTCTTCCCCCCGTGACCCTCAAGCTGCTGTGGATCCTCACCGGCGCCTTCGTGCTGCAGCTGCTGACGGGGCAGGGCAGTGCAGCCAACAGCCCGCTCGTCGACTGGCTTGCGCTGTGGCCGATCGGCGGTGAGTCCTTCGGCGGCGGCTTCCTGCCGTGGCAGCTCGTCACCTACGCCGCGCTGCACAGCGACTTCATCCACCTGTTCTTCAACGCCTTCATGGTGTGGATGATCGGGGCGATGCTCGAGACGCAGTGGGGCTCGCGCCGCTACGTGCAGTTCATCCTCGCCTGCGTGATCGCCGCGGGCCTCACCCACCTGCTGTTCGCGCTGGTCGGCCTGATCGACGCGCGTGGGCCCGCGCTGGGCATCTCGGGGCTCGCCTACGGCCTGCTGCTGGCCTTCGGCATGATGTTCCCCGAGCAGCGCGTCATGCTGCTCATCCCGCCGGTGCCGATCAAGGCGAAGTACCTGGTGATGATCCTTGCCGGTCTCGCGCTGCTCATGGGCCTGGCCTCGCCGGGCGGCATCGCGCACTTCGCCCATCTCGGCGGCATGCTCGGCGCCTTCCTGGTGATGCGCTACTGGCGCGGTGACCCGCCGTTCGGCAAGCGTCGGCCGACGCTGCGGTCGGTGCGCTGAACCGCGACGGCGAGGCCTTCATCGGCGCGATGACGCCGAAGCGGCGCCACGCGGACGGCATCAACGTCGCAGCAGCAGGAAATCCGGGCTGGTGATCAAGCGCACCGAGTCCAGGCGCGGGCGTGCGCCGGGCAGGGCGGCGAGCACGGCCTCGCGTTCGTCGCGCAGGGCCTGGACCTCCGCCTCGCTGACGGCCGGATTCACCCGGGCCAGCGATTCCAGGCGCGCGAGTTCGCCCCCCAGTCGCGTTTCGGCGAGTTCAGCCGCGTCGGCGATCACGCTGGCGGCATCGCGGCGCGCGCTGGTCTCGCAGGCGCCGAGCATGGGCGGCACGAGGCTGTTCAGCACCTTGCGCATTGGCGAGAGGTCGAACTGGCGGTCGGCGGCCTTGGCCACCGAGTCGGCATCCGGCGTGAAATCGTCGCGGCGCTGCAGGCGGGTGTCGACCACGGCGCGCAGCGGCGTCGGCGGCAGGAAGCGCGCGATGTTGAGCTTGGCGTCCGCGATGCACTCCAGCACGTAGACGGCTTCCAGCAGCGCGGTGCGCGGCGGCAGGGTCTCGTCGATGAGCAAGCAGGCATTGCCGAGCTCGGAGCTCAGCATCAGGTCCTGCGCGCCGAGGATCATCGGGTGGTCGGCGCGGAGGTAGAGCAGGTCGTCGCGCGAGAGCGCAAGCCGGCGATCGCAGGTGGCTTCGCGGGCGCCGCCCTTCAGGGCGTCGAAGCCGTCGACGGTGAGGTATTCCGGGTCGAGCAGGAAGCGGCCTTCGCCCAGCGGCTCGTTCTCGATGCCGAAGGCTTCGAGCAGCTCCAGCATCGCGTCCTGCCCAGCCAGATCGGCGTCGTCGTCGGCAAGGGCGGCGCGCAGCTCGTCGGCTTCGGCGCGCTGGCTGGCGCGCTCCAGCAGGCGGTCGCGACCGCGGGCGATCTGTTCGGACAGCTCGGCGTGCGCGGCGCGGGTGTCGGCGAGCAGCTGCTCGAGGGCGGGTTCGCGGCCGACCGGGTCGGCCTCGGCGAGGGCGACGAGCTCGTCGACGCTGCGACGGAGCAGCTCGCGGCCGTCCGGCACGACGCCGCGGAAGGCGTCGAGGCCCTCGTGGTACCAGCGCAGCAGCACCTCCTGCGCGCTGCCGGCCAGGGCCGCGGCGTGGAGGTGCACGTCGCCCGGCTGCCCGATGCGGTCGAGGCGGCCGATGCGCTGTTCGAGCATGTCGGGGTGCAGCGGCAGGTCCCAGAGCACGAGGTGCTGGGCGAACTGGAAGTTGCGGCCCTCGGCGCCGACTTCCGAGGCGATCAGCACGCGCGCGCCGTCCGGGTCGGCGAAGAACGCCGCGTTGCGGTCGCGCTGCAGCAGGTTCATGTCCTCGTGGAAGCGCGCGACCGGCTGGCCCCAGCGCAGTCGCAGGGCCTCTTCGAGGGCCTGCACCTTGGCGCGCGAGCGGCACAGCACCAGGGCCTTCTCGCCGCCGAGCGCGTTCAGCGTTTCGAGCAGCCAGTCGAGGCGCGGGTCCTTGGCGTAGTCATGCACCGGCTCCTCGTCGAGATCGCCGACCTCGAAGGCGAACTCGGCGCGCAGGCGGCCGAGCAGCTCGGCGTCGTCCGTCGCGGGCAGCAGGTCGACGTGGGCGATGCGCTTCGGGAAGCCGCCCACCGCGGCGCGGCGGTTGCGCACCATCACGCGGCCGGTGCCGTGGCGGTCGACCAACGCCTCGATCAGCGCGTCGCGCGCTCCCACGTCGCCGCTTTCGATCGCCGTCAGCGTGGCGCTGAGCCAGTCGCGGTCGTTGGCGAACAGGTCGTGCAGCCGCTCGCCGTCGGCGAGCGTGACGTCGCCAGCCTCGATTCGCTCGGCCAGCTGCGACAGCGCCACGAAGCGGTCCGATTCCGCGAGGAAGCTCGGGAGGTCGGTGTAGCGCGCGGGATCGAGCAGGCGCAGGCGCGCGAAATGGCCGCCGCGGCCGAGCTGCTCGGGCGTGGCGGTGAGCAGCAGCAGGCCGGGCACGCGCTTGGCGAGTGCTGCGACCAACGTATAGCCGGGGCTTTCGAACTCCGGCGTCCAGATGAGGTGGTGCGCCTCGTCGACGAGCAGCAGGTCCCAGCCGGCCTGCACCAGCTGCTTCATGCGCTTGTCGTGCTCCGTCAGCCAGTCGACGGACGCGAGCACGAACTGCTCGTCCTCGAAGGGATTCGCCGAAGGCTCGTTCATCTCGAGCGCCTCGCAGCGCTCCTCGTCGTAGATGGCGAAGGGCAGGTTGAAGCGCCGCAGCAGCTCGACGAACCACTGGTTGACGAGGCTCTCCGGCGTCAGCACCAGCACGCGCTTGGCGCGGCCGCTGGCGATCTGCTGCGCGGCGATGGCGCAGGCTTCGATCGTCTTGCCCAGGCCCACTTCGTCGGCGAGCAGCAGGCGGGGGGTGCGGCGCGCGGCGGCCGTCTCCACCACGCGCAGCTGGTGCGGAACGAGGTCGATGCGCGCACCCAGCACGCCCCAGCCCGGATGCCGGCGGGCGCGGGCGCGCAGTTCCAGCGCGCGCACGCGGCGCTCGAACTGGTCGTTGCGGTCGATGCGGCCGCTGATCAGGCGCTGGTCGGCCTTCGAGACCGGCTGCTCGGCGTCGAGCGC
>ERZ1066117.884-NODE-884-length-18053-cov-5.317813_pt1 | contig 18053 bp, 8 predicted proteins | sample MGYA00382764_ERZ1066117 | MGnify/ENA primary metagenome ERZ1066117 (study PRJEB33369, sample SAMEA5778347) | biofilm metagenome | biome: Industrial cooling water; feature: Water cooling tower basin; material: Biofilm | place: United Arab Emirates | collected...
GCCGCGCTACGATCCGCTGGGAATCAACACGAATGGTGACCATTTCGTCGAGATTGGCGAGTGTCACCTGCTGACCGCTCTCATCGAACCAGGCCGAACTCGGGCCAGGCATCGCGATCCGCCCGTGGTGCCGCCCCTGGTGATAGACCTCCAGAGCTGAGGGGGCGAGCAATAGCAGGTATGTCCCCGCAGGCGACCAGTACAATTCCCTGTGGTCCACGAGTTTGGTTGACTGACGCTTCTTGATTCTTCCCGTGAAGCTGTTCCATAGCACCAATTCGCCAACTCCCTCGCTGTCCACGGCCGCCAACTCCCGACCGTGGGGTGCCAGGGCGAACATCCCCGCCTCCGGAACGCTGTCTGCTTGCTCGAACCGCTGGACCGTGGTGCCGTCGAACTCCGTCAGTTCCAGGCGGCGGGCACGCCGATCGAAGGTCACCAGTCGTTCGACAAACGGATGAAAGGCGACCGGGGCATCGAGAGTGCGAAGATGCTCGCTCGTGGAAGTGTCCAGCAGTGTCGTTCCGTCCTGATGCTTCACCAGCAGATAGCGGCCTTTCGGATGCGCCTCGATGTGCCGCACGTTCTGAAATCGCCAGCGATGCCGGACGTCCCAGGGCGCGGGACGCACCAGGAGCAACTCCGAGACGCAGCCCACCGCGAGCATCCCTTCCGGCGTCCAGGCGACACAGCGCGCCCCGGGCACCGTCTGGGTGACCGGCTCAAAGCGGTCCGTCGCGTCGCGATCGTGGCACGGCCCGCAGCGGTCGCCCATCCACGCGAGTTCCTCGGGCTTCCCCCACGCGCCGCACTCGCAGAAGCACAGCACCCGCGACACCTTCTCGCCGCTCTGGTAGCCGCACACCTCGGGATAGAGCGCCACCAGAGGAGGTAGATTTTTCTCTGGCTCTGCGTTGCTCAAAAGAACGTGCAAGCGTCCCAGATAATCGCGCCACCAGACGCAGCAATCACTCGGAAAGGTGAATTGATGAGGAAAACCCTCAAACGCATCGGATCGCTTCAGTTCGGTCGAGCGCCCGGTTGGCTTCTCGGTGATCTCCTGCCACAGCGGTTCGAAACAGCCTTCGTCGACACTTGGCCAAAACGCCCGTGCCTGGGCCAGAAACGTCTCCTGGCTCGGGTCGAGAAGCCGTTGGCGACGGGGCAGCCTGATACCCATGGCGATTCTCCGACGTTTCGAGGGGCGTGCGCGTTACTCCATGATCACCAGATTGTCGCGATGGATGATCTCGGCGTAGGGTGCGCCGCCGAGCGCCTCGTGGACCTGCTCGCTGCGCAGGCCGCGTAGCTTGTCGACGACGGCGGCGGGGTAGTTGGTCAGGCCTCGGGCGAACTCGACGCCCTGCGGATCGCGGATCTCCACCACGTCGCCCTTGCCGAACGCTCCGCTCACCTGCACCACGCCGATGGGTAGCAGGCTTTTGCCCTTTTCCACCAGCGCCGTCCGCGCCCCGGCGTCCACCACCAGCCAGCCCTTCGGCCGCGCCGTGTAGCCCACCCAGCGCTTCCAGGCTGGCAGCATCGAGGCGTGCGGCAGAAACAGCGTCCCCACCGCCTCGCAGCGGAAGATGGCCGAGAGCACATCGGGCCGTCGCCCGCTGGCCAGGATGACCGATTCGCCGGCGACGGTAGCCAATCGCGCCGCCCGCAGTTTGCTACGCATGCCGCCGGTGCCCAGCGTGCTGCGGGTGCTGCCCGCGCGGCCCATCACGTCGGCATCGATTTGCTCCACCGTGGCGATCGGCCGGGCCGTGGGATCGGTCGTCGGGTCGGCGGTGAACAGTCCATCCACGATCGAGAGAATGATCAGTAGCGGTGCCTGCAATAGATTCGTGACCAGGGCCGCTAGATGGTCGTTATCGCCTACCTTGATCTCGGCCACGCTCACGGTATCGTTTTCATTGACGATTGGCAGACATCCATACTCGAACAACGTCGAGAGGGTGTTGCGGATGTTCAGATAGCGTGTGCGACTGTCGAAGTCGGCGGCGGTGAGCAGCAGTTGTGCCGTGGGAATGCCGTGGGTGCTGAAGGCACTCTCCCAGGCACGCATGAGAAACGGTTGGCCGATGCTGGCACAGGCCTGAAGCTGGCGCAGGTCGGCAGGGCGCTTGCCCAGGCCGAGCCGGCCCACGCCCGCACCGATGGCTCCAGAGCTAACCAGGACGACGCGCTTGCCGGCCGAACGCAACGCCGCGATCTGTTGGGCCAGTGCGGCGAAGCGTTCCGGGTCCAGTTTGCCGTCGTCGCCGGTGAGCACGTTGGTGCCCACCTTCACGACCACGGTGTGAGCGGCTGTGGTCACTTCCTGGCGAACGGGGTCTAGCATGCGGGCCCCTCACCTGCGGTGAGCACGAGGTTAGCGGGGCATCTCATCGGCGTTCTGGCCGCGCTTGAGAGCCTCGGGCAACTCGTAGTTGCCTTCGCGGTCGAGCTTGGCACCGGCCTCACGACGCAGTTGCTGGAGCACGTTCTTGCGATACTCCACCCGACGCTCCTGCTGGAAGCTGTCAAAGAGCGGATCACGGAAGGGCGTGCGGTTGTAGAGGTTCTGGAAGTCCGCCACGCTCGGTTCATCGCGGGCCTCCAGCACGGCGACGTAGAAGGTCCGCGCGGGGGCATCCACAAACACCATCGCCTCGCCGGGCCGCTTCATCTCCGTGAGCATCTTGGCCAGATCCGCCGGGGGGAAGGGCAGGACCTTTTGCAGCGAATCGGGCACCGTGTAGGGGAGGTAATCGGTGCGTGCCTCGGGACGAATCTCCCGCGGAGGTGTGAGCCGGGCCACCCCGTCCAGAGTGAACAGGTCGCCGGTTCGGTTTTCCTTGAGCACACGCAGGGCGTCCGCGGGCGTCAGCTTTTCCTTGTTGATCTGGTCGCGGATGGCGATGGCGCGGTTGCGAGCCTGATCGCGTGCCTTCTCGACCCGCCAGGCCTGAAGCACATCGGCCCGGGCCTCCTCAAACGAGCGCACCCGTGCGTTCAGATCCTCCACACGCCAGGCCAGCAACTCCTGCTTCTCGCCGCTTCGCTGGATCGTGTCCGACCGCATGAATCGGCCTGGTCGATCCAGCTTGAAGGTTCCCTGCCCCTGGAACAACACCGCACCCACCTGCGCGAAGCCAAAGTCTTGCTGACCCTCTCGACGGATGCTGTCGCGAAATGCCGTCAATCCCTTCTCGGCACCGGGCGTCCGGTCGGCCTCTTCCAACGCCAGTTGCGACACCGCCTGGGGCATCTCGTGGAACTCCAGATTCAGTTCCTTCGCCCGCTTGGCCACATCCAGCTTTTCCTTCTTCTCGGCCAACTCCTCACGCAGTTGATCGACGGCCAGATGCAAGCGTTCGCGGCTGATTCGCTCCTGGAGACTGGCCAGGATGATCGGGCGGATAGTGTCCAGAGGCAGCGGCATTGCCCTGTAGGGCAGACTCAGCGAGACGGCCGTGAGCGCCGCGGGCCAGCCCGGCTGAGCCGGGGCCGAGCCCAGGATGCGGGCTGCAGTAAAGCGAAGGGCACCCCGATACTCGTTCGCCGTCGCGTGGGTGAACAGCGTGTTCAGCATCGCCACCGGACCACCGGAGAGGACCCCGGCGGGCATACCTCCGGCCGGTGTCGCGATCATGGCGCTCAGGGCAACGGGCTGCACGATGCTCGATAGTTGCAGACGAGTCATGCCCGTCGATTCGGCCCGAAAATCGTCCGGACTGAACACCCAGGCCTCGGTCGATTTCACATATTCCTGATACTGCCGCTGCACCGGATCATTGACAATCGGCCCCAGCATGGCCAGCGAGGGCGCGAGCGGCCCAGCGCCCAGCGGCGACAGACACGGGGCCAGCATGATCTGCTTCGCCCGGCGGAACGGTTCATTAAGGCCCATCAGGTGGCCGGCCCAGGTCTGTCCTGCCTCGCGGAAGGTGGGCGTCTCCATGGTGCCGATCACATACGCGGCCCGCACTCGACGCGGCAGCTTGAAGCCGGGCGTCCGGCGGACCGGGCTGGGCTCCTGATCGCGGAACCGGCTGAAGAGCCGTTCCAGTTCGGCCTCCGAGGGCTGCTGTTCGACCTTGGAGACAAACGGTTCGATGCTGACGGGCATGGCCTGCACCCGCACCGTCGTGCGGTAGTTGCGGACAAACTGAAGAAACTCGTCCGGCGTGCCGGTGGTCGGGTTGGCCCCGCCGTTGATCAGCGACCGCCAGGCGCGGATGCCCGGTTCATCGCCCAAAAGCAGGCTTTGGGCCAGCGCCACGCGGTACTCCTCACGAAGCGCTTCGATGAGGGCGCCCGGTTTCACCTGCTCCCGGTTGCGTCCCCCGTTAGCAAACTGGATCAAGCGTTTGTTTTTGGCCAGGGCCGTACCCGATTCAAAGAGTTCGATGCCGCCCAGGTCACGGTTGATCTGTTTGGCCAGATCCTCGTCGGTGATGGTAATTCCCAGTCGATCGGCCTGTTGCTGCCAAAGCATGAAATCGAGCATGGATTCCGGATCGCGATTGCCACCCATCAGGAAGGCATCGGGTCGCGTCTGGCTGATGCGCCAGGCATCCGCCCCCAGGATGGAGCCAGCCTGCATGACCAGGTCGAGCGACTCGCGGTTGTCCTTGACCTTATCGCGAGCGGCGATGGCGGGCAGACCGGTGTTCGGGTCACGCAGCATCGTGATCAGCGACGCACGAAGCTGTTGGAGTCGCGAGGTGAACGTGGCCTGGAGGCGGGCCATGGTTTCCGGATCGAGTTGGCCGCCAAGCATGAGCAACTGTTGCTGCATTTGGTTCTGCAACTGTTGCTCAACGCGTCGGTTGGTCTGATGCGTTTCGAGAATTTCGCGCAGACCCAGCAGCGGGCTGCCCTCTTCGAGCTTTTGCAGCTTGTTCAGCAGTTTGTCTATCGCACCTTGGCCCTCGGTCTGGAGCATCTCGCCCAGAAAACGGTTGGCCATGTCGCGTTGACTGGTGAGCAGTTCGATATCGCTGGCGTAAACGTTTCGGTTGCCCAGACGCGTCACTTCCGGTCCGGCCGTTCGCCCCGAGGAGAACCAGAAGTTGACGTAATGCATGATGTCGCCCGCGCCGAACTGCGCGATGAAGACAAACATGATGATGATCGTCAATACCGCGAATAAGGTCTTCTGATTCTTGCGGAACCATGTGAACGGATTGTACGCCATCGGCCACCTATCCTCGGTCGTTGGAACGGCCTGAGCCGCCCGGCTTCTCGATCCCCAACCCGCGATGCAAAGCGACCCATGCCGCACCGCCTGGAACGGAAAATAGGATTGTAGCGGTCAGGCAAGCCCGAGGGAAGGCGGGTCGTTCTGAGCGGAGATTGAGACACTTTCCCACTGGCCCCCCTTTCCTTGCCTCCTATGATCAGAGGGCAAATGCTTTGTTTCGGGTCTGTCCCACGGTCAGCAGGAGACGGTTCGGTGCCCCCGCGTAAGAAAACCACCTCCACGGATGATGCCAACGCGCCGGTTGAAAAGCCGGCCCGGAAGCCTCGCGCCACCACCGCAAAAAAGACCACGACGCCCAAAGCGGCCCCCAAAACCACGGGGCCCAAGACTTCAACGCGCAAAAAGAAAACCGACGCCACCCCGCCCGAGGCGCCGCGACCACGCAAGGCGCGTGTCCCCAATCCCGATGGCCCCGACCTGGTCATCGTCGAGTCGCCTTCCAAGGCCAAGACCATCAACAAGTACCTGGGCAACAACTTCAAGGTCCTCGCCAGCTACGGCCACATTCGTGACCTGCCGCAACGCCGGCGCAAGGGCGAGGTGCTGGCCGGCGTGGACATTCAGGGCGGTTGGAAGCCCACCTACATCCTCATCGAGCGTGAGGGGGGACGCGGGCGCCGTAGCACTCGTGAGATCGTCGGCGAACTGGAACGCGAGGTGGCCCGGGCCAATCGCATTTTCCTGGCGACGGACCCCGACCGCGAGGGCGAGGCGATCGCCTGGCACCTCATTGAGCAACTCGGTCTGGACGAGAACAGCACCTTCCGCATCACGTTCAACGAGATCACCCGCTCGGCGGTGCAGCAGGCGCTGCAAAACCCCAGCAAGGTGAACATGAACCGCGTCAAGGCCCAGGAAGGCCGCCGCATCCTCGACCGTGCCGTGGGCTACCCTCTGAGCAACCTGCTCGGCAAGAAGGTCGCCCGGGGCTCGTCGGCTGGTCGTGTTCAGTCGGTGGCCCTGCGACTGGTGGTTGATCGGGAGCGGGAAATCGAGGCATTCAAAACCGAGGAGTACTGGAAGCTCACCGCTCTGCTAACGCCCGAGGGCACCGTCTCCCTGGCTCCCAAACCGCTCAACATCGTCCGGCTGACGAAGGAAGCCGCCCAGGCGACGGCGGAGCAGGCCGAGGGAGCCGACGCGGAGGGAGCCGACTCCGAAGCCCCCGAGGGCGAAGGCAAGGGCCGCAAGCCGAAGAAGGCCGCCGGTCCTCCCCCGGGCACCTACATGGCCGAACTGATCGAGTGGGCCGGCAAAAAGTTTGAACTGCCCAACGACACCGTTCGGACGGAAACCACCGCCCTTGAGGTGGCCAGCCTGCTCGATACGGCCACCTACACCCTGCGGCGACTGGAGCAGAAGGAATCGACCGAGCGGCCCGCGCCGCCGTTCATCACCAGCACGCTGCAACAGCAGGCGAGCCTGCGGCTACACATGCCCGCCGAACGCACGATGCGTACCGCCCAGACGCTTTATGAGGGCGTCGATCTCGGCAGCGCCGGCCGAGTCGCGCTCATCACCTACATGCGTACCGACAGCACCCGCATCAGCAACGAGGCGCTCTCAGCGGTTCGCGGCCACATCTCGGCGAACTTTGGGGCCGCGTATCTGCCCGAGCGGGCCAACCTGTATTCCTCGGGCAAAAGCGCCCAGGAGGCCCACGAGGCGATCCGTCCCACGGATGTCAGCATGACGCCCCAACGGGTGCAGCAGCTGGGCCTGGATGGCGCGGAACTCCGTCTCTACACGCTCATCTGGAATCGCTTCGTCGCCAGCCAGATGACTCCCGCTCGCTTCGCCGTCACCACGGCGGACATCGAGGCGGTGCCGCAAAATGACGCTCGGCGTGGCCTGTTCCGTGCTCGCGGCCGCGTGCTGCTATTCGATGGCTACCGCCGCGTGTTGCCTGCCGGCGGTCGCCAGGACGACACCGAGTTGCCACGCCTGCAAGAAGGGCAACGGCAGACCCGGCTGGAGTTGAACGCCAGCCAGCACGCCACCAAGCCGCCGGCCCGCTACAACGAGGCCTCGCTCATCAAGGCGCTGGAAAAGGAAGGCATCGGCCGTCCCAGTACCTATGCCACCATCATCGGCAAGATCACCTCGTCCGATCGCGGGTACGTCGAGGTGAAGGATCGGCGCTTTTATGCCACCACCATCGGCAAGATTGTGACCGACCTGCTGGTGGAGCATTTCCCCCGCATCATGGATGTCAAGTTCACCTCGCAGATGGAGGATGAACTCGACGCCATTGAGTCGGCCCGGCTCCAGTACGAGCAGGTGCTCGACGATTTCTGGGGGCCCTTCTCCGAGGCGCTCTCCCGCGCTGAGGAAAAGATGCCCACCAAGCGCGGCGAAGAAACCGGCGAGGCTTGCCCCCAGTGTGGTCGGCCCCTCGTGCGCAACTTCAGCAAGAAGCTCGGCCGCGAGTTCATCGGCTGCTCAGGCTGGAAAGAGGGCTGCAAGTACATCAAGCCCGGCGAGGGCGAACCGGAGCGCGAAGCCCCAATCGAGACGGAGCACAAGTGCCCCACGTGCGGCAAGATGATGCTCCAGCGCACCGGTCGTCGCGGTCCGTTCCTGAGTTGCTCGGGCTACCCCGAGTGCAAGACCACGATGAACCTGACCGATGGCGGCGAGCCGATCATCACCACCAAGCCCACCGAGTATAAGTGTGAGAAGTGCGGCAAGGACATGGTGATCCGTCAGGGGCGTCGCGGACCGTTCCTGGCCTGCTCAGGTTACCCCGCGTGTAAAAACGCCAAGGACGTGGACGATCAGGGTCGTCCCGTGCAGCCCCAGACGGCCGACATCGCCTGCCCGACGTGCAAAAGTCCGATGGCGGTGAAAAAGGGGCCGCGTGGACCCTTCCTGGGCTGCACGGCCTATCCCAAGTGCCGCAAGACGATGCCGATGACCGACGAGATTCGGGAGAAGCTGGGCGTGCCCAAACCCGCGCCCAAGAAGGCTCTTCCCGAGGTCGAGGTCAAGGAGACCTGCCCGAAATGCAACGGGCCCATGAAACTACGCCAGGGACCGCGCGGCATGTTCCTGGGCTGCGTCGCCTATCCCAAGTGCAAGGGCGTTCGCGAGGCGCCCGCTGCCCTGGTGGAGCAGGCTGCCGCACCGGAATAGTCTCTCACCCACCGGAGGGTAACGGTCATGTCGGTCCTCTTGGTTTTGGTCTGCCTTCACGCCGAGCCGGTCTCGATCCCCCTGTTCGAGGCCGGCAAGGATGGGTACGCCTTGTACCGCATCCCGACCATCGTCGTCACGCCGAAAGGGACGCTCCTTGTTGCCTGCGAGGCACGCAAATCACGCAGCGACTGGGGCCAGATCGACCTGCTCGCGCGCCGCAGCACCGATGGCGGTAAATCGTTCGAGAAGCCGTTCCCCATCGCCATCCTGGAGGGAAAAGTCGAGCGGAACCCCGCCGCGGCCAGGCAAAAGCTCGGCAAGCCCGGCGAGATTACCGTGAACAACCCCGTGCTGATCGCCGCACGCGATGGCACTATCCACTTCCTCTATTGTGTCGAATATGCACGCGTCTTTTATCGACGCAGTACCGATGAAGGCGCCACCTGGGGCAAGGCCGTCGAGATTACCGCCGCCCTGGAGCCGCTTCGCAAGACCTACGCCTGGCAGGTGGTTGCCACCGGTCCGGGGCACGGCCTGGAAACAACGAAGGGACGCCTGATCGTGCCTGTCTGGCTCTCCACGGGAGCCGGTTCGGGCGCTCATCGTCCCAGTATCGTCTCCACCCTTGCCAGCGACGACGGTGGCAAATCCTGGAAGGCCGGCGCGGTCGTGGCCGACGAGACCGACCCGCTTCGCAACCCCAACGAAACCACGGTGGCGGAGTTGCCCGACGGGCGGATCATGCTCAACATCCGTCATGAATCGAAGACCCGTCGCCGCGCCATCAGCACCAGCAAGGACGGCCTGAGCGGCTGGTCGACCCCGGTGCTCGACGAGGCACTCCCCGATCCCGTCTGCATGGGCAGCCTGCTCAACGTCGGCAAAACCCTCTACTTCAGCAACCTCCACTCCACCAGCGGCCGAGTGAACCTCGGCCTGCGCCGCAGCGACGACGCCGGCAAAACCTGGAAGGAGGTGACACGGCTTCACAAGGGCCCCGCCGCCTACAGCGACCTGGCTGCCAGCCCCGATGGCCGCACCCTGTGGTGTGTGTACGAATGCGGAGATGGGAAAGATCCCTACCGGCGATTGATGCTCACCCGGCTTGAGTTGAAGAAAGACAAGTAATCAGAAGGCGGCACGACCTCTCACCTCGGCCAAGGCCTACCCGCTTCCCTCGCAATCTTTTCGTGCCTTTCGCGTTGCGGATGGGTAAAATCACCTCCACACTCTCACGCCGTCCTTCCACCCTCGAGGCTCTCCATGTGGACGCTCCTCTTGCTTCTCGCGGCCCCACCGCCCGAAACATTACCTGGTACCAGCCCGCTCCTACGCAAGGGCGACCTGGCCGAACAGATGGTAGCGGGCATCGATCGCTTTCTCACACGCGAACTGGAGGAAACCCATAAGCGTCGGCCCGCGCGGTGGAAGCTCGACATCTCCTCACCCGAGGCTTATGGAAAATCTCTGCAACCGTACCGATCGCGGTTGGCCCACATGCTCGGGGTACGCGACGAACGGCCGGCACCGGGGGCGCCGGAACTGGTGGCGACCCTCGATCAACCCGCGCTGGTAGGGCGGGGTGCCACCTACGACATCTTCGCGATTCGCTGGAAAGCGTTCGCGGATGTGACCGGCGAAGGGTTGATGCTGACGCCGCGCAAGGGCAAGCCGCTTGCCAACGTGGTCGCGATCCCTGATGCGGACATCACGCCCGAACAACTCTGTGGCCTGATGCCCGGGGTGACTCCCGAGGCGCAGTATGCCCGTTGTTTGGCCGAGAACGGCTGCCGAGTCTTTGTGCCGCTGCTCGTCAATCGGGAAGTTCAGCCGCGTTTCTGGGAGGGCAAGGGAGGCGCCCGCAGTGGTGGGGCACGCATGACCAACCGGGAGTTTCTCTATCGGCCAGCATTTGAAATGGGCCGGCATCTGATCGGGTACGAGTTGCAAAAGATTTTTGCGCTCGTCGATTGGTTGGCGAAGGACGATCCAAAAACACGCCGGGGTGTGATGGGATGGGGCGAAGGCGGGATGCTCGCCCTCTATGCAGCGGCACTGGACCCGCGCATCGACGCCACCGCCGTGAGCGGCTACTTTGGTGCCTCGCGCAAGCGCTGGCAACAGCCTCTCGATCGCAACGTCTTTGGTTTGCTCAGCGAGTTTTCTGATGGCGATGTGGCAGGAATGATTGCGCCGCGTTTTTTGGCTGTGAAAGAGATTGCCGGGCCAACGGTGGACCTGCCCAGCACCGGCGGCGCTCCGGGCAAGCTGGGCCCCATCTCCGCCGAGGATTTTCGCACCGAGTGGAACGAGGCGGTACCGCTTCGCAAGGCTCCCGCGTTTCCCAATCATCTGGCTTCGGGTGGCAACCTGGCCGGCTTCGCGGACATGCTGCTGAAGCATTGGAAGCTTGAGATCCACCGGGACGCCGCCCTCGCGCCAAAGCACCTGCGCGAGGGATATGACCCCACTCCACGGCACGCCCGGCAGATGGCCGAAATCGACCGGCACACCCAGGCTTTGCTCCAGCAAAGTCACCAGGTGCGACGCGATTTTCTGCCCATCGCCGATCTTTTCGCGCGGCCCGACGATGCCAAAAAGCTCGATACCTCCTCGCTGGCTGGCTACGAGAAATCGATCGAACGCTATCGCGAGATCTTCGCCACCGAGGTGATCGGTCGATTGGACCGTAAACCACTACCATCCAACGCCCACACACGCAAGATCGCCGAGACAGACAAGGTGGTGACGTATCAGGTGGTGCTGGATGTCTACGAGGACGTGTTCGCCTATGGCTTGCTTCTGTTGCCGCGCGATCTCAAAGCCGGCGAGAAACGCCCCGTGGTGGTGTGTCAGCACGGGCTGGAGGGGCGCCCCGAGCACACGATCGGCAAAGAAGGGTTCGCCTCCTACAAGGCGTTCTCGACCCAACTGGCCGAGCGCGGCTTTATTGTGTTCGCGCCGCAAAATCCCTACATCGGCAAGGACAACTTTCGTGTCTTGCAGCGCAAGGCCAACCTGATGGGAAAGACACTCTTTAGCATCATCGTTCCTCAACATCAGCAGATCACCGACTGGCTCAAGACATTGCCGCAGGTGGAGGGCAGTCGCATCGGGTTCTATGGGCTGAGCTATGGTGGCAAGACGGCGATGCGCGTGCCCGCGCTGGTGAAAAATTACTGCCTCTCCATCTGCTCGGCCGACTTCAATGATTGGGTGTGGAAGAATGCCTCCACAAAGGATCGTTACAGTTATGTCTGGACGATGGAGTATGAGATCTTCGAGTGGGATCTGGGGCATACCTTCAACTATGCCGAGATGGCGGCATTGATCGCGCCACGGCCGTTCATGGTGGAGCGTGGGCATTCCGATGGAGTGGGGCCCGACGAACGTGTCGCCCTGGAGTATGCCAAGGTTCGGCACCTTTATCAGTCCAAGTTGAAGATCGGCGAGCGAACACAGATTGAGTTTTTCGTCGGTCCTCACACCATCAATGGCCAGGGTACCTTCGATTTCCTCCACAAACACCTGGGATGGGCCAAGCGATGAAACCCTCTGTTCTGGGCTGCCTGCTCGGCGTTCTGTGTTTGGGATTCGTCACACTCTTCGCCGCCGGGCCACCCGCGCCGCGTGGCGAGATCCCCGATTTCATCGCCGGAGCCGAAGGATTGGAAGACGCTCTGCGCAATCTCAAGGCCTCGCTGGTGAAGACGCCCGTATTGACTCCAGAGCAGGAGCGGAAAGGCTTTCGGCTCCGTGAAGGCTACCAGGTGCAGCTTCTCGCTCAGGAGCCTGTGGTCAAACAGCCGCTGCATCTCACGTTCGATCCGCGTGGCCGACTGTGGGTAACGCAATACCGACAGTATCCCTTTCCAGCGGGTCTGAAAGTGATCGCCTACGACCGCTACATTCGGGCCAAGTTCGACAAGGTGCCGCCTCCGCCACCGCACCATTTCAAGGGCGATGACCGCATCACCATCCACGAAGATTCGCGCGGTGATGGCACCTTTGCAAAGGTCTCCACTTTTGTGGACGGTCTCAATATTGCCACCGCCTGCCTGCCTGATCGTGATGGCGTGTGGGTCCTCAATCCACCGTATCTACTATTCTACCCCACGAAGGACGACGTACCTGGGAAACCTGTCGTCCATCTGTCGGGTTTCGGTCTGGAAGACACGCACGCGGTTGCCAGCAGCCTCACCTGGGGGCCGGATGGAGAGATCTACGGCGCGCAAGCGAGCACCTGCACGGCGAAGATTAAAGTGGAGATCACGAAGGCGCGCGAGACGACCGACTTTCTCGGTCAGGCGATCTGGCGTTATCACCCCACCCAGCACCGCTTCGAGATCTACGCCGAGGGAGGTGGCAACACCTTTGGGGTCGCCTTCAACGAACAGGGTGATGTCTTCAGCGGCACCAACTGGGGACGCTACCGCGGTCTTCACTACGTCCAGGGCGGCTACTATGTGAAGGGCTGGGGCAAGCACGGGCCGCTCACCAATCCCTACGCTCTGGGTTACTTTGAACACATGCCTCACGTCGGCGATGCCGACCGTCTCGTCCATACCTTCGAGGTGTATCACGATACCCTGTTCCCCGAGTTGCGCGGCAAACTCGTCGGCGTCAATGCTCTGCAACGTCGTGTTCAGGTGACTCAACTCAAGTCTCAACACAGTTCCTTTACCACGGTCGAGGAGCCATTCCTGCTCACGAGCGAAGATGGCCGCTTTCGACCGGTGGATATCAAGGTCGGGCCCGACGGAGTGTTGTACGTGGCCGACATGTACGAGCCGCGGATCAACCATGTCGATCCGCGCGACAACTGGGACAAGGCGACCGGGCGTCTGTGGAAGATCACGCCGCGCGACTTCAAGCCAACTCCGCCCCGCGACTTCACACGACTCTCCACAAAGGAATTGCTCGTCACCTTGAAGTCGGACCATCGCACCGCCCGTGAGACGGCCATGCGGGTGCTCGGCTGGCGGCGCGAACCCACCTCGCGCGAGCCGCTTGTGGCCCTGGTTCGCGAAGCAGACGACCGCACCGCGACAGCCGCGTTCCTGGCACTCCAACAGGCAAGTCTGCTCGATGAGGCCACCACGCTGGTCGCACTGGTCCGTGAGAAGACGCCCACTCTGCGGCGCTGGGCCGTGCGTTTGATCGGCGACGACCGCAAGGCCAGCGACGCCCAGGCCAACGCACTTGTGCGATTGGCCGAGCGCGATTCCGATGCTCCCATCCGCAGCCAACTCGCCAGTTCGGCCAAACGTCTGCCTGCCAGGGTGGCATTGCCGCTCCTGAATGCTTTGTGGTCGCGGGAATTGGACGTTAAAGATCCGCATGTGCCAATGCTCCTGTGGTGGGCGGTGGAGGCCCATGCCGAAACGTCGCGTGCTGCCTTGCTTGCCCTGATGCGCGAACCCCAAGTCCGCTCGCGGCCGATTGTTCAATCCACGATTCTCGAACGCCTGATGCAACGCTGGGTCATGGCCGGTGGTCGTGACAATCTGCTGGCAGCAGCGACGCTCTTGCGCGAGGCGGGCGACGACGCGTCACGATTACTCGCCGGTGTCGAGAAGGGATTCGCCGGCCGCACCGCCGACGATTTACCACGCGAACTCCGCGAGGCCATTCTGGCCTGCTGGGCGCGTGGTATCCCGACCGGCCGACGCACCCTGGGCCTGCGGCTGAACCATCGTCCGGCCGTGGACGAGGCTTTGCAACGCGTCGCCGATCCACGCGGCGACCGTACGACCAGGCTTTCGATCTTGCGGGTTCTGGGAGAGGTCGATGTGCCCGCCGCGGTGCCCGTTCTCCTGGACTTGCTGGAGAAATCGCCCGACCTGCGGACGGATACCCTGGCCGCATTGGGCCGTTATGGGGATGCGGCCATCGCTCGCCGGGTGATTGCACTGGGACTGCATCGCACACCCGCCGGGGCCGACCTGCTCGCCGGGCGTCCCACCTGGGCGCGGCTCCTTCTCGACGAAATCGAGGCCAAACGGCTTGACGCACGCACGGTACCGCTCGATGTCGTCCGCAAGATCGCCTTGCATGCCGATCTGGGAGAGATGGTCACTCGGCACTTTGGCCGAGTTCGCGGAGCATCGGCGAAGGAAAAACAGACCGAAATGGTCCGCTATGGCAACCTGCTCCGAAGCGGCAAGGGGAACGCAAAGGCGGGGGCCGCAGTCTATGAAAACGCCTGCGGCAAATGCCACAAACTCTTCGGCACCGGTGGGGCCGTCGGACCCGAGTTGACCGGCTACGAGCGTGGCAATGTGCTCTACTGGCTGGAGAATATCGTCGATCCCAGCGCAGTCATCCGCGAGGAGTATCTCTCGTTTGTGGTGCGAACAACCAATGGCCAAACGCTCACGGGCATCATCAGTGGGCAGGATAAAACAACCGTCACGCTTCGCGATGCGGAAGGGCGCGAGACCAAACTCGCACGGAAGCGAATCGAGGATCTTCGCGCGAGCACGACTTCGCTGATGCCCGAGGGGCAGCTTAAATCCCTTAGCGATCAGCAGATTCGCGATCTGTTCGCCTACCTGACCGCTACGAAGAAACCATGAACGGGCGCGAGGAGCAGACACTCGCGAGAGATGCCTGCTCCTCGATTTTTTCCACCGCTCAATCGAGCAGATCGATCACGACGCCCGAGCCAACGGTCTTGCCACCCTCACGCAGCGCAAACCGCTGACCACGGTCGATGGCGATCGCCTTCTCCGGCTGCAACACCATCTCCACGGTGGCGTGGTCGCCTGGCAGCACCATCTCGATCCCGGCAGGCAGGTTCAACTGGCCGGTCACGTCGGTCGTTCGCACGAACAACTGAGGCCGATAGCCTGGGAAGACGGGCGTGTGGCGTCCGCCTTCTTCCTGCGCCAGGAAGTAGACATTGGCCGAGAACCGGGTGTGGGTGCGGAGGCTGCCCGGTTTGGCGAGCACCATGCCGCGAACCACCTCGTCACGCCGCACGCCGCGCAACAGGATACCCACACTATCGCCCGCCTCAGCCTCCTGCATGGGACGGTGATACATTTCCAGCCCGGTGACGACCGCCTCGCCGACGTTCGCCCCCAGTCCGAGAATGGCTACCTTGTCGTTGACGCGGATGCTGCCGCGCTCGACTCGGCCCGTGACCACCGTGCCACGACCCTCGATCTGATGCACCAGTTCGATGGGCATGAGAAACGGTCGATCACGCTCACGCTGAACGGTGATGCAGGTGTCCAGCGCGTGCAACAGTTGATCGATGCACACCGATGCGGCGTCGTCGCTGCCTTGCGACTGCAACACCGGCAGAGCACTGCCGCGAATCACAGGCGTGGCGTCGCCGTCGTAGCCGTGGCTGCTGAGCAGCGAACGAACCTCGAGTTCGACCAGGTCGATCAACTCGGGATCCTCGACCAGATCGACCTTGTTGAGAAAGACGACGAGTGTCGGCACGCCGATCTGCCGTGCCAGCACGATGTGCTCTCGCGTCTGAGGCATCGGGCCGTCGTTGGCGGCCACCAGCAGGATGGCGCCATCCATCACGGCGGCACCTGTGATCATGTTTTTGATGTAGTCGGCATGGCCGGGGCAATCGACGTGACCATAGTGCCGGGCGTCGGTTTCATATTCGACGTGCGCGGCCGTGATGGTGACGATCTTGCTGGCGTCGCGGACCTTGCCGCCCCGGGCGATGTCGGCGTAGCCGAGTGCCTGCTTGCCCTGGCGAAACGCCTGGCGAGCGACGAGAGCGGCGGTGAGTGTGGTTTTGCCGTGGTCGATGTGACCGATGGTGCCCACGGTGACATGGGGCTTGGTGCGGGTGAAGACCTCCTTGGCCATCCCCGTTCCCTCCAGATTGGGTGGACCCGCTCCGGACCGCTACGCCGCGCCCCATGCGCGGAAGCCGGCCCGGGAGTATCCACCCGTTCTGGACACGCTGCCCCGCGACAGGTTCACTCGGGTTTGGTCTTCTCGAAGAGAATCAGGTGCTGCCAGGGCAGAGTCTTGTGTGTCTTGAGATGCTTGAGCGGGTGGGGCTTCATCTCCTTGATCACCTGTTTCTCGCTCATCTTGTGCACCAGTTTGATGGGCACGTTGGGATCTTCCAGGCGAAATTCCACGAAGGCCAGCACCCCGCCGGGCTTGAGCGCCTCGACCATCTTTTTGGTCATCTCATAAGGATGCGAAAACTCGTGATAGACGTCCACCATCAAGATTAGATCGACCGATTCAGGCTTGAGCTTCGGGTCGTCGATCGTCCCCTGCACGGCTTCGACATTCGTCACCTCCAGGGCCTTGGAGCGCCTCTTGATGATATCGAGCATCTCCTTCTGGATGTCCACGGCGAGCACCTTGCCCTTGGCTCCCACCTTTTTGGCGATGGGAAAGCTGTGGTAGCCGCTGCCCGCACCCATGTCGACGACGGTCATGCCGGGCTTGAGGGGCAACAGCTTGAGCAGCTTGTCGGTGCGCTCTTCCTTTACACGCTCGGGACGTTCCAGCCAGGCCGCCCCGTGGTAGCTCATCACCCAGGCAATCTCACGGTCCATGTAAAACTTGCCGATCCCATCGGGGTCGTGATTTCGCCGATGCTCGTAGTGCGTCGGGGGGCCCGCAGCAAAGAGCGGTACGGCCAGGAGCAGGGGAAGCACGAACAAGGTCGTGGAGGTGGATCGGTTCATGAGGTGGCTCCCGCCGGTTGAAGGATCGATGCCCTCAATATTTTATAGTCCGTCTTGCCCGTCCCCAGCACCGGAATCGTCTCGATTTTGCGCACCTCGTCCAACCGCATCACGCCGTGGAACCCTTCCTGAATGAGCAAATCGTTGGCCGTTCGCAGCGGAATATCCTCGGTGGTGAACAGCACGATGCGTCGACCACCGCCCTCCAGTTCGACCCCTTCGACGGCGACACGCGGGCCATCCTTGGTTGGGGGATACTGCCGGGCAATCGGCTCTTCCAGCGCGGGCAGCGAGACCATTTCGCCACCGGCCTTGATAAAGCGTTTGAGCCGACCCTGGAAGCGGATGTAGCCCTCGTCGGTCAGTTGCGCCAGGTCGCCGGTGACGTACCAGCGTTCGCCGTCGATCTCCTTGAAGGGCGAGGCGTCGGAGCCCAGGTAGCCGGGGAAGATGGTGGGGCCGCCTACCAGCAGCATGCCCATTTGATTGGTGCCGAGTTCCTGCTCCGTTTCGAGGTCGAGCACCTTGAGCTTCACCGAGGGAAACGGCTTGCCGACGGTCCCCGCTCGCACGGCCTTGGGCGGATTGACGCTCACGGTGGGCGAGCATTCGGTGATGCCGTACCCCTCGGTGATGACCGCCTCAGGCGCCGCGATTTTCATCTTGTCGAACACCGCCTGCGGGCACTTCTCGGCCCCCACGACCACCAGCCGTAGCGAGGCCAACTCGCCTGGCTCGGCCCGGTCGAGAATGTAACTCACGAAGGTCGGCGTCCCCACCAGAATGGTGGTCTTGAACAGGCCGATCTTGCGGGCCAGGGCAGCGGCATCGGTCGGGTCGGGATGGCGGACGACACGGAAACCCGACAGCAGCGGAAAGAGCCCCGTGATCGACATGCCAAAACTATGAAACGCCGGCAAAAAGCCGAGCATGCTGTTGCGGCGATCGACGCCAAAGACTACAAGCGCATCGCG
>ERZ1066117.886-NODE-886-length-18017-cov-7.757377_pt1 | contig 18017 bp, 9 predicted proteins | sample MGYA00382764_ERZ1066117 | MGnify/ENA primary metagenome ERZ1066117 (study PRJEB33369, sample SAMEA5778347) | biofilm metagenome | biome: Industrial cooling water; feature: Water cooling tower basin; material: Biofilm | place: United Arab Emirates | collected...
GAAAGCTAAAACCCGTTGAAACGGGTTAAAAGCTTGATTTTAGTTAGCTTTAGCTCACTTAAGCTTTCAGCCCCAAATTTATTTGGAGGCTGTTTATCGGGTAGGTGCAAGATCTGAGTAGAGACACCGATCAATAAAACCCGCTTGGAAAATTCAATTTTGAGGCTTGATTCTACTTCATGGCTGCTGCCATTTCGTCTTGAATCTTGCTCTTAGCTGCTTTGAATTGGGTAGAGAGTTGCTCGCGTTCTTGTTCGCTCAAATTGTTGCCAATGGCGGCGAACATAGTGCTTTCTTCTTGACGGATGTGATCGCCAACAATGTCCATCAACTGTTTCACTTTGTCTTTGAATTCAGGGGCAGAAGGACTCATCGATTTGATTTCGTCGAGCATTTGCTTCATTTCGGCTTGCTCGTCGTACAATTCTTGAGTGTTGTCGTTGCCGTAGAAGCCGCGAACTTTGGGATAAACGACTTGTTCTTCTGCGATCGCATGAGCATTAAGATCCTTGTAAAGCTGCCCAAAATATTCTTGGATCTTTTGCGGATCGTCCGTGGCGCTGATTTCGGTGAAAATGGTGTTGGTTTTGTTGTGGTCGAGTCGGATCAGATCGCGGATATCCATATCCTGCTTATCAGAAGTTTGGGTAACGGCACTACCAAATACACCTGATAAAGCGGCGATCGCATCTTGTACTCGTCCCCACAATCCTTGATCTGGATCTTTGCCAGCTAATTCGCGCACGCCCAAAACTTCGAGAATTCCTTTGAGTTGTTCTTGATGCGCGCGGTTTTCAAAGTTGACTGTATTTAATGGTGCGATCGCAACTGCCACATCTGCACCCACAACTTGAGCTACTTTGTGAATTAACAGTCCGGTCATTACCTGTTGGTGTTTCAACAATTCGTGCTGAAATGCCTTTTGGTAAAGCGTTAATTCAGACCCTGACATCATTTGCTCGAGTTTCTCTACCATCTTAGTAATGGTATCGCGGGGTTCTGCTTTGACGCCGTATTGCACCATGACGGTTTCTAAAACGCCCATGTTCTTGCGATCGTCTTCTAGCATATGCTGAAAGCGTTTGCGAATTTCTTCATCGCTGACGGTAGAAATCAGTTTTTGGTCGTTGGCAATTAGCAGGTTTTGCACTGTTTTCATGTCTGCTAATTCCATTGCGATCGCCATGCGCTTGGTGTCGTCAAGAGTTTGTACCATATGTTTTGTTCCTTACCGTTTTTAAGCCTTCTGAGTTGATATTCACACAGTCTTTAAACTCAATACATCTTTCTCTTGACGTAAAATCTTTTTGATGTTATTGACATCTATTCTCAACTTTCGCGTAGTTAAACGTAAAATGCGCGCTCTTGCTAGATCCGCGACTTGTTATACCAAACCCGCTTATTTTTCAGAGCGATCGCTTGCCTGAAACTTTTTTAAACGAACCGCCATAGACGCGCCTCTTCGCCAAGAAGAAGAGGAAGAAGATTATAAGGGCTTGCAGACCAAAGCCAGATTTGGTATTGTTGCAGATTGCTTTTAGCGTCAGGTACACCTTCGACAGCAGTGTGCGGGCACCCTTAAGGGTGCGCGCTTGACAAACGAAGCGATAACGCTTTCCCTCACAAGGGCTGCAAGCCGCTGTAGAGAAGTCGGGCATCTAGTATGCCCTCGCCTTAAAAAAACAATAACTCCTTGTTAGGAGTGCTAACAAGGAATAGTTATAGATAAAAAACCGGGCTTTTTACTAACCAAAAGACCCGGTTTTTTATCAATCAGATGACTACTTCATCGAAGCTGCCATTTTTTCCATGAACTGGGATTTAACTGTCTTGAATTCCGTAGCCATTTGCTTTTGCTGTTCGTCGCTGAAGTTGTCGCGAATCTTGGGGAACATTTCGTTTTCTTCCTGACGAACGTGATGCATTACAGCATCCATTAGCTGTTTAACTTGGTCTTTGAAGTTAGAGGAAGCGGGGCTGAGAGACTTAATTTGCTCCAGCATCTGCTTCATTTCGGCTTGCTCTTGATACAAGTCTTGGGTATCTTGATAATAAGGCCGCACTGCGGGATAAACTATTTGCTCTTCAGCTTCCGAGTGTGCGCTCAAATCTTTGTAAATTTGACCAAAGAATTCTTGAATTTTTTGCGGATCGTTAGTCGATTGGATCTCGCCAAACAAGGTATTTACCTTAGTGTGATCCATGCGAATCAGATCGCGGATGCTCATTTCGGTATCGGTGCGAGTAACAACGCTACCGGCGACGCCTGTAAAGGCTGCGATCGCATCTTGCACCCGTGCCCAAATGCCTTGATCTGGGTCTTTACCAGTCAGTTCGCGAACGCCCAAAATTTCCAGAATTCCCTTCAGTTGTTCTTGGTGAGCGCGGTTTTCAAAATTGATCGTATTTAACGGAGTAATTGCGGCTTCGATGTCAGCGCCAACAACTTGCGCTGCTTTGTGAATCAGCAAGCCTTTCATCACTTGACCGTGTTTGAGCAGTTCGTGCTGAACGAATTTTTCAAATAGAGTCAGTTCGGAACCTGACATCAATTTGCGAGTTTTTTCCACCATTTCTAAAGTGGTTTGTTTCGGCTGTCCCTTCACACCGTACTGCACAATTACGGTATCGAGAACGCCCATGTTTTTTTGGTCATCACGGTGCATATCCCGCAGGCGATCGCAAATTTCTTGATCTGCACATTGACCGATCAATGTTTGCTCGTTTTCAATTATCAGGTTTTGGATCGCTTTCATATCTTCTAAAGCGCCTGCGATCGCTAGACGCTTGGTGTCGTCAAGAGTCGATACCATGACTTGGTTCTCCTTTTGTTCTTCTTAAATCATGCAATAAGCACTATCAGGATAATGTCATGGCTTCTTCATCCATATCATCTCTCTTTTGACTGAATTCTCCCAGATTGATTAAAATTAATTAACCTTTATTTTGCAGTAAAAATTAGTAAGTTAAGGGCAATTATAAAATCTACAATCAATAGGATTATTTCGACAATCTACTTAGAGATAGAGAATCTGTGGTTATTGCTTCCGCCGTAAGACAGATACGAGAGAAAAAACTATATTTTAAAGTAAATCAAAAGCTGCTTATCCTCTTAGTAAAATATTGCCTTTAGGGTTAGCTATCCCCCTCAAGCGATTAGCTATTAGCCATTACCGATTACCAAGATAGAAAAATATGACGCGAACTCCAGATATCCCGCCCGTTATAGAAAGTGACGAAAGAGAATATCGCGACACGGGTATACCGAGTACAGTAGCGATCGCCGGACATCCGATCCATCCGGTTATTGTCACCCTACCAATCGCTTTTCTGGTGGCGCTACCGTTAACCGATATTGTTTACTGGTTAACGCAAGATACATTTTGGGCGCGCGCCTCTTTTTGGCTGGTATTAGCTGGGTTTGTCACCAGTATCGCCGCCGCCCTCACCGGACTAATGGACTTCTTGAAAATCGAACGAGTCCGCAAGCGCACCGCTGGGTGGGCACATATGTTTCTTAACGTGGCTGCAATGGCATTAACCCTGATCAATTTAATCTTGCGTTGGGGTAACGTCACCGGAGCAATTTTGCCCACAGGTATCATACTTTCTATCCTTGTCGCCACCATACTCGGTGCTTCGGGTTGGTACGGCGGCGAACTTGTATATCGCCATAAAATTGCCGTAATTGGCTACGGCAATCCTCACGAACCTTAATAATTTAGCGTTCTCCTCGACATAAATAATTTCACCTGTCCGAACCATAAGCTATACTCGGATGGGTGTTTTATTTTGGTTTAACTAAAATCTTGTTCCAAAAAGCAACAATTCGCCAGCTTACCATCTTCTGTTTGTTACTTTCGTTTGTATTCGGCTTGCTGACTAAGTTTTACACTGGGCCAGCGCAATTTTTGGTCAATAATTATGTCAGCAGCATTCCCTATGAAACTTGCTGGTGTTTGCTATTATTTTGGCTGATTCCCACTCGCAAAGCGGTGCAACAAATTCCTATTTGGGTTTTTATTGTCACCTGCATCCTAGAATTTTTGCAACTTTGGCATTCGCCGTTTTTAGAACTGCTGCGCTTTAACTTATTGGGCAAACTAATTTTGGGCAGTCAATTTGACCCTTGGGATTTTATTGCCTATGTTATAGGCAGCTTTCTGGGTTGGTTATGGTTGCGGCAAATTTGGCAGATCAGCTATGAAAAAACAAGTCAAGGTTAAACCAAATTCAAAACGTCAAAGTATCGAAGAACAACCAGATGGTAGCTTGAATGTACATTTAAAATCGCCGCCAGTGGATGGTAAAGCGAATGAAGAGCTAATTTCACTGTTGGCAGCAAAGTCTAACGTATCAAAAACAAAAGTTAGCATTAAGTCAGGTTTAGCGTCAAAAACTAAACTGATTGAAATCGATACAGATTCGTAGTTGCGGGGTTTTGACGTACTATTATTATTTAGCTATCAAACACCCGGATTATTCTCAACAAATTGAATCTCGATATCGGGAAGCGTTTCGACAAATTGCACTTTAAGATCGGGCAAAAAATCGACTATTTCCCATTCTCCGCAACGATTCGTTGAAGAAGTTACCATTTTTACCCTCAAATCCGGCGAGGTGGTAACGACTTTTACCTTTATGTCCTGCAAGCTTTCAACAAACCTAACTCGACCGTAAAGAGGTTTACCCTGGTAACTACAAGTAAATCTATTTACTAAATTGGTTGCGGGAAATACTGTTATTGTTGCTGAAAGTGTTAGCAGCAAAATACCGCAAAATAAAGCGATTTTAAGCCAAAGTTTCATAATTAAACCAATCAGAACGCCCGCATGTAGGGGCGCAGCATCTTTAAGTTATCTGTATCTAACAAGATAGCTGGGATGCCGTGCCCCTGCATCTATCAAGCACTTAAATTACAAGCTGTTTTCACCCACTCAGCTTCTGCTGGTTCTAGGGTAGGATTGAGCTTTTCTAAGATGGCTGAGTTATACTTTTCCAACCACTGCCGCTGTTTCTCAGACAGACGGTTTAAATCGATTAGTCGCCGCTCGAAAGGAACATAGGTAAGGGGTTCAAACCCATACCAAGGTGTTGTATTTGCATCTGATTGTTGCTCGGTTTCCGCCGATAAATCTTTGACTACGTATAGATTTTCAATCCGAATTCCACCCCAATTAGGTTGATAATAACCGGGTTCAATGCTAGTTACCATACCAGGTTCCAGGGTTTCACTTACGCGCTTGCTAATGCCATTTGGCCCTTCATGAACGTTTAAAAAAGCTCCCACACCGTGTCCGGTTCCGTGACCAAAGTCTAGTTTTTCCTGCCATAAAGTATAGCGAGTAATCCCATCTAATTGCGCTCCGGTTGTGCCTTTGGGAAACTGTTGCATCGCACAGTTAATGTGGGCTTTTAATACTTCGGTGTAGCGCAGAATTTGTTCTGGGGTTGGCTCGCCGATAATAATAGTTCTGGTGGCGTCTGTAGTGCCTCCTAAATACTGGGCACCGGAGTCTAGCAGGAAGAATTGACCTGGGGTGAGAATTTGCTCTGGGCTGGGGGTGCCGTAGTGGACAATAGAACTATTAGAACCTGTGGCGGCAATGGTGTTGAAACTCAAGCCACAGAAATTGGTTTCCTGTTGATAATTATGAGCGATCGCGCGCGCCACATCCAACTCGCTCAAGCTTTCGGAGCTTGCCAATTTTACCGAAATCCAGTTTAAGGTTCGCACTATAGCTCGACTTGCTTTCAAGTTTGCCGCCTGCATCTGCTCGATTTCTACCGCATTTTTCCGAGCTTTCATCGCTTCAATCGGATTGGCGGTTTCGACAACACGAACGCCTTCTAACAGGCTATAAGTTCCCATTGTCGTATGTTTGGTATCGATTAAAACTCGCAAGTCGTTTTGTAAAAGCAAAGCTTTTAAACTCTCTTCGTATTGTTCGTAGGGTAGTAAAGTCACTCCCTCCAAAGCAGCGCGAATTTCGTCGGAAATGCGTTCTAAATTGGTAAATAAAAACGCTGCATCCAATGTAATAACTGCATAAGCAATAAACACCGGATTATAAGGAATATCCCAACCCCGGAGGTTAAATAACCAGGCGATTTGGTCTAGTTTAGTAATGGGCAGGATATCGGTATTCGCCTTTTGCATCGCTTCCCGCAATTTGATTAGTTTCTGCGGGATTGTTTCCCCTGTCACTTCATCCGGCACTAGGAATACTTGGGAATCTCCCAACGCGGGTATTCGTTCCGACTCGCGCCAAGGACTTTGAAGGCGAATTTTATCCACCAAGTTTTCTAACAGGAACACCAGTTTAATTCCTACTGGCTCTAGTTGCTTTTGAAAGGTACGAAATTGTTCAACGGCGATGGTAAATGGATCGAATGCCAAACGGAAACCTGGTTTTGCTTGACCTAAAGTTTCTAAGGTTTCTACTAAAGTTTTGTGTTCTTCCAATCCCAACTTGGAGATTTGAATTAAAGATGAATCGACTTGTAATTCTGCCTGTTCGTGATAGCGAGAATCGACAAACAACCAAGCTCGATCTTGTCCCAATAGCATATCGCCAGCCGAGCCAGTAAAGCCACTTGCCCATTCCCGCCGTTGCAGTGCTTCCGGGAGATATTCGTTTAAATGTTCGTCAGCCGAGGGAATATAGTAGGCGTCTAGCTGATAGGTTGCCATCACCTCGCGCATGGCGGTTAACTTGGCTGAGATTGATGCTGCCTGGGTTTGAGGTTGCAAAAGGTCTAAAGATGTCATAGTGGGGATGGAGTTGTGGAACTTATGTCAGTTGTATGACATATTTTAGCGATCGCTGTCCTCTCCACACTGCAACTATTTTGCTTTTGATTTGTATAAAAAGGCGGAATCTATATCTTTTGGCATCACTATCGCTAATTTTGCCCCTTAATAGGCCAGAATCCCCGCACAATTGCGAGGACAGGCTTAAATCTATCAAGCAAGTAAAGCAAAACCTGAAGGCGAAAGGCAGCTTTATAATCCCTGAATCCACTCCCATTCCTGCTGCAACCCTTCTGCCAGAGACACTTTCGGCTCATAACCCAGAATTTTCCGCGCTTTCGACACATCTGCCGCCGTATGACGTGCATCTCCCATCGCTGCTTCTAGATAATTTTTGCGAATCGGACGTCCAACAATTTGTTCCATCGTGTCGATAATTTTCATTAATCCCACTCGACTGCCACCGCCAATATTAAAAATTTCTCCCACCGCTTCCGGCACTTTAGCAGCCGCTAAATTAGCAGCCACAACATCGCCGACAAAGGTGAAATCTCGCGTTTGCTGTCCATCCCCATAAATAGGAATTGGTTGATCTGCCAAAACCGACTTAAAAAACTTGTGAAACGCCATATCCGGACGTTGGCGAGGGCCGTAGACGCTAAAATACCTTAACGCAGTGAAAGGAACGTTGAAGTTTTTATAATACAACCAACACAAACGCTCAGCTGCCAGCTTGGTAATGCCATAAGGCGATACGGGCTGGGGACAAATAGATTCAGCAGTCGGTAAAGTTTCGGCATCGCCGTAGACAGAAGAAGTCGAAGCATAGACAAACCGCTTTAAGTGTTTGGCGTCCTTCGCTGCTTCCAGCATTATTTGGGTGGCGTTAATATTCCGTTCTGTATAAGCGCGGAAGCCATCGCCCCAGCTGGCACGGACTCCTGCTTGCGCCGCCAGGTGATAAACTACTTCCACGTCAGCCAACAGTGCCGCCCAATCGAGAGACTGGATATCTGCTTCGATTAATTTAAAATTAGGGCGATCTTCAAAGCTGGAAATATTCTTGCGTTTCAGGGTTGGGTCATAATAATCGTTGAACTGATCGACCCCGATCGCCTGTTCCCCTTGGTTTAGCAGGGCTTCGACCAAGTGAGAACCAATAAAACCGGCGACCCCTGTAACGATACTTTTAGCCATAAACTCTCTATACTTAAGGGCGGTATCTGGAGTGAAGAGTAACATTTTATCTTTAAAGATTCGATAGTTGGAGTGCGAAAATAACGTGAAGGTTTTGGTTGTTGGTAATGGGGGAAGGGAACACGCCCTGGCTTGGAAACTGCTACAATCCGAGCGAATTCAACAGGTGTTCTGCATTCCGGGCAATGGTGGTACGGCAATCATGGAGCGGTGTCAAAATCTCCCCCTGGGTATAGATGATTTTGAGGGAATGGCACGCTTTACCCGCGAAAATGGTATTTCCCTGGTGGTGGTAGGGCCAGAATTGCCTTTGTCTAGGGGTATTACAGATTATCTGCGATCGCAAAACATCCCCGTTTTTGGCCCGACGCGGGCGGGCGCTCAAATTGAAGCGAGTAAAGCTTGGGCAAAAGCTTTGATGCAAGAAGCTAAAATGCCGACGGCAAAAGCGGTGGTGTTTGCCGATGCCGCCTCGGCAAAAGCTTATGTCAAGGCTCAGGGTGCCCCAATCGTAATCAAAGCTGATGGTTTGGCGGCGGGGAAGGGTGTAACCGTGGCGCAAACCGTAGAGGAAGCTGTAGCCGCAGTTGAGGAGGTATTTAGCAATTCTTTCGGCATGGTGGTGATTGAAGAATGTTTGATGGGTGAAGAAGTCTCGGTTTTAGCTTTAACCGATGGGTTGACGATTCGCCCCTTGTTACCCGCCCAAGATCACAAGCGCATCGGGGAGGGAGATACCGGCCCAAATACCGGCGGTATGGGTGCTTACGCCCCTGCCCCGCTGTTGACTCCCGAGTTGATGGCACGGGTTGAAAAAGAAGTATTGCAAAATGCGATCGCCCATCTACAAAAACGCAAGATCGACTATCGCGGCGTCCTCTACGCCGGATTGATGATTACCCCCCAAGGCGAACCTAAAGTCCTCGAATTTAACTGTCGCTTTGGCGATCCGGAAACCCAAGCCATTCTACCTTTGCTCGAAACTCCCCTGGAAGAATTAATGCTGGCTTGTGTCGAACAAAGACTTGACAAAATGCCAGAAATATGTTGGAAATCGGGGACTTGCGTATCGGTGGTGATGGCGAGTGGGGGTTATCCGGGAGATTACGAAAAAGGGAAAGTTATTACCGGCATTGCAGAAGCCGAAGCCCAGGAAGCGATTGTGTTTCACGCCGGAACGCAATTGCGGGAAAACCAGATATTAACTGATGGTGGGCGAGTGCTGGGGGTGACAGCAATCGGCGAGAATTTTGAGCAAGCGATCGCCAAAGCCTACGCCGCCGTAAATTGTATCGATTTTGAAGGCAAGTACTACCGGCGCGATATTGGCTGGCGCGTTAGGTAAGAGAGCTGAGGGAGCTGAGGGAGCTGGGGGAGCTTTCTTGAGCTGGGGGAGCTGAGGGAGCTGGGGGAGCTGAGGAAGTAATTACTTCTACTTCCTTGTCCTCCTTGTCCTCCTTGTCCTCCTTGTCCTCCTTGTCCTCCTTGTCCTCCTTGTCTCCTCTGCCGCTTCGCTAACCTAATTATCGGGAATCTTTATCTATGGTTCCTTGCTGAATTTGTCCAAACTGGTAATGATTAATGTAAAAGCACAAATACCTGCTAGGGGCTATCGTGCTTAATTAAAAACCAAAACCCAAAGATTCCCCAAATGTTGGCTCTCCTGAAAACAATCCGAGAAGCGATCGCTCATTGGTGGTCTGAGTTTACCCTTCAGACAAGGCTAATGGCGGCGGCGACTTTAGTGGTTTCCCTATTCATGAGTGGCCTCACCTTCTGGGCAGTCAACTCAATTCAACAGGATGCGCGTCTCAACGATACTCGCTTCGGTCGCGATTTAGGTATTCTGCTGGCGACGAACGTTGCGCCTTTGATCGCAGAAAACGACCTGACTGACGTCGCTCGCTTTTCCCAACGCTTCTACGCCAGCACCTCCAGCGTGCGCTACATGCTCTACGCTGACAAAGAAGGAAAAATTTTCTTTGGCATTCCGTTTTCGGAATCGGAAGTGCAAACCTCGCTTACCCTAGAGCGTCGAATTCAGCTCCCAGCAGATTACCTTGCCAATGCTGAATTGCCAATGGTGCGGCAGCACCGCACCCCCGATGGCGAAGTCACCGATGTGTTTGTCCCCGTCTACCAAGAAGGGAAGTATTTGGGAATTCTGGCTATTGGGATCAATCCCAATCCCACCGTCGTCACTTCCTCAAACTTGACGCGGGATGTGACGATAGCCGTTTTTATCTCGATTTGGGCGATGGTGATTTTGGGCGGCGTGATTAACGCTCTTACCATCACCAGGCCGATTAAAGAACTGGTGACTGGAGTGAAAAATATCGCTACGGGGAACTTTAAGCAGCGCATAGACTTGCCCCACGGCGGCGAACTCGGCGAGTTAATTGAAAGCTTCAACGAAATGGCGGAAAAGCTAGAGCGTTATGAAGAGCAAAATATAGAAGAATTAACCGCAGAAAAAGCCAAACTGGAAACCCTAGTTTCGACGATTGCCGATGGCGCTGTGCTGCTCGATACTAACTTGCAAGTGATTTTAGTCAATACCACGGCAAGGCAGATGTTTGGCTGGGATGGCAACGATTTGGTAGGGTCAAATGTGCTGTATAGCCTGCCAGCGCCAGTTTCGGCAGAGTTGACGCGACCGTTGTATAAAATGACGACAGGGGAAGGCGATCGCGAAGCCGAATTCCGCATCACTCTTACCCACCCAACCAACCGCACCGTTCGCATTCTCCTCACTACCGTCCTCGACCAATACCGAGATAGCATCAAAGGCATTGCCATGACGGTACAAGATATTACCCGCGAAGTAGAATTAAACGAAGCCAAAAGTCAGTTTATTAGCAACGTTTCCCACGAACTGAGAACGCCGTTATTTAATATCAAATCTTTCATCGAAACGCTGCACGAGTATGGCGAAGACCTCAACGAAGACCAAAGGCGGGACTTTCTCCAAACAGCCAATCGCGAAACAGATCGTCTCACTCGCCTCGTCAACGACGTGCTAGATTTATCGCGACTGGAAACTTCCTGCCGAATTTATCATTTTGATGGATTAGATATCGCGCAAATTGTCGATCAAACTCTCAGAACTTATCAGCTGAATGCCAAAGATCAAGGGATTGAGTTGATTCAAGAAGTTGACTCTAACTTGCCCCTGGTTTTGGGTAACTACGATCTATTGCTGCAAGTACTGACAAATTTAGTTGGCAATGCAATTAAGTTTACCGAAGCAGGCGGAAGAGTAGCAATTCGGGCTTATACCGTCGAACCAAAAATCGGGCCGGTACGCCTGGAAGTTTCGGATACGGGTATTGGCATCGCGCCAGAAGATCAACAGGCAATTTTCGATCGCTTTTTCCGGGTAGAAAACCGGGTTCATACTAAGGAAGGAACTGGACTAGGACTTTCAATTGTGAGAAATATCATCGATAAACATCACACTCAAATTCGCCTAGTCAGCGAAGTGGGCGTGGGTACAACTTTCTGGTTTGACCTGGCAGTTTTTCAAGAAAAAGCGGCCCACCTAGATAAATCAACAGATCTAGATGTAACGCCTACAATTGAAACCCATTCATCTACGGTGAGCGTGCTTTCGGCTACCGCAATAAAGCCACAATAAAACTGAAACCGATCAGACCTAAAAGCACAAACCAGATTGTGTTGCGCCGCAACCACAGCCTCATCGACGGACGCGAGTTTTGCTGTTGTTTTTGATACAAGTCTTTTAAAGCTCGGTCTTGGTAAAGCGTACATTCCTTAGCATAGGGGCGCTTGGGAAAAGTACAGCTATCGTCTTCGTGATAGGTGCAAGTATCGCATAAAGATGCTTCCCCAGTCGCGCGATGTACGGGAATGCCGGGATGACCGTAGGCTTTCAGCACCGCGCGGCAGTGAGGACATTCGACTGCTTGGGGTTTGACGGGTTGGTGACAGCGGGGACAATTTGGCATTGATTGAGGGTATTTTGAGGAGCGATCGCACTTACACCAGATTGCTTTACCTATGAGGTACAGCCTTTTGGCTTCGTTTGTATAGCGGCACCCTTAAGGGTGCCGCTATACAAACAAAGGTATACCTTGATTTTTATGACTGCAATCTGCGCTATTTCTAGGGTGCATTATGGCTAGAGCCTAACGCACCCTGCAACAGTTTAAACGAGGGTAAAGCGATCGCTGGTGAGGGTATTGGCTTGTACTCCCAAAACGGTAGCTAAGAGTTCGTTGTTGTTTTGCCACAGAATCAAAGTATTGGCGGCGTTATTGCCGGTGCCTTGGACAATTTTCAGCTGAGCGAAGGTGAGAGAGTTGGTTAAGAGCAAGCGATCGCTCTCCATCATAAAGTTGAAGATAACATCCGCACCCGCCCCAGTCACCAGTGCGAATCGATCTTCACCGCTACCGCCATAAAGACTATCCAATCCCGCACCGCCAAACAGCAGATCGTCACCTTCTCCACCTTCGACTATATCGTCGCCAGCACCACCGTTAAGCGAGTCATTTCCGACATTCCCTGAAATAGAATCATCTCCTCCTTGCCCAATCAAGGTATCGTTACCTTCTCCACCAGCGAGTAAGTCAATGCCGTCGCCGCCATCCAGGTAATCGTCGCCAGCTTGACCGTAAAGTTGGTCGTTGTTATTGCCACCAAACAAGGTGTCTTTACCATCCCCGCCTTCGAGATAGTCATCGCTAGCGCCAGCATTAAGGCTATCATTACCAGCTTGACCGTAGAGTTGATCGCGACCATCTCCGCCGGTTAAAGAGTCATCGCCCTCCCCGCCTTCGAGGTAGTCGTCACCCACTCCACCATCGATGATGTCATTACCAACTTGACCATAAAGTTGGTCGTTGGCATTGCCGCCGGAGAGCGAGTCATCGCCGCTACCGCCTTCGAGGTAGTCATTGCCGCGATCGCCTGCCAGGGTATCGTTTCCCGCTTGACCGAACAATTGGTCGTTGCCATCGCCGCCCGATAATTGGTCGTTAGCGTCGCCGCCATCGAGGTAATCATTCCCCGCTTGCCCAAATAAAGTATCGGCATCAGCACCGCCATCCAGGTAGTCATTGCCGTCGCCGCCCACGAGAGAATCATTACCAGTGCGACCATACAATTCGTCGTCGCCAGTACCGCCATCGAGGGAGTCGTTGCCAGCAGCGCCTTCGAGGGAGTCTCGTCCGGCACTGCCGTAAATTTCGTCATTCCCGGCGTCGCCCGTTAGCAGGTCATCGCCATTGCCGCCTACGAGGGAGTCGTTGCCATCGCCACCCGTAAGCGAGTCGTCGCCATTGTTACCAAACAGCGTATCGTCACCCGCTTGCCCGGAAAGCGTATCGCCATCGTTGCCGCCATCGAGGAAATCGTTGCCCGTACCGCCAAACAGGGTGTCGTTGCCAATTTGACCGAAAAGTCGATCGTCGCCCGCATTGCCGTTTAGCAGGTCGTCGCCCTTACCGCCGTCAAGCAAGTCGTTGCCGTTGCCGCCATCGAGGGTGTCATTCCCAATTTGACCGTAGAGTCGGTCATCGTCGTCGCCGCCATCGAGGGAGTCGTTGCCGTTGCCGCCTTCTAGCAGGTCTACTCCCGCTTGCCCTAAGAGAAGGTCATCGTCGTCGCCGCCGTTGAGTTGGTCGTTGCCGTCGCCGCCTTCTAACGTGTCGCTACCCGCTTGACCATCTAGGCGATCGTTGTCCTCGCCGCCCAACATCAGGTCGTTGCCAGCACCGCCATCGAGGTTATCATTACCAGCGCTGCCATCGAGGGTATCGTTGCCTATTTGACCGTAGAGATAATCGTTGCCATCGTTGCCGACTAACGAGTCATCGCCGTCGCCGCCTTCGAGGTAGTCGTTGCCGGTGCCGCCATCAAGGATATCGTTGCCGAGTTGACCGTAAAGTTGGTCGTTGCCGCCGCTACCAGCGAGAGAGTCATCGCCGTCGCCGCCTTCGAGGTAGTCGTTGCCTTCGCCACCATCAAGGGTGTCAGTACCTTGGTCGCCGTAGAGTTGGTCGTTATCGGTGCCGCCGTTGAGATAGTCGTTACCGTCGCCGCCGGTGATGTAGTCAATTCCCGCCTCACCTGCTAGCGAGTCATTGCCAGCAGAACCGATAATGCGATCGCGTCCTTCTCCTCCTTCGACAGTATCATCCCCAGCACCGCTATCGATAAAATCGTTGCCGCCTAACCCATCGATAAAATTATTGCCATCATCGCCAATTAAAGTATCGATGAATTCCGAACCAATCAGGTTTTCAATTAATGTCAGAATATCGCCGTTGGCATCTCCTGCCCAACCTTTACCGAGTTTCAAACTAACAGCAACGCCGGTTTCTGAATTGAAATAGGAAGCCGTATCGTTACCAGTGCCGCCATCAAGGGTATCTGCCCCTTTTCCGCCCACAATCAAGTCATCGCCTGCTTCTGCCGAGATGATATCGTTGCCGTTTTCCCCATAAAGCGAATCGTTTCCATCTCTGGCGGCAATCGTATCGTTGCCATCGCCAGCGGTAATAATATTCGCTTTGGCATCGCCAGTAACGTCGTCGTTGAAAGCAGAACCGATGACATTTTCAACGTTAAAGATTTGGTCGTTATTGCCAAAACCATCTTGAGCAAAGTTCTGTTCTAAATTGACAATAACGCTACTTGGATCGCGACGATAGCTGACAGTATCAGTATCTTCACCACCATCGATCGTATCGTTGCCTGCATTGCCAATTAGCAGGTCATTTTTGGCTAACCCTTTGATTTGGTTATCAAGGCTATTACCGATGAGAATATCATCAAATTCAGAACCGATGATATTTTCCAGACTCTTGAGAGAATCTGTATCGCCAAAACCATCTAAAGCAGCACCTGAATTGATAGTAAAAGTGGGTTCGAGGTCGGTGGAATCTTTAGCAGTGTTGTTGAAACTTTGGGTTTCATCGATATTTACAACGACACCTTTGGGTGAATTTTCGTAGCTGACGGTATCGATATCGACGCCACCATCAATTAGGTCATTGCCAGCTTCTCCCATGAGGAAATCATTGCCTAATTCGCCGTAGATCTTGTCATTACCGCCAAGACCTTTGATGGTATCGTTACCAGCACCGCCGGTGATGATATTGATGTTATTGTCGCCGATAATGCTGTCAGCGAATTCAGAACCGACTACGTTTTCGATGTTTGCGATCGCATCCTTACTCCCCCAACCATCAGTCGCCTCACCAGTTTGGAGATTAACGGTAACACTAGCTAAGTCACGGCGATAGCTGAGAACATCAGTGCCTTCACCACCGTCGAGGCTGTCATTTCCAGCATTACCAATTAATAAATCGTTGCCTGCTAATGCTTCGATGCGGTTGTCACTGCTGTTGCCAATTAAAACATCATTAAATCCTGAGCCTATAATATTTTCTAGGCTACCAGAGATAACAACGTCTTTCTGACCAATAATTTCTTCCTTCTCGTTAAGGATATATTCTACAGTGGTGAACTTAAACGAATCTGTCGTACCAAAGCCATCTAAAGCCGTGCCTGCTTCAATCAAGAAATCAGGTTCCAGTCCATTAACTTCGTTAAAATCTTGATAACTGTTGTCTTCATCAAGATTCACGACAACATTATTGGTAGAGTTTTGGTAACTTACAGTATCAATATCATTACCACCGCTAATTTTATCGTTACCTACTTCTCCAATTAGCAAGTCATTGCCTGCATCTCCATACAATTCGTCGTTTCCAGCATCACCTCTTAAGGTATCAGCATCATCACCACCGCTGAGAATGTCGTTGCTTAAACCACCGTAGAGTTCATCTTCACCCGCTTCACCAAAGAGAATATCGTTGCCTTTTTCAGAACCAGCGTCAGCGTATAGCTTGTCATTACCTTGACCGCCAATAATTAGATCGCTGCCAGTATTTCCATGTAAGATGTCATTATCTTCTCCACCTTCAAGTAGGTCATTATCTTCTCCACCTTCAAGAGTGTCATTACCATCTCTACCTTCAAGTTTGTCAGCTCCTTTGTCACCTTTAAGTAAGTCATTAGCATTGCCGCCTTGAAGTTGGTCGTTCCCATTACCCCCAGAAAACTCTACTGCTATAGCGATGTTTTCAACTTCTATAACATCATTGTTTTCTCCGGCATCAGCGTAGATTTTATTAACACCTTGATATTCTTGCTTGTAATTGAAAGCAATTACCTTCACGGTTTCATTACTGCTTGCCCCAGTTCCTTGAAGCTTAAATGTTTCGGCTTCATCAACCGTATTAAGGAATAACCGCTTGTTGGCACGTAGCCCCATGTTTAGCCACAAATCTGGGTTTTGGGTTGGCTTTCCGTCCTTTTCTGGGCCATCATTGGCAAGGATAGGTTGCCCATTAGGACAAGTATTTAGTTTGAATTCTGCTAGTGGTTGTCTGCCAAATGTTTTTTTCCATTCTTTGAATAAAAGTCGCGCTTTAGCTTCAAGAAAAGCCTCCATTTTACCACCAATCTCGAATAGGCAACCAATCCGATCTCTTTTAATCAGATCTGCAATATAAGCACCTCGGACTTTACCATCGCTTTGTCCTAGATCAGACCCTTTTTCACCTTCATCTTCGAGATCGGCATACATAGAGGCTGAAATGCCGCCTCCTACATAAGCGCCAGCAATACCAATGCTACCACCACCAAAAGCTTTGATAGTGCCTGTAAGTGTAGCTTCAGGATTATCTTTGGTGCCAACTCGATTATCGTCTATATAAAATCCATTGAAAATTGTATCAGTTTCGTTGGATTTGAAACCTGTTTCTTTCCACTGATAAAGCCCTTTGGTATCAAATCCAAAACCAAGATTAATTTCTGCGTTAATCCCGCCCTCAAGTTGACCTACTATAGGGCCAACAATACTGATATCACCAGTGCTAATATTAGCTCCGAACTTTAAACTTGGTAATTGATACTTGAACAAGTCAGCTTCTTTACCCAATAATAAATTTATTGCGGCTGTTGGATTCTTTAAGAGCGGGAATGATAAACCCTCCGCATTAGGAAGCCAGTCTAAAGTTCCTTGATAGTCACTGCCTTGCGGATTTGCTTTACTGATGTTATCGGTACTGCGAAAATCAAAATCGCTGAGATTGACGCTGCCAAAATTAATGTTAGAGCCATTCGTCAAGTTGGATAAAGTGTCAATAACTTTCAGCGCGTTACTGAAAGTAGTTACTGTTTCAACTCCTACTGCTTTATTTTGACCGCCAAATAATTTTTGAGCTTTCTCAGCAATAGTTAGTAGGGTAATCTTTTGTCCTGTAAGTTTTGATAAAAACCCTATTTCCGTTTCCAGAGCATCGGTAATAGGCTTTATTGCTTCAGTAATTGGTTTGACTTTGCTCATTACTGGTTTAAGAAAGCCGTCAACAAACGAATCAGCATAAACAGTTGTGTTATCAAAACTGACTATGGGTGCAGAGGCATTCTGATTACTCAAGTTCCACTTCAAGATAAAATCAGTACCAATTTTCGGTATGATTGCTGCGTCAGGAATGCTAGAGAGAAAATTAAGTTTAACATCGGCAGAACCTTGCGGTGTAATAGCCAGGTTACTTAATTCATCAACTGTCAACCGATTGTCGTTACCGTCATCTAAGTTGATGTCAAAGTTAAGTCGGCTGCCTATATCTTTTGCTTCAACTTGGAGAAATCCGAGGGTAGCTGTTGCCTTTGGTAGGGAAGGTGTTAACGCTATAGAAAGGTCTTTTTCAGGAGACGTATTAAAGAAAAAGTTGCCAGAGTTGGTGTCAACACCAAAACCAAAATCGAAGGTATAGTCGAGTTCGACTGCTGCTTTCGCGTCGTTACTAAGTTTCAACCCAAGTTGTGGCAACCCAATTTCAGACGGAAGCGATATGTTATTAAGATCCTTTTTCTCACCTAAGTCGAAGTCAAATTTAACTACCGATCCTTCTTTGCTTAATACAATATCTTCCTTGGTAATATCATTACCAGCATCTTTGGAGTCTTTCAGCAATTTTAAGCCGCTTTCAGTTGGCCCCAAAATTTCAAACAAAGCCTCTTGTAT
>ERZ1066117.890-NODE-890-length-17948-cov-16.623540_pt1 | contig 17948 bp, 17 predicted proteins | sample MGYA00382764_ERZ1066117 | MGnify/ENA primary metagenome ERZ1066117 (study PRJEB33369, sample SAMEA5778347) | biofilm metagenome | biome: Industrial cooling water; feature: Water cooling tower basin; material: Biofilm | place: United Arab Emirates | collected...
CAGTTAGCTGCTCGACGGTTGCGTATGCTTTGAACTCTAGTACAATCATACTCTTGTGTTAGCATAGTCCACATAAAGCCGTCCTAAACGATGGGGTTTTAGACCCAAATCTCTGATAAAACCTTGAGAATAAATCAACATACCCAGTATATTATCGTAAATCCTAAAAGGATTTTTAATGTGCTACTGAGGCTACTCAAACCAGTTGTAGCATTTGAGGCTTGGGTAGTGGTTTATCTTCTTGCTCATACCAGATTATTAGTGATTCAATTAATTCATATCCATTTCTGGCTGCTTCTTCATAGGTTGCACCATCGGTAGAGGGTTGCCGCAATTCAGTGAAGTCCGGTAACGAAACTACATAGCAACGATCTTGCTCCGACCATTGAATCAACATCTGGTATTTTGACTCAATCATCCTTCAATCTCCTTAGTTCTTCCAGTGCTTCCTTAATCTGTTTTTCCAAGTATAGCGGTGCATCTGCCCCATCTTTACGGGCAATAATGATAGGCTGTTTAAGTTGTGGATGTTCCCATTTGCTATGACTACCTTTACCTGGCTTGAATGTAAATCCGGCTTGCAGGAGTAAGGATTTTAGCTCTCGGATTTTCTGGGGCATGGGTATAGATAATTCTGCACTGCTGAAGATTCTGACCACAACACTTCTGATTCAAACGGAAAGCTATCCCCTTAAGATTAATTTACCAGCGATCTCCCCAATGAGCAACGAGCAATTCTATCAATTCTGTTTAGCTAAACGTGATTTAAGAATTGAGCGAACTGCCAGTGGAGAGGTTGTGATTATGCCCCCTGCGTTTTTTGGTACTGGCAATCGCAACTTTAATATTGCAGTACAGTTGGGCTGATTTTGTGATTGAATTACCCTCCTCCAGCGATATGATCTCCAATTTGCAGGGCAAGATGAAAGAGTATATGGCTCATCCCTAGGCTGGGTGATTGACCGCAAAAATAGCACGGTTTCTATATATCTTCCCAATCAGGACCCGGAAGTTTTGGCAAATCCTGAAACGGTAAGTGGTGATCCTGAGTTACCAGGCTTTATTCTGCGGTTGGCAAAAATCTGGTAATTCCTGGTTAGGGTTTCAGCACAACTTTGATGCAGTTATCGCGCTTGTGTTTGAAAATTTCGTAAGCGTGGGGTGCTTCCTCTAGGGGCAGGCGATGGGTGATCACAAAGGTGGGATCAATTTCACCGTTCTGGATCCGCTCCAGCAGGGGTTGGAAATAACGCTGGACATGGGTTTGGCCCATTTTGAAGGTGAGACCCTTATTAAAGGCTGCTCCCATCGGGATTTTATCCAGAAAGCCCCCGTATACGCCTGGGATCGAAACATGTCCGCCTTTGCGACAGGCGACGATGACTTGACGGAATGCAGTGGGGCGATCCGTTTCTAGTCTCACCGCCTGTTTCACCTGGTCATAGAACGCCATGGCATCCGTTCCGTGGGCTTCCATCCCGACCGCATCAATGCAGGCATCGGGCCCCCGACCCCCAGTCATTTCCTTTAAGGCTTCACCTACGTCAACCTCTTCATAGTTGAGCACTTCAGCACAGCCCTGCTCTCGAGCCATGTGTAACCGCTCTGGTATCCGATCGATCGCAATCACCCGTTCGGCTCCAAACATATAGGCGCTGCGGATAGCAAACTGTCCAACTGGCCCACAGCCCCAGACTGCCACAATATCGCCGGGTTGGATATGGCAATTTTCGGCAGCCATATAGCCCGTTGGAAAAATATCTGTTAGAAACAGTACCTGTTCATCGCTCAAACCATCCGGAATTTTAAGCAGACCAACATCAGCGAAGGGAACCCGAGCATATTCCGCTTGACCACCCGCATAGCCCCCCAGCATATGGGAGTAACCGAACAGTCCAGAAGGAGAATAGCCCATTAGGGCTTCAGCCATGTAGGCATTGGGGTTGGAGTTATCACACAAGGACCAGAGTTGGCGCTGACAGAAGAAACAATTACCGCAGGAGATCGTAAAAGGAACAACGACGCGATCGCCGACCTGAATATTGGTAACCGCACTGCCCAGTTCGACCACTTCGCCCATAAATTCATGGCCGAGAATATCCCCAGATTTCATGGTGGGAATGTAGCCATCGTAGAGGTGGAGATCTGAGCCACAAATGGCCGTGGAGGTAATTTTAATAATCGCGTCACGGGGATTGAGAATTTTGGGGTCGGGAACATGATCTACCCGTACATCATTGGCTCCATGCCAGCAAACTGCTTTCATTGTCTTGCCTTTTTTAGTTTGAGCTGTTATCTAATGTCTTGTGATCTAATTTCTGCTTGTACTGATTCAGGAGGCTTGATCGTAATAGCCGGAATCCCCTTTGACGGATTTAACCGTTTCATTCACATTCGATTTCGCATCCTCAATCAAATCTTTGGTGCCGGGGTAGAGGGGTTCGTCCAGGTTCAATTTTTCCTTCACGTTTTCAGCAATCTTACTGAAGCCACTCTCTGATTCTCTGGCTGGATTAGTGCCCCGCTCTTCACCTCTACCCACCAGGGGACGGCCACCCTGATCAATCAGCGTGGAATGATCCGTTAAATCTTCACTGGCGGGAATGGCCAGGGCGATCGGAGATAGCCGTAGATACAATCCGAAGAACAGAATAAGTACCAGTAATCCGCTCAGGATTAAATGTTTGATTTGCTTGAGTAAAGATTCGATCAGTAACATAGATTTAAGGTTGTAAAAGAACTTTGATACAGTTGTCCTGTTTGTGTTTGAAAATTTCGTAGCCGTGGGCAGCTTGTTCCAGGGGCAAATGGTGGCTGAAGACTGGGGCAGGATCAATCTCGTTGTTCATGACTTTTTCCAGCAGCATTGGCATATATTTCTGGCCATGCATCTGCCCCATCCGCAGGGTTAAGCCTTTGTTAAACGCCGCACCAAAGGGCATTTTGTCAACAAAACCCCCATAAACGCCCATGATGGACAGGGTTCCGCCCTTACGACAGGCCACCATCATCTGGCGCAGGACCGAGGGGCGATCGGTTTCTAGCCGCACCTTCTGTTTGGCTTCATCGTAGAATCCCTGCAGTCCTATCCCATGGGCTTCCAATCCCACCGCATCAATACAGGCATCGGGGCCCATTCCCCCTGTCATTTCTTTCAAAGCTTCGCCTGCATCCACCGCTTCATAGTTGATTACTTCAGCCTGACCAAAGTCCTGGGCCATGCGTAATCGCTCTGGCACTCGATCGATCCCAATCACCTTGGCGGCTCCCAGCATGTAGGCACTGCGCATGGCAAACAAGCCCACGGGCCCACAGCCCCAAACCGCCACCGTATCTCCGGGCTGGATATCACACAGATCGGCTCCCATATAACCTGTGGGGAAAGCATCAGAAATCGGCAAAATTTTCTCATCTGGAATTCCCGCCGGCACTTTTACAGCCCCATGATCGGCAAAGGGAATCCGCACGTACTCGGCATGGGCCCCGGCATACCCACCAAAGGCATGGGAATAGCCAAAGATGCCCGCCGTCCCAAAGCCATAAACCTGTTCCTGCATCCAGGCATTCGGGTTGGAGTTATCGCATAAAGACCACTGTTGTTGTTGGCAATAAAAGCACTGGCCACAGCCAATAATCGATGAAACAACGACGCGATCGCCCACCCGCAGCTTTTTCACTTCACTGCCCACGTCCACAATTTCACCCATGAACTCATGCCCAATAATGTCACCGGGTTGGACCGTGGGAATATAGCCATCGTAAATATGTAAATCTGAACCACAAATCGTTGCCGAAGTGACTTTGAGAATTGCATCACGGGGATTGAGAATTTGAGGGTCGGGAACCGTTTCTACCCGCACATGATTGGCTCCATGCCAGCAAACAGCTTTCATCTGGCCTCCTTCCTCAGCAGCGTTGTAGGTAGTGTGAAATGGGAAAATTACTTTTCAGCCTAAGCTGGAACGGTTGTAGCTCTCGTCACTCTGGAGCGATAGTCCCGGCTCCCCCCCAGGTAGAGATTGATCGCAACGGTCATCCTCTGACTTTCCACCAGGCAGTTAAACTGTTGGTGCAAGAATAATTGGGGCATAATCCAGGAGTGGAGATGCATAGAGGCGAGGATGAGCGTTTAATCCGCCGGGCGATCGAATTGGGCCGTATGGCTGCTCTGGACCTCTGTACGGGTAGTCCCTTCGTTTGCGTCATTGCCAAAGATGGAGAAATTATTGCCGAGGGCTACAACAGAGTGGTGGCAGAAAATGACCCCACCTGGTATGGCGAAATGGAGGCGATCCGGCAGGCCGCTAAACAGTTGCAAATCTTTGACCTGAGCGGTTGTGTTCTGTATACCAGTGCGGAACCCTGCCCAATGTGTGCGGCCGCTTGCTGGTGGGCCCGCCTGGATCGAATTGTCTATGCCTCGCGGGTGGAGGATGCCCTCAAATATGGTGGGTTTGACGATCGGGAAATTTACCTAGATTTGCAAAAACCTATTCAGGAACGCAAAATTCCCCACCAGGAACTTTTACGCGATGTGCGCTCAAAATCTGGCAACTTTATCAGGCAAAACCTGAGCGGGTCCCGTATTGAGCGTTTAAGCTTGAGCGTTAAGTTTTAAGCAACGGCTTGCTAACGACAGGTGGGCTGCCCTTCTGTTGTGGCAATTTCACCCGTTTCCATCAGCATTTTGAACCGCCGCAGTTCATCGCCAATTTGTTGTTCTGGCTCTTCCCCAAACAGTTTGGCGATCGCTGCTGCCAGGGCCCCACCGGGGATGTTGTACTCCAGCACCACCTTCACTTCCGTCCCCCGATCGCCAGGGGCAGGTTGAAAGCGGACAAACCCGGAGTTTTCCACATCGGCCCCCTCCACCGAAGCCCAGGCAATCAGATGGTTGGGTTGATCGTTGACGATATCGGCATCCCATTCCACTTTCTGGCCCATCGGTGCTTTGGTCACCCAATGGGAACGGCGGGCATCGATTACCTGAACCGATTGCAGGTGTTTCATAAACCGGGGCAGATTCTCAAAGTTATGCCAGAAGTTATAAAGCTCTTCGGCGGACTTGTTGATCGTTACGGTCTTTTCCACTTTGATCGTTTTATCCAGACCAACCGCTTCTCCCACCCGATCTTTCAAACTTTGATGGGCAGTAGCTCCGTGGTAAGCCAGCGTGCCCCCGGCGATCGCCATCAGAATGCCCCGCAGAGATCGTTGTTGTAAGCCCATCAGCACCATGGCACTCCCACCAATAATGGAAGACCATTTTTCTGTGTCAGACAGGTTTGCTGCAGGGGAGGGGGTCGAGATGGCTGGGTTTGGGGTCAGGTTTGTGGATTCGCTTTCCATGGTGTTTCTCTTCAGACTCTCTATAAAACAACAACTACCCCGTCACGGCGGGACGACTGGTGGGCTGGGGGGGGCGAATTTCTTCCATCCGTTCCCGATAGAGGTCAGCGATGCTTTGCTCATCCCTGGCCAGGGTGACTTCCATCTGGTCAAAAATGTCAGCGGTTACCGGCTCCGTTACCTTGTTACGCAAATTGTAGGTATCTACCACTCCGGTTTGCAGGTCTCCTAAGGCCCGGCGCAGAATATCCACATCCTGCTGGCGAGTCTGGAACCAGTTTCTCAGATTAGCCATGGCCACCCCAGCCGTGACCTGCAGCGAAGGAGTTTCACCTAACTGACCCAGACGGGATTCCAGCACTTGCAGGTGGCGTTGTTTGTTGGCACAAATGCTCTGAAAAACATCCCGCGTGGATTCATCCACCGCATTGCCCGCATAGTGCTCAAACACTTCCAGCCCATAGCGTTCCCCGGCGATCGCCGTATTTAGGGCATTGACAACATCACTTTTGCGATCGCCCCCCCAGGCTTCAGAGAGGAGTAGCCAGTTAGCTTGTAAATCTGCGACTTCCGGTAAGGCCAGTTCAGGAATGCGTAAGCCCAGGTATTGCAGAATGGCCGTCGTGAACATGGGTAAATCACCGGGGCGGCGGGAGGTGATCAAATTGTCTGCCACCACCAGCGGCTCATCGACAAAGTTGGCCCCGGCATTTTGCATATCTTTGCGAATCGAGCGAAAACCCGTTGCTCTGATCCCTGACAGTAAATCGCCTTCAATCAACACCTGGGGACCATGACAGACGGCGGCCACCAGAATCCCCAGCCCAAAGGCATCCTGGACAAACCGTACCGTTTTCATATTCGTCCGCATGCGATCGGGAGCCATTCCACCGGGAATAACCACAGCATCAAAATCACTGGCAAAGGATTCCGTGGTGGTGGCATCGGCTTTAATGGAAAGTTTGCCCTGCTTGCCTTTATATTCTTCATTCACCCGAGAACCCAGGACAACCACCTGTGCTCCGGCTTGCTTCAGGGCATTGTAGGGAATTTGGAACTCGGCATCTTCCACGTTCTGTTCAATCAGGATAGCCACCCGTGGCTGTTGAGATTGATCCTGCGTAGGCATTGAAAGACCTCCTGCTCTAGGACTGCGATCAAATTACGGTGGGGCTGGGAATAGGTCGGTTAACGGGCTGCTTATGCCACACTTCAGCCTATGTCGCTAGCTTCCGTGCTCTCGTCATGCTGGAGGGATAGCCCTGATCGCCCCCCAGGTAGATTTGGCAAAGTCAAGGATGCAGGGGTTAACTTTGCTGAGAAGTTCCCACCAGACCCGCTGTCAGTGCAACCAGGCCCGCTGCCACAGTGCCCCATTTCACCGGGGGATGGCGATCGAACCAATCTGACACACTTGGTACGGTTAACTTACTGAAATCCCCTCTCACCCGGTTGTCTTCCGTCATTGGGGTATAGAGATTATTGGGGTCATCCTCAGCTTTGGGTTCATTCGTGCGCTGACCCGTAAAGCCAATCAGGAGCAACAGTTGATCCACCAGGGCGGGAGAGAGTCGCTGCAGGACATCCAGCACTTTACCGACATCGCCGACGACAAAATCTCGGGTCGGGTGTTCCGCCGCATAGAGAATAGCTTCAACCACCAGTTCCGGCTGATAGTAGGGGGGAATGCCCGTCGGTTTTACTCCCAGTTTGGTCTTGCCGTGGTTATAGAAGGGGGTATTGATCACCGCTGGTTTAACGCTGGTTACACTGATCGGGGTCTGCTCGTGCATCAGTTCCACCCGTAAGGCTTCCAGAAATCCCTCAACGCCGTGCTTGGCCGTCCCATAGGGGGATTGCAGGGGTAAAGCCCGTATCCCTTCTACCGAAGAGACATGGATCAACGCCCCGCCGCCGGATTGTTTCAGCAGGGGGACCGCCACCATTGCGCCATACACCTGCCCCATTAAGCTCACCTCGATCACCCGCTTAAATTCGTCCGGGGTAATGGTTTCAAAGGGGGCAAACATGCCTGTGGCTGCGGCGTGAACCCAGGTATCAAGTCGTCCATAGTGGGCCACGGTTCGATTGGCGATCGCCTGCACCTGCTGAAAATCAGCCACATCCGCCACTACTGCAATGGCTTCTCCCCCCTGCTGACGGATTTCCTCCACCAGAGAGTCCAGTCCCGGTTGACTGCGGGCGGCCACCACGACTTTGGCTCCCTTTTTAGCAAATCGATAGGCCGCTTCCCGTCCAATCCCACTGGAAGCCCCGACGATCGTCACCACCTGTTGTTCAATTGGCTTTAGTTGCATAGCTTCTGTTCACATCCCTGAGGATTGCAATAGCTGACCCTCTCCGACTGTAATCAGAACCATCCGATCAAACCGTCTGTTTGAGGGTGTAGCTATGGCTCAGCCTTCCTACAGATCAGTGGTTTCATGTATTGATATTGGCCAGGTGGACGATTTCTAAGGAATCCGATCGAGCTAGAGCAAATCTGGATCAATGTTCAGTTGCCGGAGTTTAGCGGCCAGCCGTTCCGCCCGTTGTCGTTCTGCCTCTGTCCGTTGTCGCTCTGCCTCTGCCCGTTGTCGTTCCTGTTCAAGTTCGGCTTGCTGACGATCTCGCTGCTGACGAATCAGATCTTCCACCAGGGGAGGCGCGAGAATAAGGTTCACAGGTAAGTGCAGATTGGGGAGCAGGGAGGATCGCAGCATTTCCCCGGGTTTGAACTCTGTTTGCTCGTAACCATAGAGTCCATCAGGATGGCTGCAAACGCAAATCTGCTGCCGAGTTGGGTCAACAATCCAGTATTCGGGAATATCAATTAGGGCGTATTCACTCCGCTTGCGGATGTAGTCTTCTCGCCAGTTCTCACTCGTTACTTCTATAACCAGGTGGGGGATTTCACCGAAATTTAAGACACCGGCACCCGACCGCAGTTGAATTCCCTCCCAGAGAGATTGACTACAGAGCAAAACATCGGGAATACGAGCAGAATTATCCTCTGTTCTTACCCCTACCGTTTCCTTAGCAACCCAATCTAACCCCTCGGTGACCACAAGCTGTTGCAGGACATAAACAAGATACTGACAAATGCTGGTGTGCAGCAGAGTAGGGGTGGGCATCGGAATTAACTGACCCCGGAATAGCTCGTACATAACATCCGGTTTCCCCTGGAAGACCAGGTATTCCTCAAAGCTGAGGCTGGATGTTTGCGGATCGGGAATGGTTTGAACCATGGCTTGATGTTCTGCACTGGGCGATCGCAACCTTTACCCCATTATCGCTCCCAGTGATGAGGAGTGTTCACTCTGAAGTTTCCGGTAAAAGCTCAGGTTGCGGCGGTTCGTCTTCTTCCTTGTCCTTGCCCCAGCGATCGAGGATGTCTTTGATCACTACTTCCTGAATCCAGATCTGGGCCACAATCACCAGGGGTAAAGCCAGCAATAAACCGAGAAAACCAAAAAAGATCGCAAACACCACCTGAGACAACAGCGTCACGGCGGGCAGCAGATCCACCTGTTTGGCCATCACCGTTGGCACCAGCAAATATTGCTCTAGTTGTTGAATCACAATATAGGCGACCAGTACAATCAGGGCTTTCCAGGGACTATCCAACAGGGCGATCGCCATCGGGGGCAAGACACTCAAGACCGGACCAATATTGGGAATCGCCTCCAGCACCCCCGCCAGCAGAGCATTAGCCAGCACCAGACGGACACCCAGCAGTAATAACACTGCACCACTGACGGAACCAATCACGACCATATTGATCAGCGTCCCGGTTAGCCAGCCCACTAGCGCCAGTTCACAGCGAGACAGGATCGCATCCACACGACGGCGATAGAAAGCCGGAAACAGGCGCACAAAGCCCTGACGGTAGGGGAGGGGATTCACCAGCAGCATTACGGTCAGCACCAGCACCAGCAGCAAATTGATCAACAGGCCCACAGTATTGGAGAAAAAAGCAAAAAAGTTCTGAGAAATACTGCCGACCAGAGGTTGCAACTGTTGAGTTAACTGATCCAAAAGGCGAAAATCTCCCACTTCGCCAGGGAGCTGTTGTTGCAGTTCCAGAAACCATTTTTGTAATCGATCCAGACTTTGGGGAACCAGTTCTGCTAACTGGGCCGATTCGCGGAAAAAGGGCGGCACGATCAGGAGAAAAAAGCCAGCAATCAGGCTGAGGGTGAGCAAAATAGTCAGGCTTAAGGCTGTTCCCCGTTTTAAGCCGGCCCGCTGCATTTGCAGTTGAATTCGATGCATGGCCATCGCCAGCACGACTGCCAGAAAGATCAGCAGCACAACCTGACGGATCTGCCAGAGGATGTAGAGGCAGACCACCAGCACCAGTAAGCCAACCCACTGTCCCAGCTTCACGGTCTTCCTCCTTTCACGGTCTTCCTCCTCCCCGACGGGTATGGATAATTAAATCTATAAGTCTCAGTAACGCTAGGTTAGCGGATCTTCAGCGCATTTCGACCATACTTGTGGGGGTGCTCTCCTCAATACAATGGAAGAAGTCATCAGGATTGTTTATGCCATGCAGCAGCCCAGGGAAGAACGTGCCCATCTGAATCACAAGTTATCCCAGCGATTTATTGCCCTGGACCCGGGGGGGTATTTTCTGATTTATCTGGATCGGGCCGCCCAGTTGATCTGTGCCAAGCACTTCACCAATGTCATTAATGAGAAAGGTCTGGCCCTTGATCCAGAAACCGGCAAACCTCTGCCCACTCGCGGTAAGGTGGAACGCACGCCCACAACTCTGTTCACAGGCAGAACAGCAAAGGAGGTGTGTATCAAAATTTTTGAGGAACCGGAAATCTGCCTGGTTACCCGTTTCGATCATGCGGCTTATCTGGGACGAGAATTTATGCGGGCGGAATTTTGTCTTGATAGTGGGGAAGAGTATATTCAGGACTGATCACCCCTGGCTTTGCCCCCATGACTGCCCCTGGCAACCCCCATATCAAATTACCCCTGGTCAAGCTACCCCTGCGGGTTGTGCTGGTGGGAACCTTTCTCTTGCCCATCTTTCTGGCAGTGGGTCTGACGGGGTCTGTGGCCCTGCGCAATGGCCAGGAATCTGTGGGAAAACTGGTCAATCGCTTCGGCCATGAGGAGGTTAGCCGGATTGGGGAAAAACTGGATAGTTATTTGACAGTTCCCCGTGTGATCAACCAGAGCAATGTGGATGGTCTGGAACTCGGTACCCTGAATCTGAGCAATCGCCCCCAGCTACAGCAGTATTTATGGCGGCAAATTCGACAGTTTGAGCAGGTGACAACGATCGGGGTGGGGCTGGAAAACGGGGACTATCTGGGGATGAAAGTCGAGCAGGGGACATCTGGGGATGAACGGCAAATTAACCTGCAGGTGGCGGGGCAGCAAACTGGGGGTAAGTTGCTCACCTACCGGCTGGATGGGCGGGGTAAGGTGCAGACCTTGCGGCAGTCGCTCCCTAACTACGATCCCCGTCAGCGTCCCTGGTATCGTCAGGCGGTCCAGGCCGGTCACTTCATTTGGGGGCCAATCTACAGCCAGTTTAGCGATCGTCAGCAAGCGATTTCCGGCAGTCAACCCTTCTACGATGGCAACGGTAAGTTGCTGGGAGTGGTCAACACCGACCTGAGTCTGGCCCAGTTAACCCAGTTTTTGCAGGATTTACCTAAAAGTTACCCGGAAGATAGCTTTGTACCCAGGGGCATGGCTCTGATTCTGGATCAAGCCGGAAAACTGGTAGCCGCCGCTCACCACGACCCGACCAGACAAACCTCTGCGCTTCCTGGCCAGAGTTCTGATCCGTTCCTGCAAACCACGATTCAGCAACTTAGCTCTCCCAAAGCCGGATTTGAGTCCGAGACGCTCAAATTTAACTTTCAGGGGCAACAGCAATTTCTGATCGTCCTGCCTTTTCAGCCGCAGCCGGGGTTGAACTGGCTGATTGCCCTGGTCATTCCTGAAGCCAACGCCCTGGAACTGGTACAGCGGAATCTCCACACCACCCTGCTCACCTTTCTCTTTTCTCTCTGCCTCTCCATTCTGCTCGGCTTGTACATTTCCCGCTGGATCAGTTACCCCATTTTGCAACTGAACCGTGCTGCCGAAGCGATCGCGAGATCCGCCACCGCCCAGACTCATCCCAATGGATTTGACCAGCCTGTGAAAGTGCAGGGTATTCGGGAGTTGGAAGTGCTGGCTCATTCCTTTAACCAGATGGCCCGACAGTTGCAGTCTGCATTTACCAGCTTGAGAACCGTGAATGAGCAACTGGAACAACGGGTGGCTCGGCGCACAGCAGCGCTACGACAGGCTGAGGCAGAACTGCGGGGCATCCTGGCCGCCATGACTGAGTTAATTCTGGTGTTTGATACCCAGGAACGTCTGCTCGAAATTGTCCCCACCAGTACGGATCAGGAAAATCAACCCCCTGCTTCTCTTCTCCATAAGCCCCTGCCCACAGTTTTGCCCTCCCCCCAGGTGGAAGCGATTCGGGCCAGCATGAGACAGGCGATCGCCCTGGAGCAAACCTGTACCGTGGATTACAGCCTCGTGGTGGGCGATCGGGAAGTCTGGTATTCCGCCTGCATTTCCCCGATCAATGGGGACTCAGTCATTTTTGTAGCCCGCGATATCACTGAGCAGCATCGGGCTGAAGAGGAATTAGCTCGCACCCTGGAAAAGGAAAAACAACTGAACGAGCTGAAATCTCGTTTTGTATCCATGACCTCCCACGAGTTCCGTACCCCCCTAACCACGATTCTCTCTTCAACAGAACTATTGCAAAGCCATTCTTATAAATGGGGCGAACCACGGGATCTGAAGCACCTGGAGCGGATTCACACGGCTGTAGAGCGAATGACGGAATTACTCAATGGGGTGCTGGTGCTGAGTAGGGCTGAGGCTGGCCGGCTAGAATTCCATCCCCAACCCTTAAACCTGGAGCAGTTTTGCCGCGATCTGGTGGAAGATTTGCAGTCTTCGGCTCCCGAACATCAACTGCTGTTCAGCCTGACCGGCAATTGTACCCAGGTGGCAATGGATGAAAAGTTACTACAACATATCCTGCCCAATTTGCTCAGTAATGCAATTAAGTATTCGCCCCGGGGCGGCAGTGTTCGGTTTGAGGTCACCTGCACCAACACGTCCGTTTGCTTTCAGATCCAGGATCAGGGGATTGGGATTCCCACCGCTGATTTACCCCATTTGTTTGAGTCCTTTCATCGGGCTAAAAATGTTGGTAATATCTCTGGTACAGGTTTAGGTCTGGCGATCGTCAAAAAATCGGTCGATCTCCATGGCGGTACTATTAGCGTTACCAGTGAAGTTGGGATTGGGACAACCTTTATCGTCATCCTGCCACTCCAACTGACCGTGCAGAGCATGGAAATCTAAGATTTAATGCTTGAGTTCAGTGGCTGGATTCGCCTATTGATTCAGTGATCTAATCTACAAACATAATTTAATGAAAGCTAAAATTTATCCCATTGTGGAGAAGAGAGGGACCGGATGGCTAAGATTCTAGTAATTGAAGACGAGGAACCGGTCAGGGCCAACTTAATAGAACTGTTGGACGACCACGGCTATGAAGTGTTCGGGGCAGAAAACGGTCTCCTGGGTGTGATGTCAGCGCTGAGCGTACAACCGGATTTAATTCTCTGTGATGTCATGATGCCGGAACTGGATGGCTACGGTGTAGTAACAGCTCTGAGGCAAGATCCGCGTACCGCCACCATCCCTCTGATTTTCCTCACCGCCAAAGCCGATAAAAGTGATATTCGCGAAGGGATGGATCTGGGAGCAGACGATTACCTGACGAAGCCCTTTACCAGTGCTGAATTGCTCAGTAGTATTGCCGTGCGGTTGGAGAAACAGGCCGCGATCGCCCATCAATACCAGCGGGAGCAGGAAAAGGCCAGTGAAACCTACCATAAGTTGGAGGAGCTAGAGCAATCCCTGCAAGGACTGCGTAACTTTTTCTCCAAGCTCAATATGCTAATTTATGTGCTCAAGCAGTCTCCCCAGTCAGCAACCAGCAGTTTAGAGGTGTTGGAGCAGGAATGTGCCCTGGAATTAGCTTTATTGAACCGGGTGCCGCAGTTACAGTGGATGCTGGCTAACGAAAATGTGGACTTTCTCAAACAAGTTGGCTTACTTTGAGCGAAGTTGAGGTTGAGCGAAGTTGAGGTTGAGCGAAGTTGAGGTTGAGCGAAGTTCGCCTTAAGTAACGCTGAGCAGAACTATCGATCCCGGCGTTGCACGATCGCGGCCTGAACCGAGCCATCCGAGAGCAGCCTCATTGTGCCATCCCCCCTGAGATTGTTGGCTGGGAAAAAGACAAGCTCAACCTGGCACCCCACCATTTGTCTGCGGGTAGGAGCGGCTAAAGGGTTGATCCAGGTATCGGGATCGAGGGTTACGGTCACAGACTCACCCGCATTGAAGTCGGTAAAGGTAATGACTGCCGGGCCCACATCATCAGCATCATTACCAGTGGTGACTGTGGCCGTACCGCCAGGGGGAGAAGTTACTGTTACTGCATCAATGGTCAAAGAACGCCTGACCGCGGCCGGAAAACAATCAATGATCACCGCACGGATATCCCGGGCCCCAATGGTGGACTGGTTGGAGAGGTTGGTCAGGTTAAGGGTAATGTCCGTTGAGGTGTTGGGGGATGCCAGGGTGACTGAACCAATAATGGGCTTAAGTTTAGAAGTCTCGCTGCTGAAAGCTGCCGGATTGAAGATTGTCCTGGCAGGAGCAGTTTGGGGCAAACCAGAGGGTTTAGTATTGCGATCGACCCCCTGGGCATGGAGCGGCCCACTGGGACAAACCAGACCTGGCAGGAGCAGGGAAACGGAAACACTCCATTTCACTAGTCTTTTAAACATAATCAATACCTTTTTTAGCTGAAGAGTTAAGACATTCACACAGGTTTTTGGCTTAGGCATTCTTAGAGTGATCTTCTGGTTGTGGGCTACACTCGCCGTTGGGTAATTGCCGCTTGAACTGAACCATCCGGTAGGAGCCGCATCGCCCCCTGTCCTCTGAGGTTCCCAGCGGGGAAAAAGACCACTGCGACCCGACAACCCGCCATATCTTTGCGCCTGGCATCGAAATTAGAGTTATTCCAGGTATCTGGATCTAAACTGAAACGAACCGATTCCCCAGCATTAAAGTCCGTGAAAGTCAGAACTGCTGGCCCGACATCATCCCGATCCTGGCCCGTGGTTACGGTGGCTGTGCCTCCAGGGGGAGCTTGGACGGCGAAGACCTGATCGATTGTCAGGGCGCGTCGAACGAAGGCTCGATGACAGTCCAGAATCACCGTACGAATATCTCGGGCCCCGATCGTGGACTGGTTGGAGAGGTTGGTGATGGTTACATTGATCCGGGTCGAACTGTTGGGGGCAGCCAGGGTGGCCGAGGCAATCACCGGAGTTGCTCTGGAAACCTCATCCCTAAAAGCGTCTGGCTGGAAGGTGGCATTCTGCTCGGAAGACGGCGAAGACCTGAGGTTAGGATCGAATCCCTGGGCAATGGCCAGACGAGGGTAGGGAACCGCAAAGGGTAGAATCAGGGCAGAGCAAACACTACCTCTCAATAAGTTTTTAAGCATGAGCTATCCCTTGATAAAGTTGAGTATTCGGGCCATACTTAGTTAATAAGAATTGGCATTTTAAAAAATGGACATAGGCATCCCGTGATACCTCTCTCAAAACAGCAGGAGCGCTGCAATTCCTGAGAGGAACCTCCAGGGGATCTATGAATCAACAACCATTAAAAGATCAATTCATCCGCCTCCTTTCAGTTATCTTTTTGGCTCACTCTCATCGCAAGCAAAGTATTTACTTTTTGGGCAGATCTCAGCATCCCTCCAGGGGTAGGTCGAAATTTATAACTCCAGTGAGATGGGGAAAGTCAAGCTAAACTGGTAGGGTCTGACACGTTAGTTGTTGCCGTGAAAAGAGCCTGGTTTCACCCTCAGTCTGCGGGGAACGATCGCGACTGCCCCCCAATGCCTACCCGTCGTCATCGCCCTCCCCTCAGCCGAGTGTTCCTGCTCACTTTGCTGTGCGGTTTGTCTAGCCTTTTTTCCCTGGGTTTCTTGCAATTCTGGCAGCCTCAGGTTATGGCCACGCAGCCCCCGGTTCTGGTTGCCGCTACCCCGACTCCAGCCACCCCAACGATCGGGACGGTGGATCTGGTTCCTCCCCTGCTGCAGGTCAACCAACAACTGTATCTGCAAACCTGTGGTTCCTGTCACCTGGCTATCCCACCGCAGGTCTTACCCAGCCAAACCTGGCAGAAAATTATTCAGGATAGTAATCACTACGGTGCAACCCTTCCCCCACTCCTAAGAACGGATTTGAATCGAATCTGGGCATATTTACGCACCTATTCCCGGGCTGTGGAAGAGGATACGGCAATTCCTTATCGGGTCAATCGATCGCGCTACTTCAGAATTCTCCATCCCCGAGTAGATTTTCCTCAACCCGTTAGTCTGAGCAGTTGTGTAACCTGTCACCCTGGTGCAGCTCAATACAATTTTCGCAGTCTCACCCCGGAATGGGAGAATACTCCCTGAGTGCTGAACTGAATCGACGATGGTGCTTTATGGACGATAGTGGGTTTCAGACCAACAAAAACTTGTTAATCACGTTCTGACCCTCGTTGATGACCCTCTACTTAGGCTAAAAGGTGGAATTCTGTACCCAGAGAGCCGGAAATACCTGGAATTCTAAAGTAAGATCAGGCTGCTTTACCTTTTGATCACCTTGAGTAACGTTATGGTGCCGCTTTCCGGTGCAACTCCTTCTGAACCGACTTTTGCTTCCCCAGTTCGACCTTTGGGCGTCTATCAGTTAGCCGGTTTAGCCCGGATTGAACCAGCGCACTTTAACTGGTTTGCAACCCCCATCTTTCAGTCCAGCGCTGCGGCTGCAGATTGGCAAATGCCCCTGATTGCCCTCGATCCGGTGCGGGGTCATCTCCTGCTGCTCAATCCGCCTCACGACCACAGCCAGATTCTCAATCCCTACCACGCCAAATATTTTCTAGATGCTCGGGGCCTCTGCCTGGAATCAGCTACCCTGTGGTTTTGTCGGGACAATTGCGTTTACATTTGCAAGTTACCCGATCTGGTGCCCCAGGAGTTTACGATCCTGCCCTACGATGTCCATGGTGTTGCGGTGGAGGGTTCAACGGTTTATGTCACCTGTCAGAAGTCTGGCTATATCCATCTCTTTGATCGCACCACCGCCCGTCCCCTCGGCAAACTACCCGCCCCTGGGATTGGCGAAGAAAACCTGACCCTCAGCCGAGATCATCTCTGGGTCTGCGATCGACTGGAGCAATCCGTTTACTGTCTGGATAAAACCACGGGTCAGTTGCAATTTACCGTTTTAACTCCCCTGGATAGTCCCGTAGCCCTTACCCATAGCGGGGATCAGCTTTATCTGGCCTACAGTGGCGAAGAACCCTACGTGCGGGAAAATCCTAACAATGAGGATGAACCCCTGGAGTTGCTGATGCGCGATCGCATTTCCATTGCTCCCCTTCTGGTTCACCATGATGCCGCTGCCCACTATGCCCTCTCCAACGGTTACCTGCTGGAAATGTCCTACCTGGAGGAACTCTCTCCCCTCGATCAACTGGAGCTGGAAAATCTGGAGTGGCGCATTGCCCTGCCCGCCCAAACTGATCGGCAGCGGGTCTGTCAGGTGGAACCCCTGGGTTTACCCTTTGAGGAAGAACTGCAGGGAGACCAGCGGGTGGCTCTGTTCAAATTTCCGCGTTTGCAGGCAGAAGAATCCCGCTTATTTGGCTGGAAAGCGCGTTTAGAGGTACGGGGAATTAAATACCTGCTTACCCCAGCGGATGTGGAGAATTGCCCCCCTCTGCCCGTGGAGTTTGCCCAGAAATACCTGGTGGACAACGATGAACTGGCGATGAACCAACCGATCGTTCAAGCTGCTGCCCGAGAGGCGATCGGCACAGAAACTAATATTTTACGGAAAGTACTAAAAATTCGTAATTACGTTTACGATCGGCTCTCCTATGCCCTCCGTCCCCGCATTGATACGCCCGATGTAGTGCTGGAGCGAGGGGTGGGTTCCTGTGGCGAATACGTGGGGGTGCTGTTAGCCCTGGCCCGCCTGAATGGAATTGCCTGTCGTACTGTGGGTCGCTATAAGTGTCCTCCCTACCCGGAACGGCGTGGTGTTCCCCTGCAACCGGACTATAACCATGTCTGGCTGGAGTTTTACGTGCCCGGTTACGGCTGGCTACCGATGGAATCCAATCCCGATGATGTGGTGGAACGCGGCCCCTACCCCACCCGTTTCTTCATGGGCTTACCCTGGTATCACGTTGAAATGGCTAAGGGCATTAAGTTTGAAACCACCAACTATCGTGACCAGGGGATTCGTTTAGGCGATCTGGCCCTCAACCACGTTCGCTTTACAATTCTGGATGAATTACCGGCGATCGGTTGAAGGGAAAGTCACCAACTAAATTAGCAACCCAGCAGCCTGAGGGGGTGACAAGTGAGCTAGAGCGCTTGTCGGATAAGCTCTTGCGCCCTG